>Ga0153938_1000650_pt1 | contig 14245 bp, 15 predicted proteins | sample TSNY022MetaG_FD_104740 | JGI IMG/M metagenome (GOLD analysis project Ga0153938, IMG submission 104740) | Attine ant fungus gardens microbial communities from New Jersey, USA - TSNJ022 MetaG | ecosystem: Host-associated > Fungi > Mycelium > Unclassified | place: USA:New Jersey: Brendan T. Byrne... | reverse complement strand
TTCTTTAAGTTTACCAGCCAATCATTAATTATAGTAAAGGGTAATTTCCCTTTTGCATTGTGTATTTCATAATCAGTTTTACCATTTATAAGTTTTGATATATAAACATTATAATTGTGTTTTTTATTTTTATGTTCATTTAATTTTAATAAAGAATCTTTACTATCAATACTAATTAAAATAAGATCCTTATCTGTGCCTATTTGTGCAGCATTATTTTGTAAAATTACAATTTCATTTTTTTCTAAAAGTCCTTCTTTTGAGCTTATACTGAGTCTTGCTCCAAATCCGGACGCCGCAGTCATTTTTTCTACCCGCATTTTATCTCCTGGCAATTATTGAATATTATTATTACAAATTTATTTATTTTGCAATAGCTAACATATATTACTATGATAAGTAATGTATAAATTATAAAAAAATTCAAATAGTACAACCGGATTATTATTATTGTTAATTAAATAAGATATTATTAATGTTTAAATAAGATAAAATTAGGAGATTATATGTCTAAAATTTTTATTAGATTCTTTGCGTTAATCATAACCACTTTATTTTTGGTTTCATACAAAGCAAGTGCAGAAGAAATACGTTTTGAAAACAATCCGTATATTCTAAAGTACAGTATACTTTCGCCGCTTTCTAAAGGCTACATGAATGAATATTATTCAAAACACGAAAATGCGGGCTATTGGACAAAAATGATAGGGATATATCATTTCCCGGATGAATCTGCACCTTTGAAGCTTGCAAAAAGTATAGACACGCAGATAGAATCGTCTGAAAACAGCACCTTAATTAAACTTGTTGAAAACAAAAAACAAAACAAGGCTGTGATTACTTTTCTTGTAAATAAATCAGAAAATAACAATAATTTTTTCGAATACAACGTATATAAATATGAAAAACATCCTGATAAAGGTTCTATTTTAATTAAGTATGCAGCAAAATATTTTTTCAATACAAATGATGAAATTGCACAAATCGGAACAAAAATAAGAGACGAAAATGATAAATACATTGAATATCTAATTACATCTCCGACTCCTGCTATTATCGAAAAAGATTTGGTTGCGGAGAACAAGTAATTATGAAAAAAAAAGATATAATATTATGGATTATAGTAGTAATCATAACAATTATACTTTTATTGTTGATTCCGAATTCACAGCTAAACGGTACAAGAAGAGGAAGTCCGACCGGATATGCGGTAGGGTATGACACTAATGATTTCTTAAATATTCCGGATGTAAAAGCTGCTGTTTCAAAGTTAAACGAATATGATTATGAGCTTTTAAAAACTAATCTCGAAATCAAAGGACCTATTATAATTGAAGATAATTATTATATAATGAGCGGAAATAAGCGTAATGCGGGAGTTAGTGATTTTGCTATGCTATATGTAAGGCAAACAGACAAAAAATTCTATACTGTCATTGCTTCGGATAATTTAATCAGAATTATAACAAATGATACAGATAATGTTGATTCTGTAGATAAATATATTCAGGGCTGGGTAGATACTAAAAAAGCTGATTTTAAAATAGAAAACATAGAATATGAATTTATAAAATAATTTATAAACTCATGCCTATTGCTCTTTCCAAATCACTCAACGCAGTACAATAATCAGCTATAGCCTTTATATAAGCAAGGCGTATTTTCATAGCCCCCTCTTGCGCTATAAGAGGAAGCATTATATCATGTCTGTCTTTTTCAAAGCTTTGAAAAGATTGTTCTACAATAGTCTCTACTCTGGGTAACATTGAATTCTTATATTTATTTACAAGTTTAGTATTTAATAATAATCTGTTATATGCATCCCTTATTTCAAAAATTATTGTATCTTGCTGTGCCTTCAATTGTTTTTCGGAAAGCTCTTGTGTTGCTTTAGCTTTCTTAATCGGTCCCTTATTCTGATCAAAAATCGGTACTTCAACAGCAGCCATAATAAATGCGCCAACATTTAAAGTTCCGGGGGAATTAGAAACCAAATCCGGACCCGCCGCAAGTAGTATATTGGGGATTCTGTCGGTTTTTGCAATATCCAATTGTTTTTTAGCAAGATAAATATTATCCTGTTTTAATTTTATTTCCGGTCGATTCTCAAAAGCTATTTCTGTTAATTTTTTAATATTTTCCTCATGTTCCTCTTTAGATAAAAAAACAATATCACTAAATCTCTCATCTATAACAGGAGTTTCTAAAATACAGTCAACATGCAGATTATGACCCAATAATAAATTTAAAGTATTATATGAATGCAGGACTTCAGATTCAATATTATACAGTTCAATTTCCGCATTGAATTTTATTAATTCAATTTGTATTAAATCAGATTGAGGTATTGTTCCTGAAGTAAATTTTTTATTGGCAATCTCCAATAACTTATCTGCCGTATTAATTATTATACAAATACTTTCAGCTTTTTGCCTTTCTGCATATAGATCTATATATGCGTTTCTTACTTTTGTTTTAATATCCAACATTTTCACATCAATTTCATCTTGAGTTATTTGATGCTGAAGTATTGCTTCCTGCTTACGTTTTTTACGCTTTCCCGCTGTTTCTATAATCCACTGGACACCTGTACGATATGTTTTTTCAGCAAGACCTACGTCCATAATTAAAGCAGGATTTATTATCGCATCTGCAGTAAAAATTTGTGCCTCTGAAACTCCAAACAGAGCTCGTGTTGACATAAACTCACCGGAACTTTCCATAGCCATTAGTATAGCCTCTTCAATACTCGCAAGATATGCAGTAACACTTGCTGCCGTATTTTGAGTAAAAAGCATTATAAAAAAAATTAAAATAATTTTTTTCATTTTATCCTCAAATAATAAGTCCAATTTTAATATTAATTAATATAACCGTAAATATTTATGCCCGATCGGGTATGACAGATTACCAAACATAATGTTTTTATAAACTACACCTTATGAATCAGAACACTTTTTATAACGTATATTCCATGACATAATCATCCATAACAAATCCGCCGCCGATATCGAAAATACAACTATCTATAATTTTAAATCCCCATTTTTTATATACTTCTAGTGTATTTGAATTGTATTTATTTGCTGTTAAACGTATTCTTTTTAAATTTGATTTTTGCGCAATTCTTTTTATTTCATCAAAAGCAATCCTGCCATATCCTTTACCTCTGTATTCATATTTTATATAAAGTTTTGAAATAAATAAATGATCTAACGGCTCATCTTTAGCAACAACGCCAAAGTATCCGATGTTTTCATCATTACTTTTAAGGAGAATATATATATAATCTTCATTTAAAATTTGTTCTTTTATAACAGGGAATGAATGAAAATTCTCCAACATATAATCTATCTGCTCCTGAGAATTTATTGTTTTCCAAAATTCCCGCCAAATTTCATTTGCAAGATCAACTAATACCTTGATATCATCTTCTGTTTTTACTTTATAAAATTTCATTATTAAATCAACCTTCAAAAAATACTATCATAAAATTTAATTAATCTTAAAATTAAAGCAATTTTTTAACAAATCTTTACTTTATTATATAAGGTGGTGTATGACAATTTTAAATTTAACAAGAAAAATATTGCCAAAACTTTCGGCTGAAAGTAATAATAATATTGAAGCTATTAAAAAAATGCCTGAAATAGTTCTTAATGCAATGTCAAAAAGCGGAGATACGAGCATTGTACAGGTCGGAATGAACCAATGTGCAGCCGCGCGTATAACCCCAAATGGTATTAATACCATTTTTACGGACGGGCTTGCCGGCTGTAATTCAGTCGGAATTGTCGCAAAAGGTTTAGACGGCAAACCTATCGCAATATTATCACACTATACTCCGCTTCCAAAATCTTTGAATCTACAAGTGGAAGCTATTAACAAACAACTTCAAACTTATGGTTATTTTATGGATAAACAGACTAAACCTACCGTTTTTTATAATCTGAGAGAAAATTTTATCAATGAAAATCCTATTATACCAAAAGTTAATGGACTGCTGGAAAGTTTTTTCAAACAAGGAATAAATAAGCAAATAACTCCTTATCAAAACTCAAATCGTCCGGCATTTTTTTCGAGCGCAAATATTTTTCAATTTGACAAAACTAATTTAAATAAACTAAAAATTACCAATGTTGGAGAAAAAGAGCAGTTTATTGATTTAAAATTTTAATAAAAATAAAAAAAAGAGGTTTACGAAATAAAACCTCTTGCAATATGAATCGACTAAGCTTACTTCTTCGATTGGTCCGCTATGTAACGAGCTCCGCTATAAATACTCAGCGCGGCTGCTGCACCGAGACCGGCATGACTCAACTTAGCTTTACCGAATTGTTTTTTAACGGATTTTTGTATATTTTTAATAACAGAGTCTGTTCCTTTGATAATATCATCAATTACTTTATTGACATTTTTAGAAACATTTTCTGATTTTATTATATTTTCTTGTTCAACTATTGCCTGCTTTATTTCATTTTCTACTCCTGCAAGCCTTTCCATTTTAACATTTTTAAGAGCTTCTCCGCTTTCTCCTGCGAAATCAAATGACCTAATAGGATTTAAATCATCAATAAGATCTACTTTTTCATCAGATAAATCAGATAACTTATTTTTTATTTGTGCATATTCTTTAATTTCAGGCTCTAATGATTTTACAATTTTATCAGCTTTATCTAAAACCGGTTCCCAATATTTTTTAGTTTTATTCAAAGTTGAGGCAAACAAATTCTCAAATTCTTTAGGAACAATGCCTTTTATTTCTTCAGGAAGTCCTGTAGCTGCTATTTTTTTAAAAGCAGCGGCTCCTTCTTTGTCAAAATCCTGTCCTTCTTCAAGAATCATTTTTGCAAGTTCTTGTTTTACAGAATTTGAAACAGCTTCATCTGAACTTTTTACGGTTGTGTTAACTATATGATTTTTGATATTCGTAACTCCTTCAAATATTTTATCAACAAATTTTTCATTACCTGCTACCGCAGAATTTTTGTAATTCCAATACCCGAGACCTGCGCCGGCAGTACCTGCTGCAACTGCTTCTACGGCAATATTGTTAACCGGTGAATTCTTTTTTGTTTCAATGTTGCCAAAACTTGGCGCGAAACCTATACTTTTAACACTCAATGACATAGTATTTTTCTCCTTTTTTACAATGTTCTACACTCAATTTATGTAATTATTAAACCTGATAATAAAAAAAATTGCTAGTTGAGCATATTACATCATATTGATAAATACCCATGTATCCATTACCACAATTAACTTTCAGACACTTCAAAATTCAATTTACAAAACTTAATATTGCAAAAAATCAGCTGTCTTTCGCTCATTTGACATCGACACAGACTCTGTTCATTCGCGCTCGGACTCCAATTGTCATCATGCATTTAGTTTGAGACAAAATTGCAGATACTTTGAGACTTTTGGACAACTTTAATGAAAAAATATTATCTTTTGGGATAATTCATTTGTATAAATTGACTATAAACTTTTAAGGAAAATAGTTTTAGACATGTTTATTTATCAAGATTCTGAACAATTTTATCTATTTTTGAACGTATTTTCCTTAACTCAAATAAAGTTTGACCTGTATCACTATTCATCAAGGCTGTTTCAAAATCTTTTTCATGTATTTTTATTCTAAATTTGTTAAGTGTTTGATATGTATTAGTTATTTTTCCTGTGTCCGAAATTCTTTCATATCCCTCATATATATCAATTTCACCTGCACATATGGATTTCATTATTTTTTTTGCTTCTTTACTATTGGTTTTAGCAATTACCCCTAGTTTATTCCTTACATCAATGGCGTTGTTTATATGTTCTTCTTTAATTTGTCCAATAATGATATCGTCAAAATTATCAATAGTTTCACGGTATTTTTTTATTCCGGTGTGTTTTAAATATTCTTCATAATGACTCCAATGGTTAGATTTTAAATCATTTTTCTCAACCATAAATGAATAAACTCGAACATAATTTTTTGCATTCGCAAGTGGTAAACCTAATTCTTTTGCAATAGATGCAATATCAACTTTTGTTGAACATAGTCTTCTATATAGGTAACCAGCTTGTTCATATGGGCTCCAATCTTTACGACCAATTATATGATACTGTCCAAGTAATGTGAATATAGATTTTTCTGGGATATCAAATGGTAAAATTTTACATTTAACCATTCCCCATTTTATTGGGTCTTGTTTAATTAAATTCCTATAAGCTGCTAATCGACTGTTTCCTTCTAGTACTATAAAATCCTGATCTCTTACAATTAATGGGTCAATTAGCCCTCCATTTGCTTTAATTGAATTACCTAATTCTTTAACATGTTCCATATTTGTCATCACATCTTCAATTTCTTCTTGTGAGGGCAGTCCATCAGAAACATTTAGGGCAGAGTATATCCTTGGATTTTCAGGGTAAAATTTAAGGTCATTTTGACTCAAAAATTTCTCTTCAATATCAAATTCTTGTTTTCCTATCATAATTTTATTGCTACTCATCTCTGCAATCCTCCTCCATATCCAATATTTCTTTAACTAATTTACCAAAACTATAATCGGAGATATTTTGATATTTATCAAGAGTAATATCTCCTTGAGCCAAAAAAGCTGCATTTTGTTTCGCCTTTAAAAGTACATCTACCCATAGATCGATACTATTTTCAATCATGATATTATATATATAACATGTTTTTTTTTGTGAAATTCTGTGAATTCTATCTTGAGCCTGAAGATAATCATCCAGGCTAAAACCTCTATCATAAAAAATTACATGGTTAGCCATAGTTAAAGTTAAACCTTCTTTTGCAGATTGTGGAGTAGCAAATAAAATTTTGCATTCATCTTTTTTAAATTTCTCAATAGATTTATTTCTGTCTTGAATGCTCATTTTTCCGTGAATTTTTACTGCATCATACATAGAATATTTTTTTGTAAAATAATCAATATTTTCTATAAAATTTGACCATACGATGCATTTTTCATTGTTATCAATAATTTTTTTAATTAGTGTATCTAGCTCAAATTCTTTTCCGGATGTTTCATAATACATATTATCAATTAGCTTTGGATTTGAAGTTGCTTGAACTAATCTTAGCAAACGCTTTAAACTAGAAGATGAATCATCTAAAAGAGTAGTATCTCCCTTCTGAATCAAAATAGTCAGGTCTCTTTTTATAGATTCATAAATTCTTTGTTGAGAAGATTCAAATTTAGCTATTATAGTTATATACTTTTTATCTGGAAGATCAATGATCCCATGGTTCTTCGTTTCACGCACAGAAAATTTGTTGATTTTTTCAGAAATTTTATTAATTGAACCTTCAAATAATTTTCTTTTGCAATCACTTTGATACAGTTTATTTGAAAGGTCACAACTTTTTTTAAAGCTATTAAAATCTTTACCCAAACTCTCACCTTGGTCAAGGAAAAATATCTGTGCCCAAATATCATAAGGTCTGTTCGCAATCGGTGTTCCTGTCATTATGCATTTAAAAACAAAATGTTGTGCTAATTCAAAAAAAGTTTGAGTTAGCTTTGATTCAGGGTTTTTTAATTTAGTCGATTCATCAATAATGATTGCAGAGTTGCGTGCCTTTAAAAACAGTTTAAATCTTTCTTTTTCCACTGTAACAACTTCAAAATTAGTAACTATTACTCTATATGGACCATTAAACACGTAATAATTATCTTTTTTATTGCTATTTAATATAGCCGGTCTAATATGAGTATGAAACAGAAATTCATTTATCCAATTTTGCACCAATTGTTTTTTTGTAACAATAATAACACAATCCACTCCTTTTTTATCTAACCAGTATAAAAGTGTATCTATGGCTATTTTTGTTTTTCCTAGACCTTGCTCATGAAAGATTGCAGAATATTTAAGATCTTTTATTGCATTATAAGCTTCTTCTTGATACTGAAATGCTTTTAGCTTAGAGAGTAATCTCGGTTCTTTTTTTAAAACTGTTTTTCTCATATCATCTCCACAATATCAAAATCACAACCAACTTTTATCACAACATCATAATTATATTGTTTTTGAAGTCTTTTTAAAAGATTTTTGGCAGATATAAATTCATTCCAAGGTACAAAAAGAAAAAAATATTTTTTGCCAGTAAATTGCGCACAAGTATTCATAAATGATTTATATTGAGAAATGCTGTGTTTTCTTTCGAGGTCTTTCGAAGTCTTTGCCTCACCAATCATTAATAAATCATTATGTGAATAATAAACATCAGGACGATAACCATTAAGTGTTTGCGGTGGAATATTAGATTCACCTATAGTATCACATGAAATAAAACAAGATGTATTAGTTGGCACAATCTCATGAAAATGTTTTTTAATAAGCAAAACTAGATTTTGGTGTGTATTGGACTCTCCCATTATCAATCCTCACTTATATCTCTGATTGTATCGGCTAAAGCTTCGTATAACCTGAATAGTATTGATTTTTTATCATCATAGTCAATATCATCCTTTAATTTTTTGATTTCTTTGTGTTCAATTCTATCTAATCGCTGTATAAGCTGAACCGCCAACGATTCATATGGGATGTTATCTAACGAATTATTTCCGCGGCTACTACTTAATTCCTCCATGGCTAGTATTTTTTCTGCTTCGGATACATTATTAAGTAAGAAAGCATCCATTGCTTTCATGCTTTTAAAGATTCGCGGAAGGCTACGTACTCCGGCCATTTTGTCTATATTTTCATTAACTACCCATCTCGCAAAATCTTCCTTTGTATATTTACGGGTCAATGCTTCTAGAATACTCTTGTTCTGCAGTTCCTTAAATGCGGAAAATTTTCTTGGGTCAAATTCAATATCGCTATTTAGGCAAATCTTTCGGTAATGTGTTTCCATATCATTATAAGCATCCATCATTTTTTTTATTTCATTTGGGTTACCACCGCAAAAAGATATTATTTCACTTATTGGCAGTTTTTCTGTATTACTTAAATGGTCTAAATATTTAGCTTTTGAATAGGGATCCCAGTCTCTTGGGCCTATTAAATGAGATTGAAGTCTAATTGCGTGTATTCCTTTTTCTGATAAATTTTCATATACCATTGACCTTATTGTATTCCAATTACCAGGAATTTCTTTACTTTTGAATTCTTTATATATTTGAAGCCTTGTATTTCCCTCTATTACAATATATTTATTTTCTGCTTTATTCACAATAATAGGGTGTATAATTCCACCATAAATTTTTATGGATTCTTTTAATCCACTGTAAGAAGGACCTTTATTATCTTCTATTCCAGCTCCTAGTGCCAATGAAATTTGTTCACTCGTCAAAGCATCTTTATTATATATTTCAAGAGCTTTTGCTATTCTTGGATTTTCATAATCGAGTTCAATTTTTTCAATGTTTAATTCTTCATATTTTGGTTTTAACATTTTAATACTCCTTATTTACACAAAATGAGTTCTTTTCCCTGGGTAACATTATTACCTTCTTTTAAGATAGTATAGTTGGAATATTCATTTTCTTTTTCATATCTTAAATCGAAATATTTTTGAGCAATGTAAGGGAACTTCTTTTCAAAATCCAGCATAACTTGATATGCAGAACAAATAGTATTTTTATTCGCATGATAATACTGATTTGCTTCACAAAATTCCCTAAATGACATTTTTTTATAAAATTGCGGTTGATTACACCATCTGGCTATTTGTGTATAAACTCCCCGATATTTACTTGATTTATGGTTGTCATGTCTCATAACGTAGGGCAACGTCCCGAATTTCATTAGTATATGAATTCTTTTGAACAAATTTATAATATCATATTCATCTGATCTGTAATAACCGCAAAAAAGATATAGTTTAGTTGCTTTGGATGAATAACTTTTCCATAATCGCAATTTTTTTTCAATTAAATCTTTTTCTTGGTAATTATCAAAAGCGAATAAAAAATCACCTTTATATTTTACCTCGGATAGTCTTTTTGCCTTTCGTTTATCCAACAACCTAATATCAAGGCCTTGCCGAAATTGAAATGGTTTATTGGTGTCCACCAATTCATCTAAGACCTCTTCCCATTTGCAATAGCCTAAAAAATTATCATCCCATAAATATATTCCTTTTCTACTTGTGTCAAGGAATTCATCTACAGAGGAATGACGAAATACTTTGTTATATTTTTTATTTACACAGAATTCGCACTTTCTAAAACATCCTCTGGTAGTGAAACCTATTGAATAGTCTATATAGTCGGAGTAATATTCTTTTTTCTTACCTAAACTAATTTGCTTATCTACATACCCATTATATAGAGAATAATCTGGCATATGATGTTCAATTTCTTTATGTAAATTCGGTCCACCGTCCTCAAAAAAACCTGTACCCCCAAAACTTATATGATTATATAAGGATAAATCAGGAATTGATGTTTTGGAAAAAACTTTTGATATGTATATATTGGAATAATCACTTAAATCTTTATATGATAATAATAAACTCACATTACAACCCAATGACTTATAATAGCCGCTTATTTTCATTAAAGCAAGATTTGGATGCCTTGTTCCATTATCTATTAAGTCAGCATCAATAATGCCTATATTTTTCCCCATCTTCTTTGCATTTGACCTTTTATTAATTACATATCGACCTGCGGGTTTATTCTACCACGAATCTAAGCGATATTATTAGATTGTAAAGATATTGTAAAAAACCTTTAGTAATAAACCATATGTCGTTTTGTTACTGTTTTCTTAGGATTTGGTCTGTTTGGGATTCTTTCGTTGTAATGTTCCTTGTGTGTAAAATACAAGGAGAAGCATTATGAATACTGAATTAAAGACATTTAAGTTTGAACAGGAGTTTGAGGGTATTGGTGAGTTGTATGAATTTCTGATTACAAATACGAATTACATTGAGGATAAAATTGGTATTAAAATTAGTGAAGATAGTTTAGAATTTCGCCCGTTTTGTATGACAGGCAAGGAAAATATTACAGAAAGACAGATTCTTTTTTATGCTTCTGAAAATACTTTGCCCGAAAATATTGGAGAAATGATTTTATTGGCGGATGCTTTCAAAGCATATATTGTTGTTTTCATCGTTGAAAAAATTAATCCAACAATTCTTAGTCCTATGAAATGGCTTGCGGGAATTTCGAATGAGGATACTCAATTTATTTTAGCGGAGGCAATATTTAAAAAAGCAGATAAAATTGAAGAAAAGATAAAATAAAATTTATTCGCAGAGAAGTTTATCCAAACTACTTTTTAAAAACTGTTTAAATTTGTTTTTAAGTTGTTTTAAATTTTTTTTTGATACTTTGATATTTATTTATATAAAAAGTTTCATAGAAGTCAAACTGGAGTTTTGAAAATTAATTTCCGATAATAAAATTTAAATCCGTTAAAAGTTCTCTATAATTTCTATTCCTGCGCCAGATTTTTTCTGCAATGCGGTATTCTAAACAATTCAAAAATTTATATAGTTCCTTATCCCTTGTAATAAAGGAATAAACTTTTTTGAATTCAAACAATGATTTTTTATCAGCATATTTTTCTGCATTGTTATTGATAGGTTTTGAAGCGATAAAAACCCGTCCATTGTAAGTGTAAAAGTACATTTTGGTTTCAAAAAAATTTCTCACATAAGAGGTCTGCGGTTTTTGTTCAATAAGTTTCATTAGTTCTTGATACTGTTGTTTATACAAAAATTCTCTGAAAAAATGATTGAATTTACAAATTGAATTATCACTTTTTTCAATTAATAACATTGTCTTTGTTGACGGAATATCTGCGCAAAAAGCTTTCATAATCATATCAATTGTTTCCCTTGAATGATATTGAAAAATTAAAGGTAATCTCAAAAGAGGTTTTTCTGTTTGTTTTTCTTTGCAATAAAAGTATGTTTCGTTTCTGAATACGAGATATTTTTGAGAAATAAACTCTTCTAAAACAGGCTTTAACACATCATTATCTGTTTCACAGATTAAAGCAATTTCCTCAAGCGTGAATTTGTTTAAGCGTTTGAAGGTTCTCAGCAGGTTGTCGTTCATTTAAAAGTTCCTTTAATTTGTACTCATCTAAAGTTTTAATGCCATTAGTTTTTGACAGTTTTTCAATTTTATCAAGCAGTTTCACAATCTGTCTGAATTGGTTTGTTTTACTTGCCAAATGCTCCATTGCATCCTCGGTGAATTCCACTTCCGAAAGCTGTTCAATGATTTGTTTAATATCGTTTTTATCAAAATGTTCAAATTTCATTGTGCCGTAAAACCTGTCAGTCAAATGTTTGTAGCGAGCAAGTTTTTTATCGACTGCTCCCATTCCGACAAGCACAATTGGGCAGTCAGTTCGATCGTGCAAATCTCTCAAAGTCTCAATTGCATTGTGATTTATCAGATAATCAACTTCATCCACGATAATAATTTTAGGGATTTGTCTGAGATGGTTCTCAATAAGGGTGAATGTTTCTTGAGTATGCTAAAATGGGCGTTCGCCAAGTTCCTCACATATTTCGGATAAAAGCCATCTTGAAGTCATTCCTTGATTTGCTCTGACGTACACAGCATCGTTTTTATTCACCCACAACATAATAGTCTGTGATTTACCCAAGCCGTGTTCGCCGCATACGAGAGCAAGTTTTGGAATATTCGGCGGAATGTTCTTTAAATTCTCCATAAATGCCATAAATCTTTTAACGTTTCTTGTTTTGACAAACGTTTTTTTCATTAATCAGTCTCCATAAAGTCGTAATATTCATCGCTGTTTAAATAGTTTTCAAGCCACATTCTATCTTCATTATTTGTGCAGCCATGTTGTTGCAGCCATTCGTATTTTTCAAAATTAGAGTTGAAGATTGGTCTGTTCATCTGTTGTTGACGAGGTGTTAACTTCTGCCTTGGCTTAAATTCAACTAAATTATTAACCGGTTCTTCAGGTATCTCTAAAATATCTTCGTTATTATTATTTACAATTAAAAATGGCTCGTCGTCTCCTTTCAGAAACATTTTAACTTCGCTTAAAGCTGCTTTTTTGAGTTTCATTTTCTTTTTGATTTGCTGTTTCAAATCTTCCATATCCTTGACCGTTCCGAGATGATGAGCCATCGGATGCGTTAGTGTCATTAGTTTAGCAATGCATAAAAATTCGCCTTTGGTCGAATAAACTTGAATTCTTAAAAGGTCGAATAAACTATATCTAATCATTACCTTATCTCTGAAGGTTGTCAGCATTTCATTAAAATAATGAAAACCGAGAAATTTAATGCCATTTCTGTAAATTGTTTTTACTTCTGTTTTCATCATAAGATTATCTAAAATCTGTGGATTTATATTCTGCCGCTCAATACTGTTTAAAACCTGTTTAATCGTCATCTTAGGAACGTGCTTGCAGGGTTTTGAGTTATAAAATTCAAGCCAGTAATTAATAAATTGGATTGCCTGTTGAGCTGTCGGCACTTGATTTTTTGTTAATTTCTCATGTAGTTTTTTATGGAATTTTTCATTCCTCATCATATATGGCGGTTTGTTTTCGATAGAAGTTCCTGTGTAGCTCGGCATTAGCTTTTCAAACCCTTCCTGAAATTCTAAAAAGAATCTTTCAATGACTTTTGCTTTTGCATTGTAAGGTTTTGCAAATACAGGTTTAATCCCCAAGTTTTGATATACCCCTGCAAATCCTTCTTCGTCGAAATTACAATTTTGAAAATACTTTGCTCTGAATGCTCTTCCATTATCCTGATAAACTACTTTCGGAATTATTCCGAGATTGAGTATGGAGTTACGAAGCGCGGAAGCGATACATTGTGTATTTTCTTCCATCATAATTTCATAACCGACCAATGCTCCGGATTTCCAATCAAAAAATCCGACGAGAACAGGTCTGGTCGGCTTGCCGGTGAATGGATTAATCACTTGAAAATTCAATCTGTGTCCGTCTGCTACAAAAATATCCCCGATACTTATTTGAGATAAATCTCTTTCGATATACGGCATAACCTTATCCTCAAGAGCTTTTTCACCTTCACGCATTAATATCCATTTTTCATAATTGTATTTTTTGAAATGATTGGCATATCTTCTAAAAGTTGAAGATGCCGGAATATTTTCTACTCCCCGGCGTTCAAGAATTATTTTTGTATATTCAATAGCTTTTGATATTTGGAGTTTATTCGGACCAAGCACAAATCTCAAAAACACATTAATCATCTCAGGTGTTAATCTTGAATTGCATTCACCTAATCTTTTATAGTTATATTTTTGAA
>Ga0153938_1000649_pt1 | contig 14255 bp, 15 predicted proteins | sample TSNY022MetaG_FD_104740 | JGI IMG/M metagenome (GOLD analysis project Ga0153938, IMG submission 104740) | Attine ant fungus gardens microbial communities from New Jersey, USA - TSNJ022 MetaG | ecosystem: Host-associated > Fungi > Mycelium > Unclassified | place: USA:New Jersey: Brendan T. Byrne... | reverse complement strand
GTACGCCATCTTGTCTGCGGTGCTAGATTCTGGTATATATTAACGGTTGTTTCATCCTCATAAATATCAGGATCATAAACATACAGGTACTCCTGCATGTTTATTTCACTACACATCAGAAGGCTTACGAAAAGTACAAGTGAGTCAATATCCAGATAAACTGACTTGTGTGCTCGTCCCGAATAAGAGCATAATATATTATCCATCTTATCAGCAATCTTCACCATTGCATCATACATACCATTGTCTCCCTCTTTCATCCTCATTCTCCACCTCAATGCTGTCATGCATATTTTCAGTTCCGCTTTTCTCATATTTTCACACAAAAAAGCTTGAAAGGCAATAGCGTATTGGCTGATGAAAAATAATCACCAGCCAATCAACCCATTTCTATCTAATATTCCCTTCTCTATCACATTTCAAACGATGTACGGTAATAAAGACACTCTTATAGAATATCATTCATTTAATTCTCCTATCTCAAATGCCCATTCAATATGAATTGACTTATCATCATAAACATAAATACATTTCACAAGAGCCTCCAACATCTCACGTGTAAGGCACTCTTCCTGCAAATACTTTTGCAACGTTTTTGTCTCCGGCAGCCCACTATCCTCAGCTTTCCGCATTTGTAGCAGCCTTTCCTCCAACACCGCTACTTCCTGCCCTAAGTCATCCTGCCTTGAAGTCAGGCTTTCCCGCTTACAGATATACCGTTCCCTGTCAAATTCTCCATCCAGCATCCTCTCATACAAATCAGCTTTCTGTTCATCCATGCTCTGCAAGGAAGCCTGATACGCTGCTATCTGCTTCTGCAACCCTGATACCTTTTCCAGTTGGTGGACTTTACCCATATTATCCTGCTTATCCAACAGCACTCTGCAGAATTGTGTTATTACTTGCCAGACCACTTCTGTTAAATCAGATTCCATAATATAATTATCCTTACAATCATACCTGTCTGTACGGTATTTTATTATGCAGCTGTATTTTCTGCCCTCCTGTGTTCTCAGGCTTAATGCGTATCCACATACTCCACAACGGATTTTTCCGGCAAAGATATGCTTTTCGTCCTTCCCTTCCTTTTCCCTTGATTCTTTTAGCATATCCTGTACATTACAAAAATCTTCTTTGGTCACCAATGGTTCATGACAATCCGTAACAACAATCCAGTTATCTTTTTTAACCTTTTTTGTCCTCCAGTTTCCGACTTCCGGGCGGTACCTTTTACCATAGACGATTTTCCCCAGATAACATTCGTCTCGCAGAATGGCATAAACTGATTTGTAACTCCATAGCTTATCGTCTCCAAGGCCTTCCCACCATTTATGCGACAGCCCCTGTTCCTTCTTAATCATGCTGGGAGTCGGCACCTGCTCTGCATTTAATAGGTACGCTATTTTTACAGTCCCTATTCCTGCCAATGCCATCCCTTCTTTCCTCCGGCATAATCCAGGTGGGACAGGATATATCTTTCTGTCTCTGCCCTGTCCAGATGTGGCAGGACACAGTTTATGTCGATGCGCTGCCGTACTGCGGCATATCTTTGCAGGCGCAATTTATCCCATAATTCCACCTGGCCAACGAGTATCATGGATATGGGACTCATTGAATCGTATCTGTAATTGAGTAAAAATCTAAATTCTTCAATTGTTTCTTTTTCCAATAAATGCGCTTCATCCAAAATGCATACAACTTTCTTTTTCTGCACACCGCGGATGATCTCCACTTCCTTCTGGAGCTGCCGTTTGGCATCCCCGCGGTAAAACTTTGATTCGATCCCTAACTGGTCAAGAATCCCCTTATAGAACCAACGCGGTGTCAGCTTGGAATCGGACAGGTACAGAAAGATATATTCATCTTTGGGAAGGCTTGTGGAAAAGCGTCGTATCAATGTGGATTTTCCACATCCGGCATCCGCGGTTACAACTGCAAACAGCTGCCGGTCAGCTGCATAGGTGAGCCTGCCAAGAGCATCTGCCATAGCTGGTGATTCGTAAAGCCGGGTTACTGGAGTATTCCTTGCAAAAGGAGTATGTGCCATTTCGTAAAAGGATTCATACATGATCGCCACCATCCTTTCTGAATTCTCCAAAGGAAATGGCATCTGCCCTCTGCTGTCTGGACTGCTCGTTTTTCCTTTCCAAAGCATCCAGGAACCGGGAGGTCTCCGGCTCCTGCTCCTGCATGGAGAGGGGTAGTGCAGGTGACTTGTCACAGAATGCACCGATTTTTACCGGTGCAGTCAGGAAGGGTTCCAGTCCGGGATAACTCACGGTGATTTCTTCCGGCGCCATGGGATCATAGGCAATCTCCACCTTACAACCAATCAGGCTCGGTTTTGTCTCGTATTTGCGGCCTTTGAAACTGATACAGGCACCTTTATCTACCAGACGCTCTTCATGATGTTTAAAGGCTTCCCCGACTACCGTCGTGTCAAGAAATACCAGTGCCCTCGCGTCACGTCCCCATTCCTGACGGGGTGTGATTCCTGCCTCCGGCACGGGGATGCCAACGCTTTCATAATACTCCTTTATGCCTTCGTGTGAAGAGTCATGATAGTATTCTTCAAGGTAGATATTCCAGTAACGGTTCAGTTCTTCCAGGGTTTTGATTTTGTGTACTTTTGCCTCACGGAGAAATTGATCCACCACTTGATGAAATTTTTTTCGATTTTTCCTTTCGATTTTCCACTTCTTGGAGGGGCATGCCGGATACTGATACCAAGTCTTGAAAGAGTGAACCTAAGCTGTTTCGCAATGTATTGCGAGCCGCGGTCAAAATAGCAGGCATCAAATTTCCCGTACTTTAAGATGGCTTTATGGAAAGTATCCTCTACAACAGTCTCTTCCTGATTGTCATAAAAACAGGACTGCAGGATAAATCTGGAATGGTCATCAATTGCAGATGAAAGGTATGTCTGCACCAATGCACCCTTCTTCCCAATCGGCAGCTTCGGACCATATTTAATATCCCCCTGGAGGAGCATCATCCTGTTTGGTTTACAGAACCGTTTTGATGAGCTCTTGCGGGCATCGCTATACATCTGCATCTGCCGGATACCAAAACCTGCCCTGTAAAGGTGACGTTCCATGGTGGAACGCTTCAGGATGCCGGGAGCCACACGCCCTTCCAGCTCCAGAATATAAATGATCTGTTTTACTGATCTTTGTGGTACTTCTTTTTTCAGCTGGATGGCTTGTTCTAACAGGTCATCATAGTTTTCCGGCAGTCTGCGCGAGCACTGCCGCTCCCGGTCTGCGGGTTTAAGACATGCAAATCCACCTCTCCTGTAAGCCGCCTCATAACGGTACAGGCTGCGTAGTGAAAGGCCGTTCTGTCCGGCAATAATTTACCTCATCTGGATGCGCTTTGCATTATCCAGCGATCCATCCAACAGGGGAGCAATCAATTGGTAACGTAGAAGCGCCTAATCTTCCTGCCATTGCTTTGTTTTTTTCGTATGCATGATAATATCCTCCTTTAAGGAAAGGATATCATTCCCATGCATGACAGAAAAATAAAAGTCGGTGTACGGCAGGAGCCTCAGACAGGAACAAGGAACCCACCTGAGTTGTATATGAAACGGAGAATGGTTTCAAGCCATCTTTCATTGGAACATCTAATTTCTTCAAGCAGTGACATGCTGGATTTCAGGAGTTCCTCACTAAAACCCAGCAGATGGTATCCAATTGATTTAAGATACCCATCTATCCGTAACAGGTTTGCGGTTAGCCAGTGGTTCCATTTCTTCATGGTTGCTTCACATGGAAAATCTGATGAATCGTCATCCTCAGGAGAGACGTATCCGTCCAATGTACCGGATATGATTTCTGACGAATAATGCTTGTAGGGAGCGAAGCAGTCGGGCAGTTCCCGATGGATTTTCTCGCAGTGAATGCATATGAGCTGCCGGATGATATAAATGCGGCGTTCCCTTCCTTCCAACAGCATAATTCGATTACAGCTATCCTTATAAAACAATTGTTTTGCGCAGACAGGACAGTAGGATATGGTACTGCTTTCAATTAAAAATATTTTTATCCTCATTGTAAGAGACGGTATAATCTGATATAATGACCATGGTTGTTAACCACTGTCCCAGAGTACGCATCTTGTGAGGAAGAGTGCTCTGGGATTCCTTTCTTTATACTAATGACAGTATAACGGTCATCTCAGAGACAATCAAGTAAATCTGTATTCAGTCAAATGAAGGTAGCATCAACAGTCAGGTTTCAGTGTAAATCAACAATATCCTCCTACCCAATACCAAATAATCTCCGCTACATCTTTAATTACATCTTGTGCTATACATAATAATTCGCCACTGTTTATCTATATTAAAAGCCGCAAAGTGATGTCGACTGTTCACTTTACGGCTTGCTTTTATCTTACTATTTTTCCTACACCTATACGCTTTTACAAAAAAGAGCTATCATATGCAGCCTAACGTTATTTCATTTTTACCTCCCTGGGTTTCATTCATAATTTCTGTGCTCTACAAATACTAATTTATTTGATTGAGATATCGTATTTTAATTAGTGTCTGCTGATTAAGCCGTTTTCAACTCCAACCAATCGGAATTTTCATCTATGATTACAGTCAAGTCTCTAACATTTCCCTGTTTTGCTTTATCATATGGTAGCAGAAGGTAACGTATGAAATCTCATTCGAAGCACACCATTCTTTTAAAGAAAGACTGCTGGTCTTAAATGCTCTAATTTTGGTATCCCAGAGGGCAGATCGATCAGATTGTTTATCCCGCAATAGTAATACCTCCAGTTGACATTATTAACTGATAATAATATCATACCAAAATATGAAGAGAAGAACAGGTATGTCAGACAGCAGGGGAACAATGTTCGAAAATGTTTTACGAATCAAAATTTTTTATTACTGCTTCATTAAGAATCTTCTTTCCTATAGAAGTAGTAATTTTATTTTTTTCACTTAACCAACTTTTCATTTTTTCATCTGTAAATTTTGCTCCATGACTTACATATAGATAGAATTGATAAAGAGCTTGAATTTTATCTAATTCGTATGCAATCTTTCCATTAATATCTAAACTATTTTTTCCATAAACTTTCCACATCTTTTTATATTGCATCATATTGCCAACATTACTATAAGTATCATGCATCAATAAAATTCTCATTCTGAAATCTTCCAGTTCACGCTTCTTATCAGAATCTTCTTCTGGTACAATATCTCCTACATCAATCTCTGCCCAATCATGAATTAATATAGTATCTAATATTTTTTCCTTGCTATATAAAGTATATTCTTTTTCTGTTGGAGTTTCATCAGGTAAAAATATCACACCTAACATCCATGTATAATATATGTGTTCTACAACATTCTCATATGGTTCCTTAATAGTTCCATTTACTATTTCATTTTTCCATCCACTACGTATAATATTTTTTACTCCATATAATTTATTATATAAAAATCTGGGAGAAAATGTATTCTCTTCAATATCTTCTTTTAACATTGTTAAATATGACTTAAAATCTTTATTTAAATTATTTTGCTCTCTTAATAATGTTTTATTTAAAATATCTCTAAGATCATTAACGTACTCATTAGATAATTTGCTTTTTCCTAATCTAGCTTGCACTAGGGAACACAAAGTAAGTAAATTAATTTGAAAATTAAAATCCTCTTTTCCATGAGAAGAAGATAAGTATTTTTTTACACGATTTAGAAGAATATTATAAGTGCAATACATTTCTTCTGAACCATCATCATTATAATCATATATAGCGCTATCTGGTACTCTTGGAATGTCTCCAAAATATTCCAAATGAAAACCTCTATTAACCTTATTAGCTACTGGGTTATTTAATAGCATCTCAAGATATATTTCTCTTTTATCTTTATCTCCCAAATATATTAAGCTTATAATCACTGAACGTAATAGAAATCGTATGCTACGTTCTTCTTGAGTTTTATTATACGTTGTTTTATCTGACAGTTGCTCTGATATTTCTTTGTAGTATTTTTCCAATATATGCCGGGTATCATTTTCAATATTTTTATTTTTAATTCTTCCTATCATATATAATGTTTGGGATCTTGCCAATATCCCCCCGCATTCATATATTTTTTTGCATTTTTGGAGTATCAATTTTTGTATCTCTAAACTTTCATTAATTAGAGGTTTGATAAATACATTAATATCTTTTGAAAAAAGACATTCCAGTTCTTTTGTACTACTCCCTTCACTATATGTTTTAACTTTTTCAACAAAATAATATGCGATGAGAAAATTAGAAATTGATTTATGCTGATGAATTAAATTCCATTCTTTATTTTTATCTGCAATTTCTTTTTGCGTAAATTTTCTATTGGTCATAAAATACTCATATGACATTTTCGCACTTATTTCAAAATCATTTATTTCAAAATCCAAATAATCCATACAATAATTTTTATATAAATCACTGATAGATTTTAAACCACTAACTAAATCACTATCATAACATTTTTTGTATACACTTAGAATATTTAAGTCAACTTCATCTAAATCAAATTTTATTGAATATGTATTAATTGAATTTAATAAATCTCCATTTTCTTCAATCTCTCCAAAAAAGTCTATGAATCTAGCCCTTTTCTCTTCTTCAAAATTCTGGATTGGCTGAAATCTAAATGTATATAACATCCGCACATTCATATATGAATATATCGTTCTTTCTCTATATGTATGTACATTAGTTTTTTCTCCAATACAAACTATTTTTTTATGCCCATTAATTTGCTTTAAAAATTCATTGAAATATTTAGAAGTTTTTAAGGTTGTTCTAAAATAATTTTCATTTCCATCAATTATAATAACAAAATACATATTGGGAAATTGATCAATTATTTTTTTGAGATTTTCCAAATCTTTATCCATTACCGTTTTAACATCCTCTTCATTAGGATATGTATCTGATATTATTCCATCATAAAAATGTAGATTTATATAAAATGGATAAAATTTAAAACCATTTTTTAAACAATAGTTATATAAATATATGTATAAAATAGATAAAAAAGTACTTTTCCCTGTCCCATCTGGACCTGATATTTTAATTAAATTATTATTACGAGCAACTAACAACTCATCCTTAATAAATTCAAAAATATTTTTATCTATATGTATTTCATTATCGTTTTTCAGAGTTTTTACAAAGGCCTTAAATAAATCTGAATATTTATCAATAATATTGTCATTAAAATTGAAGTTTCGATATCTTTCTTTTATGTAATTTTGCATTACAAAGTCATGAATGCTTTTAAACATGGTATTTTCTTCATAGTTCAAGCCATTCTCATTTTTTCTTTTAAATGATTTTTCACTCCTTAACTCTTTCACTTCATCTAATACTTTTGTATTTCCCTCCTCTATAGCCTCACATATTTGTTTTACAGCTATATCCTTTTGGATTGTTATATCTTCCTCTAATGTATCTACTATTTCACTTGCCATGAATAAATCATTTTCGCTTATCTGTTCCCTGTAAAAATTTCTAATTATATCAAGGGAATCACTTACTAGTTTACTTACTTTATTCTGTGAAATATCTTTATTTAATGCGGCATAATTACATGCTTTTGACATGATTGTATCTTTCATTTTATAACGATTAATTTTCTTTCCAAACATATAGACCTTAACATCTTTTAATAGTTCCGATGAAATGTAATCTGAAATTTCGTGAAAATCAATCTCTTCTGATAAACTGCTAAGTTCATTTATATTCTCTTGTCTTTTTATATAATCTTCTATTCTTGCTTTCAATTGTTGATCTTTCTTCTTGTCAATTAAGAAATCTTTTCCTGTATCTAATGCTAGCTCTGTTAAGTAATCCACAAAAACACTCATAATTCATCCTCCAATAGCAATATTTCCTCTATTTTAACATATTATGATAAAATGGGAAAGAATAACTATTTATTGTCTTTCAAGACTGGGTATATAGTCATTTTTTTTGCGAAAATGTGTCTTGTAGATTTTGAGTGGGGAAAAAGAAAATGAGTAGTCAATTTCAATGATAAGGGTTAAAAATAGTTTTATAAGTTAATTTTTTATTAGAATAATCTTTATGGGAATGCAGTAAAATGAGCGATACCTAACTAAGAGCACAGACATTGACAGGAGATAAAATGAAAACATAATATCTTATAAAGAACCAATAATAAGTTTTTAATAGAGACAGATTCTTTATTTGTTGTAATCTACATTTAAGAATATTTTTATTATATTTTGTAGTATATTAAGATTAGCATTAATATCATAATCCATATTATTCACCTATTTTTTTTATTTGAAACATTTTCTAGTATTTGTGTAATCCAATATAGCCGCAAACAACACTTAACCTTAACTGTCCATTATTTCTATAATGCATCTGTAAGGTGAATATCTCGACATGCTAAAATTAATTATGATATGAGCCGTATATTCTAAACTATAAAATGTACGGCTCATGCTGTTTTATGGCTCGAATCCGTAATCCTCTACTTGCTCACCAAAATAGTTTGTTTCCTGTTCGCCCGACTGTTCCATAGCTGCTATATTTTGACAAGCATCAAGCTGTCGCTGCAGAAACAAGGCAACAGGTGCTTCAACAGGCGGTATCCTGACTTCCTCCTGTACTATGCTGTTATATGCAGAAAGATAAGCTGGAAAACTTGCTCCTAATGTTGCTTTTAAACTGTCCTCTGATATAATCAAGCTTTCCACCTCGCTGTATACCTGCCTCAGTTCATTGAGTGGGATGGCACTGGTAGTTAAGTCATAGTAAATATAGCCATCTTTCTTCTCCCCGGCCTCACAGGCCATAGGTGACAGGAAGTTATCCGCTACCGTCTCCTGTACTGCAAAATATGCCATATCACCTGTCCCAACAAAATAAATGCCGTTACGTACCTTTTGGGGATTGTCTGCTTTTCCCTCCGGCGTTATCCCTGGTGGATCACACTCTCCAAAATAATCCGTCAGGCGCAGGCTGCCCTCCCGTTTGATTTCCTCCATCTGCTCCAACGCTTTCTGCCGTATCCTTTCACAGGCATCAACACGCTTCTGCAATACTTCATACATGGGTATATCCATATTTTCATCCCTGCCGTAACAGAGGTATCCATTATCTTCCTTACCCACAGAAGCCGCTTTCTTTGAAATGGTATCCCCAGCCTTGTCCTTGGGAATCATAATCCCCTCTCCATTTTCAGCAAAGATGTAATAAACATTTATGGCAATTTCCACTACAGTATTGATATTCCCCCATATGGAATCGCCTTGTGGTTGATGATGCATAATACCGTTCCTCCTTCTATTTATACTTTCATTACTACTGCATACAAATTTTACTAAGCTTTCTTTACTAACGCTGATTAACTTTCACTTGTGCAAAACGGTAATAACACATATAATGAGATAACATTCAACAGAGGTGAAAGTTATGAACAAAGAACAATTAGTCGCCATGGCTCAGCACATTAAGGAAAAGCGCCTGTTCCTCGGGCTTACACAGGAACAGGCCGCAGTGAAGTTAAAAATATCTTACAGTTCCTACACCAAAATAGAAAACGGCTTCCAGAATCCATCCCTGGATACCCTTATTGGCATTTCCACAATGTTTAAAATATCATTGGATGAAATGGTATTCGGTGTAGATGAAAACAGCACAAGTACCGAAATACGGGCACTGGAATCTGTCCTATCGTCCTATGATAAGGAAAAGCTTGCCTATGCAGTGGAAATGTTTGAAAAGATTGTATCCTACCTGTAATGGCAGGGTGCTTTTTTATTATTCCATCCCATTATCCATCCTGTCAAAAAAACGGTGGATATCAATGAGCTTTTCTTTCTTCTGCAGCTCAGGGATAATGTCCTCAATCCTGTCCACCAGCCGTTCTATAGAATTTAGGTCATCTGCGGATAAGTCATCATCAACCGTCCGCATTTTCACAAGTCCGGCATGGACGATTTTAAGTTCCGTTTCTGTCAGCAGCTTCTTTTCATCCACCAGGCCGCTCCGTACCGCAAAACTCTCAAAGGCATCCTCTTTACTGTAAAAAAACTGCCGCTGCACCGGCTGCCCTCCATTCTCCGCATCCTTACGGTATGTAGACAGCACATATTCAAACAGGGGATGGTGCTTACAGGCAAGCACTACACCGTTATGCTCATTGACCTTGCTTACATTTCCCGGCAATTGTTCCATGGCCTCATCATAAGGCTTGTCAGTACAGATCCCACAGGCTACTGCCGTGGACCTGGCAAGGTTCTGTATGCGCTCCATTGTCTTATTCGGCACCTCAAGAAAGGGATTCTTTATTATCAGGTCATTCTTTCCGAAAAATGCAACCAGCCTGTCCTTTTGGTAAATATCCGCCACATAATCAGGTGATGTGGAGGGTTTGACAGTAAATCCTTTCTTTTGCAGCGCCTCAAAATATGCTTTGTAAAACTCTGTTTTTGTTTTCATTACCTACCTCTTTTTTCTTCTGCACAGACAATCCAAAACCAGATGCAGGAATAAAAAACATCCTGCACAAAGCGGCAAGCCGCCTGGCTCGTTGCCCGCGGGAATGAATGGGATTCACATACTCTCTTCAACGAAAAACTGTCTTGGTGAAACGGTTGGACTTTCCGGTAGTATAGCTTCCATTTTTTGAATCATGCCATTGATACGGCTCTCCGTCCCGCCGTCCATATCGTTATCCAGCATAACATATTTTGTCAGGCATTCTATAATGAGCCTGATTTCCTGTGTTGCCAGGCTGGGGGAAACCGGCTGTGTGGCAAAACCGCCCCTTAACAGAAAGCTCTCCTGTGCTTCCTGCTGGTCATAAAACCTCTGTTCCTTATAAAGCTTCCGTTTATTATGGCTGCCGGATGCTTTGGCGCAGGTCACAAACTCATATCCAAAAAGTTTTGAGTACCGGCAGAGCATGACAGCATCCATACCCTCAAATACTTTAAAATAAATACTCCCTGCAAGGCTGCCTGTTTCCATATGTTCCAGTTTCCTGTAAGGCAGTTCCCCGCAAAAATCAAGTTCCTGTCTCGTCTCGGCAGCCATCTGTTTGAGCTGCAACTCCTGATCGGCATTATAATCCTCATATATAATATCCCCATCCTGGGTAATACAGCAGAACAATGCCGGGCCTGCATAGATCTCCGCCACCATGTACCTGTTATTGTTTTCATGGGTAAGCGAAGTTAACATATCCATAATTTCATAAAGCATCTGTGCGGCATAATACTCCCTGCGGCTTTGTATGTATTCCTTTGATTTCAGTTCATTATCAAACCGGTTCAGTGATTTCACCATGCCCAGGATCCGGTTGGCAATTATCTTTTCTGCTTCCTTCCGGAACTTTCCTTCCATATTTTTCAGGTATTCTTCATCGGAGGAATACAGCTTTGTAAGGTTGAGTTTGGACTGTACATAAACATCTACAAGACTTTTAACTGCAGGATTCTCCTTTATGATAGACTGTACCAGTGAATCAACCGCCTCCTTTACCACTGCAGGCAAAAACTGATATGCAATCCTGCCTTTCGGTGGAATAGTATTTTTAATACGGAATACCCGGCTAGCAATCTCATTCAGTAACCAGTCCCCAAAGTCGAAATCCATTTCCGATTCTTCTTCCGAAGCCTCACGCAGGTGCTTATACCTGCTTTTATCCATGATGCGCATATGCTTCTCAAAATCCTCCACAAGCTCATCGCTGATCTTCCGCATGGCTGATACCGCCATATCCTTCTGCCTTCCGTATTCACTGATTTTTTCAGGAAAGGTATCCTTTATCATCTGCCTGCGGATGGCATTGGGAATTGCTGGGGGTGTAAACGGATTCTTCACCCGGCTGGAGGTATCCCAGAATACCACATGGATATGGGGATGCCCCCTTTCACTATGTACCGCACACACCCACTGCAAATGCTCTCGGCGGATATTGTTTTTTCAGCAATGGTCATAATGTGGTTCTCAATGTACCTTTGCCAGCTCCTTTGATCCTTCAGCATTAACTCTTCGGCAGTTTCTTCCGTAACGGATATGATACTGCGGTACATGATGATATGCTTTCTGGAATTGCCATAGACAAGCCGTGCAACCTCTTTCCAGTCCCCAAACTCCTTTACCGCACCCGGTTCCAGCTTTCCAAACAGACCATGGTTCATGCCCTCATTTTTCATAACCCTTTGACGGGTAGCGATGTATCTTACATGGGCATAATTTGCACCTGCAGTTGATTTAAAGTTGGGATTGCGGAACCGCTGTTTATACATCAGTATTGAGATAAGTATCACCTCCTGTCAGCCAGACGCAGGAAATAAATCCGGCGAAGCTGGTTATGTATTCCTGCACGAAGCTGCAAACCGCCTGGCTCATTGCCCGTGGGAATAAATCTGCCTACATTTCCCAGCCATCTTCTTCATCCAGCTCTTCATCTAACGCTTCATCAAATTCTTCATCAAGCTCCTCGTCCTCCTGTTGCTCGGCTTCACATACCCTCCGGTAATTATCCATGGTGGCACAGTATCTCTGGGTATCTTCCAAAATTCCTTTCACTCCCAGTTCTGTGCTGGGTGGAAGGGGTTCAAACTTCTTATAGAACTCATATCTTTCGCTCAATTCAGGTTCAAACATACCCAGAATCTCCTCATATCCATACGGCGCTGCCTTTGCTACTGCCTGGCAGGCCATATTAAGACCTGTCAGGGTATCACTGTCTGTCAGGCGTTTCAGAATAGCCGCACCCATTTTCCCATCATCTAAAAGCTCTACTTTAGTATCAGAATCTCCCCGGACAGGTATATCCCCAATCCGCTCGGTAATTCCGATACAGTAAAGCTGCTCAGACAGCCTGTAGTTCGCCACAGGGAATTCTGTTACCAGTGTATTTCCCTTATTTTCAATGATTGCTGTTATCATATCTGCTCCCTTCTGCCGCTACTACCGGCATAAAAATCAGTGAGTGTAAAGATGTCCTTTCTTCACACTTACTTCCCGTTTTAGAAATTAGCTATGTTTCACTTTCATATTTTCGCCAATCGGCAGCTTTGTAAGGAAATTAATATCTCCCAAATTACACAGTAAATCACTGCAGCACTCTACGGAATTAGCGATGTACAGATTAGCACTTTTATAGAGTCGATCTTCATAGTGACACGGCAAAATTGTGCTGGATCAGTCATGCACATTACCTCCTGATTAAAACTCGTGGCTCCTATTTGCAGATGGGATCTCTAACCGATAATTATTGGGATCAAATTGGAACTCTTTCAACTCGTTCAATGATATTTCTCCATTCTTATACATTTGGAACATGTCTTTATAACTATTTCCCGTTTTGTGTCCAAAATCAACCACATCCTTTCTTGGTTGACCTGGTTGCCAATCAATAACATCACCTATATTTGGATCTTCTCTTTCCGATTCCCGCAAAGGTCATAGACAAAACTAACTTCCTCCATCCCCTCAGTTTTCATATTTTCGGAAATTCAGATGACTTGAGCCATCAAATTCTTTCTTTATCATATGCCGGCTTTTTTGAGGAAACTTAGTGTTCGAAGCAAGTTTTTCTAGAACTATTACTAATCTGCTTTTTTGGACATTATCAAACTTTTCAAACCATTGAAACGCCAAATTGAACCAATAATCTGAAATTGAATAATTAAATACATAACTAACAATCTCATAAAATGGAAAAATATCTTCCGCTTCAAAATCTTTCGTAATATTCAGAAATCTTTCTTCAATTCTTTGTTTAACTAGCTCAATTGGCATTTCTAACATGCTAATAGCATAGTAAAATGATTTTTCATTATCTAAAATAAATAACTTTGTTTGTGTCTCTATAATCCAATCACCCAAATTTGTTATACCTAATTTTTTTTCACTACTTACTTCATTAATTAAAACAATCCAAGATAGATTATCACAATTATGAATTAATAATGTGTCAATTCCAGAAAGCTTTTGGGCAACATCAAAAAATCTTTTCAAATAGCTTCTCATTAATTCCTCCCCAACTCTCATGGTTCACCGTAATTCCATAAGATTCCAGCCCTTTTTATAATAATAACAGAACTCAATAAGGCGCTGTTCACGGACAGCACGTTTAATGAGTTCAATTTTTTCGGTCAGATTCCCCTTGTAATGGGAAGCGAGATCAATTACCACAGGCTCCTGTAATGACACGACAGTATCGGCGCTTCTTTACGCTTTGTTCTAAAACT
>Ga0153938_1000648_pt1 | contig 14282 bp, 10 predicted proteins | sample TSNY022MetaG_FD_104740 | JGI IMG/M metagenome (GOLD analysis project Ga0153938, IMG submission 104740) | Attine ant fungus gardens microbial communities from New Jersey, USA - TSNJ022 MetaG | ecosystem: Host-associated > Fungi > Mycelium > Unclassified | place: USA:New Jersey: Brendan T. Byrne... | reverse complement strand
GGAATCCCCGACACAGGCTCCGGGTCCCGGGACCGCAACAACATCAGCGATACAGCCCACCACCGTGGCTCCGACCCAAAGTACATCCGGCCCTTCCAGTACCAATGGGCCGGGCGCGGTCGGGCTGGGAGATTGATTATCGTTGCGATTTAAGAACGTCTATCATATCTGGCAGACGGTCATGTTTTGCCGTCAGGCGGTGTTCCGGAGCAGGCTAGGTTGGACAACAGAATAAAGGAAGATAAAGATCTCGAAGAGTTCAGTGATGAGTTGAAGGTAACTGTAAGTGTTTTTCCGGAAGATAGTTTAGTGTATGCCAAATAATTTTCAATTTGATGCATCAAAATTGTTTGATTTTACCAGAGCAAAATCCGTCTGGATTTTTGCTGGAGTTAAAAAGAGATTATAAGAATGTTGTTCTTTATGCAGAATGTTTATGGGGTCAGGCACCGAGATAATTCTCAAGAAGGATTTCTGGTATCTCGCCTTTTGTTAATGTAATTTTTTTATTGATGCGTTTGTCATACATTAATTTCCGGGCTTTTTGTCAAAAATTTATGATGGGAACTTAGCTGAGTGTCAATTTTTCTGGAAGTTGATATTTAACAGTAATGAGTGGAAGCACAGAGGATATACGTAAACAGACGTATATTCTCTTTTCCATATATTGGGCAGTATATGATCAATTACGATAGCAAATATGAGCAGTCAGTTCTTCATTTTTATGCGCGTGTTACGGAATTGGCGGGAAAGAAGCAGAAAACAATACTCGGAGCTTTTGGTCAGAACAAGTCGACGATTAAGAATACAAAACAAATCTCAACATTGTTATTCTTGATTAAACTATAATAAACTTATGAGAACATGAAAAATAGGTATTATACTATAAAAAAACTAATTAATCAAAAAAATATTGCCATTGGGATAGCATTATGATAATATGAAAACCAGTGGTTTATTGGCATCAGACAGATTGTGTGTATCTGGGTACGCCAACCCCTTGATGTGATTTTAAAGAGAGGTCTTGAGAAAATGAAAGAGAATAAGTGGATTTCAATGAAAGAAGTATGTGAATACTTACATATCAGTAGAGACACGGTTAAAAACTGGATTAAAAAAGAAGGCATGCCAGCACATCAAAAGGGGCGTTTGTGGCGATTTGACATTAATGAGGTTGATGAATGGATGAAAAACAATGAATCAAAACAACACGATTAGGAGATGTATCCGCTATGTTTAAAGTCAAATGGGATTGCGATAATAACGGTGTCGTATTATCGGAATATATAGAAGAAATTGACACATTAAATGCACCGCGTCCGGTATATGTTGAGGAGCTTAAAATGCTTGAATTGAATCAAGTATTTGTACTTCCGGAAGACAATGTTCCGGTTTGCTGGGAAATGGATAGAAAGTATTATTATTGTGGCAAAGTAATAGCTGAAACAAGAAAAGGAAACATATATGAGGAGCCAACGGTTGTAGTTTGCAAAGAGTGCAGAGGAAGAGTACTTGAGCCGATTGATGTTCAGAAAATTGTTCAGATTAATGAAAAGTCCTTGTCTGTTGCAGAAAATGAGGCAATGGATTTTATTAAGCAAAAGTATGAAGAGTATCAGAAAACAAGTAAAATTGCGGGGTTTGTTGTAGCCTTTAGCGGTGGTAAAGATTCACAGGTTACACTGGATTTAGTTAGTCGAGTAATCCCGCATGAAAAGTTTACGCCGGTTTTTACAAATACAGGAATGGAGCTTCCCTGTACTTTGGAACTGATGCATACAACAGAAGAACATTATCGTAAGAAGTTTCCTGGATTTAAATTGGAGCAAGCGAAAAGTGATAAATCAGCACTAGATATGTGGAAGAGCTACGGACCTCCGAGTAGAATGAATAGATGGTGCTGCTCGGTTCTAAAAACAGCATTGTTCGGAAGAAAAATGAAAGAACTGCTTCAAATGAATGCGCAGCCAAAACTGGTTGTATTTGAAGGAGTCAGAAATGATGAAAGTTCTAAGCGAGCAGCTTATAATAGAGTTGGTGAAGGAGTAAAACACGTAAATCTTATAAATTGCAGACCTATTTTAAAATGGAATTCTACAGAGATATATTTGTACATGTACAAGAATGAAGTGAAAATAAATCCAGCATATACGTTGGGATTGACACGTGTTGGCTGTGGCGTATGTCCGTTTGCATCGGATTGGTCGGAATATGTGATAAGGAAAAGATACCCGCAGATTGCAGCAGATTACATCGGTGTAGTTGAAGAGATGGCTAAGAATCTTGGGATTACATCAAAAACCAAAATCGATGAATATATATCATCTGGTAACTGGAAGAAAAATGCTGGGGGAAAAGGTCTTGCACAGGATTCTTCAAGAATGGATATTATTTCAAAGGAACCGAATTTTGAATGCATTGTGCAGAATCCTAAGGTTAACTGGGAAACTTGGTTTTCTACAATAGGAGAATATTTTCTTGAGAAAATAGATCATGATTACTATAAGGGTGAACTCAAATTTGAAGGTGATGTAGTTAAATTTGATGTTAAGTATGGTGAAAATTCAATTCGTTTTAAAGCTATGGGCACAACAAATAGAATTATGCTCATCAGTTATTTGACGAAGACTTTTACCAAGACAGCTTACTGCGAATTGTGTGGAGTATGTGAGATTGAGTGTCCGACAGGTGCATTAACAGTCCGTGACTCGGTGAAGATTGATAGATCAAGATGTATACATTGTCATAGTTGCTTTGATATTAATACGAAAGGCTGTATAATTGCTACAAGAAGAATGGTTTATGAGGGAGGTAAAGCTGTGGGAGGAACAGCAACAAAAACATCAGGAATTGATAAGTACTCAACATTTGGAATGAGGGATGAATGGTTGGCCTCATTCTTTGATCAGATGGACGATTGGTTTGATGGATATGCGAATCTTGGACCTAGGCAGATACCAGCTATGCTAAACTGGTTACGAGAAGCAGAGCTAGTTGATGCTAAGGAGAAGAAGATTACTGAATTGACAAAGTTGCTTAAGCCTTTATACGATTCCCATCCGTTGATCGTATGGCAGATTATTTGGATTAACCTGTCATTTAATTCTGCAGTAGCAAACTGGTATGTGAATGCAGCTAAAAGCGAAGCTGAGTATTCAAAGCAAGAATTAGTGGAAATGCTTAAAGAAGAATATCCAACGCTTAAAGGCGCCACATTAAAGAACCCAATTGATGCGCTGGTAAATATGTTTTGTAATTCTCCTTTGGGATCCACTAATACATATGATGATAGCAGCCTTTGTGTTGGACTTATGGAGAAGAAGGGCGTTCAGGTTAGGAGTGTTAGAAAGTACGGAACATCAAAGATTTCTTCTGTTGCGGTTGCTTATATTCTCTATAAGAATGCTGAAGTAAATGATATGTATGAACTGACAGTGTCAGATATTTATAAAAAGGGTTATATGGGCGTGAGCAATGTCTTCAATATGGACTGTGAGAACTTTATGAATGCTTTAAGAGGACTTACAAATAATGAAATTCTTTCTGCAGATTTGTTAGGTGGCTTGGAGAATATTCACTTGGCCAGTGAATTTACATCGGTTGAAGTCTTGCGCAGAATGATTAAGAGGATATAATGATATGAAAACATGCGTTAATTGCAGTAAAGACTTAGTTAAAGATGAAATTGCGTTGTGTAAAAAAATGTTAGGAAAGAATACAAAACAGTTTCTTTGCCTTAACTGCTTAAGTGAGTACCTAAATACAGATCAGGGCATATTACTGGAAAAGATTGAGCAGTTCAAAGAAGACGGATGTACATTATTCTTGTAGGAGGCTATATGAAATACTCAGAGATTATTGGTGTAGAAAAGTACTTTAAATCAGCTTTTGATATCACATCGGAGAGCGGAGAGGCGTGGAAAACATTTATATCTAACGAGCGGTTTGAGAGCAATTTATCCCAGATAATAAATAGCTTTACATCTCCGGTTTTTAATAACCGTAAGTCTATTTGGATTCAGGGTACATATGGCACTGGTAAGAGCCATTCATTGGCTGTTATCAAGCATTTGCTTTGTGACAATTATTCAGAAATTGAGGATTATATTCCAAGGATTAATCGTAGCCAGTTGAGAAGCAGTATTTCAACCTTCAGAAAAGATAATAAGGTCTTTCCTATTGTGCTTAAGGGGGTATATACCATCACCGATGTTGCTGATCTTACATATACAATTCAGCAGCAGGTAGCGGTGGCTCTTGGAGATATCGAAATTTCTACTAAAACTGATTTTCAGTCTGTGTTGCAAATCTTAGAGAATGGATCTCTGGATTCCTTTTTCGATAATTTGATGAAAAATAATGTAGAGCTTCATAGTTATGCGGCCAATAAGCAACAACTGATAAAAGCACTGGAAAACAATCAGACAAAAGTAATTAGAATCATTGCAGATGAATTAAAGAATGCTGGACTTGGTGGCTTCAGGACACACAATATTATTGATTGGTTGACTGAAATCAAGAAAGAATTGCAGGATAGAGGTATTGCTGATTATCTACTTCTGATTTGGGATGAGTTTACCTCGTTACTGGATATCCCTGCAAGAAGAAGTATTTTGAATCTGATGCAGGATATTGCAGAGTTAAGCTATTCAGAGGTAAATAACACCACTAATACGATAGGTGTATATCTGCTTCTTGTAACGCATAAAAAGCTAGAGGTTACTGAGTCATTTAAGGAACTAAAAGAAGATGAGCGTAGTATGGCTAAAGCTAGGTTTGTAGAGCTTGATTATGGAATGCAGCCAACAACAACTTTCCATATTTTATCAGGCGCATTGGATAGAAAACAGCCGGATGTATTAGATAATCTTATTCAGAAGAATTTTCTGGATGTTCCGAGCGTGTGTACCCTTGTAGATAAGGTGGTTGACAGTGCGGCTACAAACGCTGGTGAAATTAAAGAAAAAATTATAAGTCTTTATCCGTTCCATCCATATACATCTTACCTTGCTACCTTCGTTTCAAGAGTAGTTGGAGAAGCCGAGAGAAGTATTTTTGGCTTCCTTAATGATAAGGAAAATGGATTTAAAAAATTTATAGAAACTGATATTGGTGATAAAGCGTTCTTGACTGCAGATTATGTATGGGATTTTTTTTACAGAACATTTGAGCAAAGGGCAGCGGGACACTTCGATGCAATTACAAACAAATTTAAGCTGTCTGGGGAGATTGTTCTTGATCAGGGGGCTAATTATTATGCTGTGTTTAAGACGATACTTCTTCTTAATATTTTGTATCGTGTTACAACGACAGATGCTGATGTATCCGAAACGAATATGGTGAATCCTAGCACTGCAAATATCATTGCTGCCTTCAGTGGTGTTTTTGATGAAAGTGAAGTATCGGATATTCTTGACTATATTGATGAGAATCAGATTCTTCATCGAAATCCAGATGGCGTGTTCGAAGTGGCTTCATCTTCACTGCCACCAAAAAAGATTTTGGATGAAAAGAAGAAACTTTATTCAAGCAAAGAGGATGTCAGCAAGATTGTAGAAGAGTATTCCATTAAATGCTTAGGCAAATTGAGAACAAGCATTTCAAGAGAGGTACCAAGAGAACTAGATGCACAGGTGTTCTGGGGTGGAGAAAAAGAGCACCTTCTCCGGGGAAAGCTGTCTGCAAAATTTAAGAGTACCTATACTGTAAATGTGGCTTTGATGATGTATCGTGGTGCTACTATGGAACTGGATGAGATTCTTGGCAGAACAGAAACTAGTCAGACAGCCTCAAAAGATATGCTTATTAAATTATCTAAAGAGGATGAACTGAAAAATACAATATTTGTGCTGGTTAATATAGAACTTGGAAATAGGAGATTTGAAGCATATCTTGATAGCCTTGCTCAGGAAGCCGTAGCAAGATCTCTCCAAATGGACGAAGAAAGAAAAGAAGGACAGAAGAATGCGGAAAAATGGATTGCTCAGTGGATTGATGAGATAGTAGTTTCTGGAATGGCTGACATTGTTTTTCGCGGTGATGTGATACATGTTCCTTTTAGCCAGTGCAATAAGTACCTAAAAGATAACTATACTAAGACGATTTTTAAATATGGTCTTGATTCTTTACCGGTTCCGAATACAGCATGGAAACATCAGACAAGTAAAAAAGCAGTAGAGCTTGTCCTTTATTCTACATCCAAGAGCGAATTGGAGCAGAATGCTTCTGGTACAGATGGTGTTGTGCGTAATTTACTTACAAGCGGAAACAATATGCTTTTTAATGAAAAGTTAGAACTGGTTTCCGATGATAGTAGTAATTCTGTTGTAAAAATATGCCAAGAAGTTAAGGGGGTCTTCGAAAAAAACAAAAACAAATCATCAATTAATCTTGCGGATGAGTTCAAATATTTTGTCGATCCAGAATATGGGTATTATCAGAATAGATTATGTATGGCTGCTCTGGCATTTGCCTTACGTCCGTATGTGGATAAACTCTATACGTCTGGCAATGGCCAGAGAATAGATAAGACGGTAATGAAGGATGTCGTAGTTGCTATCTTCAATTACTGGGAGAATAGCAAATTTAACGACAAGTTTGTAGTGCGTATGAGCACAGAAGAAGAGCGAGCTCTTACTGATAAATTAAATATAATATTCGGAATTTCAGAACAGGATGGTTTACTTGGGACAAAATGGGCTATTCGGACAAAATTCCAGAGCCAGAGTAAAGCACCATTATGGGCACTCAAGTATGTTGATGATTGTACTGACAAGTATAAAGAATTTATTGATAAAATGTTCAAATTTTCGAAGAGTACAGATGAAAATATTCAACAGAGCTTTATCATGGATTTATTGGAAGGAATCAAGACTTTTGATGTGGAGCTGTCTTTGGCAGTGGCGAGTGTAGAAAACAGCCAATGCTTGGATATCTACATTCTAAATGAACTCAAAAATATAGGGGAGAGTGAGGAATCTCTTCAGAGCATAAAGATCTATTTGGATGGACAGATGTCAGGTGATATGGTTTTCTGGGAAGAAGATGATGTATATGAGCAAATTCTTTTATGGAAAATCAAAAAGACCACGCCTATAACCCCAGAACCAGAGTTGGATCCGGGAGACAATGTTGATATTGAAGATCATTCAAGGAATGATAATATGACATCTGAAAACACATCCCAGCCGGAAAAGGGTATTGTAGAGATGAGAACCAAGGCAAAGACAAAAATTGAGCAGTATAGGTCAAATAGTGAAAGACTGCATTTTGTATTGGTGACTCTCGTAGATAAGTATTCGAATATTTTGAGAGATATAGATGATCTACTGTAGGTAAGGAGGCTGTGGCATGGATATCAGCAATTTAGTTGAATTAGTAAAAAATGATTTTGGACGAGATGGCTCCTATGATAGATATCCTGTACGTTTTTTCAGTATGAAGTATGAAGACGGCACATCTGATGCAATTATTCAGCTACAGATGAAGATTGCAGGGTTTGAAGTATTTGATATCAAAGATATTCTGCCACATGAAGATGCTTGGATTACGACGGATAATCTACGGAAGGCAGTATACGACTTAGATTCTTCAAAAAGCTATATAGTAATAGGATTTTCAGAATATGCAAGATTCCTTAGGGAGGCGGAGTTTATCTCGTTACTTTTAAGTTTTCTGGAATTAGAGAATCCAGCAGATAATCAGAAGCGTAGGATTTATTTTCCGTGCTTTGCATTGTATAGTCAGATAAAGAAGACGATAAAAACTTACCATAGAAGAATGGATGTGTACAATCCGTTGCTAAATGAAACTGATGTTGAGGATCTTCCGAGAATTTTTTTTATAGACGAAGGACTCAATGTAGAAAACGACTCTAACGAAGTGGTGAATTCTGCTGAATGGTTTGGGATGTGGAGAAACCCAGATATTGATATAAAGAGGCCAATTATTTGCTTATCCAGAACTTTGGCCTATTTTTACACGATTGCCAGTCCAGATAATATATATAATATTCAGCGTCTTAATACATACCAAGATATCCTTCGTTATATGTACCTGATTGATCATCTTCATCCTTATAAGAAGGATACTGATGGTTTTTATGGTCGTGTGATAGAACTGGTAAAGGCATATGGTGGCAAGGAGCTGGGAGATATTATTCTTTCAGAAGTGAATGTGCAAAGTATAGATGAAAGTAATATCTATAATCTTTGGAAAGTAAGTGATACATTCAAAAGATGGCTCATTCAGAATTATGTTATTGTCCGCTCACCGAATACTACATACTTGAATAAAGTAATGTCCTTAATAGAAGATCTTACAGATAAAGAATTTCTTGAAAAAATGTATGAAAGCATTTTTGAATTGAATGATATCTCTTTGGTTGAAGAACGCAGACGGATACTTGCTTCAATTAAGAAGGCAGAGAAGGATATAGAATTCTCGCGTAGAATGATTGTTTATTACGATGCAGTTATAACCGGGGTTATTAGAAGAAAAACTGCGATTGCATTGGACACTGTAGACTTAACAAAGGATGATGATTTTCTTGCAGAAAAAAGAACCATGCTTACGGAAGCTGTAAGGGACGAGGTGGTACCATATCTTACATGCTTCAGCAATTATGAGCGACAACTTGCGATATGGTTATATAGAATGAGTTTTATCAATGCAGACCAGGTAAAAAGCATTTATCCTAATCTTTGGTATTATTGCAGTTCACTTGAGAGTGACGTAGAACCCGAGGAGTATGCTGAGAAGTTTGAGCAGTATTTCGATAATTATAGGGATATGCGTCTTGCTCAGAGGGATGGTGCTGAATATTATTCCGCTATTGCAGAATGGAATAAGGACGAGGATAGTTTCTACGATTGGTATATGGATGGAAAGATAGAATATCCTGAAGTAATACTTAAGAGGAAAAACTTTAACAGAAAAGTCTATGTATTGGATGGTGTGGGCGCTGAATTTTTAGGATATATTTTGAAGTTACTTGAGGAAAGGGGATATTCAGCAGAAACTGCCGCTTATGGAAAATGCCATTTGCCTTCGATAACTTCTGTAGCAAAAGAGTTTTATCCCTCTGAATATGAGTGGATTCTTACCTACGATACCCAAGTAATCCATGGTGGCTCATATTATCATGTACATAATGTTGAGAAAGCGTTATCTGTAATAGAAGAATTGATAGATGGAATTATTTCTATAGAAGGCGATAATGCTTTTGCGATCACAGCAGATCATGGCTCAACCGTTGGACATAAGATACGTAAAAAAGAGAAGAAATATAATTACGATAAATCAGAGCATGATGGTAGGTGTTACTATAATAAAGAAAGACTACATATTGCTCCGTCTCCAGATTATGTTACGTATGACGATGAGTCTGGAAAGCAGTGGATTGTGGCATTAAATCAGCAGTCTTTATATAATAATTCCAAGTATGCTGTTCATGGAGGAGCAACACTTGAAGAAATATTAGTTCCAGTAATTATTGCACACAAAGGAAAGCAGGTTGTTAAGTCTTACAGGGTGAAGCCGGTTGGACTTAACGTATCAGGACTTCAGAAAAGAATTATGTTCAAGATTAATCCAACACCGAAAGATATAAAGGTGAAATTGATGGCAAAGGATGGAACAAACACAGAATTGATTTATAACGATGATACAAAAACATGGATGGGTGAATTGAAGAGAGGTATAGAACAGGATATAGAGATTAATGTTGGAACGCAGACCTTCAAGTTCAGAACTACCCCGCCAACGAAGATGGGAGATGATTTATTCGATGACTGATTTAGATAACAAAATTCGAGATATATTCCCCGAAGAATCTATTTATAAGACTCCTAGTCGTTACAGTATGTTTGCTGGTGTAAATGTTCCTTCATTTATAAAGGATTGGCTCATTAAGCGCTATTCTGATGAGCAGGAGAATATTGACAAGGAAGCATTATTTGCATTCCTGGACAAACATATTCCGGGGAAAGATAGCAACATTAAGAGTAGACTTATAAAGGGAGAAACGATTCAGATTCTGGTGAGAGTAATAGTTGAATCAGATTTGAAAACAGGTACTTTCAAATTTTCCATTCCTGATATTGGAATTAAAAGTAATGAAGGACGTGTTAGTGAGTTTGTGATGAGATCTCAGAAGGAAGGGATGAAGGAAGGTGAGAACTGGGGGATTGTAACACTTGAATATGTTTACCCGGAGGAAAGGGATAAAGGTTATGCTGAATTAGTTAAGTTTAAGCCTTTTAAGCCGTATACTCCGGATCTTGAATATTATTGTGAAGCCAGAAAGCAATTTTCAATTACAGAGTGGATAGATTTTATTATCCGTTGTATGGAATATAATCCGGGTTCGTCACAATTTGAGTCCTATACCCAGAAACTTTTGTTCATCTCGAGAATTCTTGTTTTTTGTGAGCCGAATTTGAATCTTATTGAGTTGGCACCTAAGGGAACGGGTAAGTCGTACATTTTCAATAACCTTTCGAAATATGGATGGATGATTAGTGGTGGAAAGGTCACCAGAGCAAAACTCTTTTATGACATGGCCGCCAATAAGCCCGGTATTATTCCTAATTATGAATTTGTCTCCATGGATGAGATAAAGACGATTATGTTTGGAAATCAGGAAGAGCTTCAGGGAGCGTTAAAAGGATATTTGGAGAATGGGTCCTTTACGATGGGGCAGGCTAAGCAGACATCAACGGCAGGGCTTATTCTTCTTGGAAATATAGATTTGGATAGTCATAGAATGCCAATCAATAAGCGATACTTCCAGGAATTGCCGGAGGTGTTTCGTGATACAGCATTGCTAGATCGCTTCCATGGAATGATTGAAGGATGGTATTTGCCGAGAATCACTGAAGACTTGAAGCTAGAAGGTTATTCTCTGAATGTAGAGTATTTTTCAGAGTTGTTGTCTATGCAGAGAAAAATTTCAAAATATTCAGCGGTTGTAACTGACATGCTTGAGATTCCTAAAAATGCTGATACACGTGATACAACTGCGATTATACGTCTTGCCACAGGTTATATGAAAATACTATTTCCTCATGTAAAATCGGTTAATGATATTACTCGTGAGGAATTCCAAACATATTGTTTCAAACCAGCATACGAAAAGAGAAAGATTGTTCGTGCGCAGTTATCTATTACTGATATGGAATATAGCCCTAAAATGCCAGACATAAAAGTGAGGAATTTTTAATGATAGATTTTAATGCTGAGCTGAATGAAATGACTGTAGGCAAATATTTGATGAATAGTTTTAAACTGTATTTTCTTAAAGCAATCATTGTAAATGTATCAAATGATAAGAGAGAATTTAGCTTTTATGAGATGGCCTGCTGGATGTGTGCGTATTCATTCTCTGATGTATGCGTACTAGGCGGCCGTATTCGCCCCTTGGATAAGTTGTATGATGCGGCCGTTCTTGTAATAGAAAAAGAAGATTTGATGGAATCTTCAAAGATAGTAGAGGTATATGATGCTGTGTCAAATACAGAAAATAAAGAATTGATAAGATTGATTATATCGTTGTGTAATTATGTGCCATATAGACTTTTAGCATATATATGGCCTCAAGAATTAAAAGGAAAGACAGATCGTCAGAAAAACCAGGTTATTGAGGCATTATCTCGTAGTGAGGAACGATGTGTATACTCCATTTTTTCAATATCACAGGATAAAAAGAGTATTGAAATGAATCTGAATTGGGTCTCTTTTATAGTGGCCAATAGAAAGAGACTCATTACTTGGATAGAGCAAAAAATTGATGCTTTTGTTAGGAAAGGGTAAAAAATGATCTATGCTGATAATGCAGCTACAACAGAATTAGATATTGATGCATTTGAAGCGATGCGTCCGTTTTTATTGGGAAATTATGGAAATGCCTCGCAGCCATATTCATTCGGCGTAATTGCAAAAAAAGCTATAAAAGGAGCTCGTGAAAAAATAGCTTTTTGTATCGGAGCTGATTCTGAAGAGATTTTCTTTACATCTTGTGGAACAGAAAGTGATAATTGGGCAATAAAGAATGGTGCAGGCGATACCGGCGAGATAATTACATCTGTTATAGAGCACCATGCAGTCCTAAATTCATGTATTGCATTGGAACGTCAAGGTAGGGCGGTTATATATGCACCGGTAGCGAAAACAGGAGAAGTGGACCAAAACTACATTGCGGCACATATTACGGAAAGAACAAAATTGATTTCGATAATATTTGCTAACAATGAAATTGGCACAATACAGCCAATAAGAGAGTTGGTAAACCTAGCGCATCATAATAATTGCCTTTTTCATACCGATGCAGTCCAGGCAGTAGGACATATAGAAATAAATGTTCATGACTTGGGTATTGATATGTTGTCAGCTTCTGCACATAAGTTTAATGGTCCAAAAGGAATTGGTTTCCTCTACGTGAGGAAGGGAACAAAATTAAATCCATATATGGATGGAGGAAGCCAAGAGAATGGCTTGCGAGCCGGCACGGAAGATGTTGCTTCTATAGTTGCAATGGCCACAGCTTTGGAGAAAAACTGTAACCAAATCAAGAATAACAAGAAATATGTTGGCGAACTCGAAGAAATACTTATTGAGAGACTTAATGCGGCGAATATCGATTATATAAGAAATGGCTACAACAGGATTCCTGGAAATATAAACTTGTCTTTCGCAAACATAGAAGGAGAAATGATACTTCATAGGATGGATTTGCAGGGGATTTGTATTTCTACAGGATCAGCTTGTGATAATATTAAGACTCAAACTTCACATGTGGTAAAAGCAATTGGCGTTCCAGAAAAATACGCTGAGGGAACAATAAGGATATCACTTGGAAAGAATAATACAAAAGAACATGTCTTGGTGATTGCAGATGCGCTTATTAAAATAGTAAATTAAGCTGTTTGTGATATTTTATATTAAATTTTCGCCATGTTTCAGATTCCGGTGCATATACCCTCGCTTAGAGCTTAGTACACGCTCAAACTGAGCCGCCATGACGGCCAAATAGAGCCACATTAACGGTTGGACTGAGCCATCCGGCATAATACCTCGTTGCGGAGCAGATTAGTTCATTAACCTCTTGATTACTACACAGTCCGCAACGGACATCGATTGGCTGCATATTAATCAGTCCAACCTTAATACTACCAACAATCTCATCATCACGTCAGGGCGTGCGCAGGGGATTTTTGCGGTAGATGCAGACACCTCAAGGCTGGCCTTTATACTTGCCAACCATGAAGATTGGAATTTGTATTACAGATCGTATTTACTGACAACTGTTGATGAAAATGGAACAGCAGTATATGATTTATCGGATGAAGATGATATTGACAAAGCCGACAAGGATTTCTGGTCCTGGGGGTACCATGCAGTACTGGAAGTGCCAAATACAACTCAGGGAATCGTAGAGTTTTTTGCTTTTGGCAATGGGAATTTCCGTTCCCGCAATGTAGAGAAAGCGATAATTCCTAATAATAATTATAGCCGGATTGTACGATACAGAGTAGACATAAATAATATGACGCTTACATTAATTCCAGACATTTCTGAACTCTGGAAATCAGAGAACTATGTGGAATTTTTAGCTGTTGTGTGATAAAATTAGTGGAACGGTGGTGTGATGTTGACGATCTTTGACAAACAAACACCAAACACCAAATATCAAATTACATACATATCTTTCTAAACAGGCAGCTATATGATATAAAAAAAGAAGGAGGAACTACAAAATGTTTCAGAGTAAATAGGAATTCACACAGCAAGAAATCAAGAGCAATATGATGAGATAGTGAAATAAAATATCGGTCACATTATAGCAATAATGTGAAATTGATGAAGCTTGGTTACGGCTATTTAAAGTAATTCAACTGTGATCCAATAAGGTATGGAAAGGAAGATGGCAATGACAATGTTAGCCTCATGGATTGGGATAGACCCACACGGGCCAACATCAGCTTATATTGTTGGGGATAGTAGATTTAGTTGGGGTTTGGGAAGTGCTAATAAATACTTTGACTACGGTAAAAAAGTGTTTGCCTCTAATCTTTATCCTGAAGCATTTGGATATGCAGGAGATGTATTGTTTCCTTCAATTGTGCTTTCACAAATAATTGAAATGATAGATATGGATATTTTATTAAAAGTTTCCCAATTTGACGGACTATAGAAATTACATGTTTCCGCCATAATTATTACATTTTGACCATTGCATGTAGCTTATAAGAGTGAAAACAGCTTTTTTTCGGCCAATCAGATGG
>Ga0153938_1000639_pt1 | contig 14408 bp, 38 predicted proteins | sample TSNY022MetaG_FD_104740 | JGI IMG/M metagenome (GOLD analysis project Ga0153938, IMG submission 104740) | Attine ant fungus gardens microbial communities from New Jersey, USA - TSNJ022 MetaG | ecosystem: Host-associated > Fungi > Mycelium > Unclassified | place: USA:New Jersey: Brendan T. Byrne... | reverse complement strand
AGTCAGATTATTGTGGTTGTGAGTGTTGTGAGTATATAGATGACTTTTGTAGTAGTTGCACAATTAGAACAATGTGTACAGATAACAATGAATGTAAACGGTATTCGATAGGAGATGGAACTGATGGAAAATAAAAAAAGCGCGATTTTTAATGGAAATGGTGAGATTAATAGTCAAGTGATTGGTACTAACAAAGTTACCGTCAGATGGTTTGATGGATATCTGGAAGATTTCGAAGCTACTGAAGTAAGGTTCGGAAGTGGCCTCTTGTGGATGCGACTAGATAATGGAACTAACCGCCATATACCACTTAGACAGGTTCGCTGGTTTAGTCTGGAAAACGAGAGTCATCAGACACTAAATTAATATCCAGCGAAGAAAAAGTGAGAGAGATATGTTAGAATAATGATGAATGTAAACGGTATTCGATAGGAGATGGAATTAATGAACGTAATAGATGCATTGATAATGAGAGATAAACTTATAATGGAGTGTTCAAACTTGCAGAAGCTTGAAAAGTTATTTGAAAACGATAAGTATTTAGCAGAGACTGTGTGTAAGGAAGCAGGATGTGATACGATGTCTGTGTACAGTTTAATTGTAGAAGCAAGGATGCGTTATAGTGAACTTATTTCTGATTTTGAAAATATAATTGGTAACATTGAAATTTAATGGAAGAAGAAAAACGGATATGAAGTAAACAAGGCTATGTGACAGTAAAAACAGAGAATTAAAATTCAAAAGAGAAGGAGTAGGAAAAAATGTTAGAAGAAAAATTAGAGGAGCTTCTTAATGAAATGTTAAAAGAAAGATTGGGAAAGCTTATTGATGAATTCGATGAAGATTGCAACGTGGAATGCGAACAAGAAATAGAGCAGTTTATGAACGATAACGGTGTAGATAACTGTAAAGTATCTATTGACGAAATGTTTGACAGTCCTGGTTGCGATGTATATTCGGTTGCTGTAGCGTGGGTTAAAAATGGAATAGTAGAGCTGTTTGTAAGCTCTATAGAAATCAGCTAAAGTTTAAGTTGGGGGGGAAGCAGCATGAATTTTGTAGCAGTAAAGGGTAGTTGGAAAAACGCAAAGAAATTGATTCCAGATAATAATGAAGAGAAATATTACGCTGTTACTATGGGAATGACAAATAAATACTACAGAATGGTAGCAGAAGAATATTGGAGATTTTACAACAACAGATGGGAAATGTTATTTGAAGGAAAATGGAAACCATTAACAAACAACTTATGGGAAGTAATTGCCTATATGGAAGTAGTAACATTAGAACCATGTGAGCTAAACTAATTAAAATCTGAAGATAAAAGTATGTTTGGAAAACATGAAGCAGTAACCTTATGTGGGTCTGTTTGGGAATTATGGCGATGTTAATAACAATGGAAGGTTGTCGAAGATAACATACTTAGTAAAATACAATGAAATTTAGAGGAGAATTAACATGAGATTAATTGATGCAGAGCAGTTTAAAGAATATATAACGGCTGAAGCTTGTTTGGGAAATATTTCAAGTGAAAATGCCAATAACATAATGAAACTTATTGATTATCAGAGAACAATGATAAGTGGAGAATTGAAGGAAGCAGAACTTGCTTATCAGAAGATACCTAAAATAACACCAACATCAGTTGAGATAGAGCCTAATTGGAACAAGATAGGTAACGATACTATCTACAGTTGTCCTGTTTGTGCTGCTGTAGGGAATTCATATCAGATTGTGGAGCGAGGTGGTAATTGCCCAGCATGTGGAGTAAATATAAGGTGTAATAATAAGAATTGAAGTTTAACTGGGGGATAATTTTATGAATAATAAAAATGCTGTACTGCAAGGATTGGAAAACATGAAGATACATGATGATCATGGTAACGGGTTACAATACTCAGTCAATGGGACGAATTATACTACAGATAACATGATATCAGAAATACAAAACGATACATCTGTTGGGAAAGAGTTTTTACAGAACGTGTATGATACAATACTATCTTATATGGGAAAATTCACTCAGGATGTTGATTGAATTATTTTTTAAGGGGGATCACATTATGAACGTACATTTAATAGAATTTGCAGAAAAAGTCGTTGATGTACATGGTTATAATATTTCAACTGACTTAAGTAAAATACAAAAAGACATAGTTTTTGAAATATTTTCTGGTACATATACAGATAGAGAAGTGATGTACGCTTGGTCAAAGTGTGAACTCTTAAAAGATAAAAGTAATTGGATCGATACAATCAGAGAGTTAAGAAATCGCATGATTGATATTTTCTTTGAGGAATTAAAGAAATATGAGGAAGTAAAAACATTTGGAGAACTATTAAGTTTTGCAAAAACAGTCTCATATAAGCAAGATAACGCAGAGGTAACAAGTGTAGAGGCTAGAGCGGCAGCAATAATAGAGTCTGCGATAATTTCACAGACAAAAAAAGCAAGTGGCGTAGTTCCAATTGGGATTAGTGAAGAACAAGCAGATGCAACAGTAAGAGCACTGAAAAAACAGACTTCAAAACAGGTTGATGAAGTGTATAGTGTTGTAATGGAAGATATGTACAACAAGTATATGTGGTGTACTAACTGTCCATCATGCAGTAGCTGTGTACCAAGAAGGCATTTATATTGTTGGAACTGCGGACAAAAAATTAATTGGGCTGAAAAATGAACGATTAAAATAGATTGAGAAAGAAAGAGGGATATAGTGATGCGTTTGGATTATTGGAACTGCTTTGAAAATCTAAAAGGAAAAGTGATTACTTGCATCATTGGCGCAGAGAAAGAAAGTAAAGAAATTGTTTTCAAGTGTGAGACAGGAGAAAAATACAAAATGTATCACCATCAAAACTGTTGTGAATATGTAACGGTTGAAGATATAATAGGAGACATTAAAAACTTGATAGGATCACCCATTCTGATGGCGGAAGAGGTAAGTGAGGTAGATGATAAAGCTCGTGAATCGGGTACGTGGACATTCTACAAATTGGCCACAGCAAAAGGCTATGTAACAATTAGATGGTACGGTGAATCGAACGGCTCTTATTCAGAAAGAGTTGACTTTGTAAGAGTAGGTTAAAGCTTAGCTGGGGGAGTATATGAGTAAGTTTAAGTATGATGTATTTATTGGAGACTATGTTGCATTGGCAGTATCAAAAGAAAAGTATACAAAAGAACAGGCTGTTGAAATTGCTAAAGTAGAACTGGAATCTATCAACAAGCCATATTACATAGCTGTTGGAAATGGCTTTGTAAGGCACAGGGCTGGTGTCAATGAAGACAGCAAACCTTGTGTCGGTTGGTGGTTAGAGGACATGAAACATTCAAGGAGTTGTCCATGTTGGGTATTTCATAAAGCCAAAGTTCCAGATTATGACAGTCGCTCCTTTAAGAAACATGAATATATTCATGTTCTAGCAGTAGTAGAAACGGTTATTGAACATTAAGGATTAAAAGGAGATCAATAAATGATAGAGTGTTGTAATACAAAATGTGAGTATGAGCACTGCTGTGTAGAATGTGACATAGTAAAAAGTCAGGGTGGTCAATGTGGGTGCAAGATTGCAGCTGGACTGAAAGCAAGTACAGAAGAAATTTTAAAGCATTGTCAGCATGTACACTCAAGTCAAGGGGAGAAATAGGTGTGATTGTAAAGTGGATGCTTCCAGTATGTGATAAGCATAAAGAGCTGTTTGTAGCACATAATGCAAAATATCACTGTTTTACTTCCGCGGAAAAGGAAGTTGGGTTTCAACAGACAGGAGTAAGTATATGTGGTAAATATATGCAAGACATGAATAATGATACTGATATAGCAAGTGGGCAGATTCTTAGTTTTCCTGTAGCAGCTTGTCAAAAGTGTTTTAAGAAGTGGAAGAAAGAATTTCAGATAGAATAACGAAGGTTTAAAGGGAGAAAATAATATGACTGATTATGATGTAGAAAACATTATTCTTACAATGGCTGACATGGTGAGAGAAAATAGAATATTAAGAGCAGAAAATCAAAGATTGCAGAAAGTAGAAGAAGAGTACAATAAATCAGTTTTTGATAGGTGTAGAGCAAGTGAGGAAGCGAGCCAAAACATGTTAAAGGCTGCCTTGATTGGAATAGGTACGGGAAAAGGTGACATTGAGTTAGTAAGGGATATGATTGAATATTTGTAAATAGAGAAAGAAGGATAATATGGAAGGCAGACCAGAATTATTTGTATGCGAGTATAATAAGGAGATAGACAAGGATGAATTTTTAAGTATAGACAAATCAGAGAGAATGTTCGCATGGTTTATAGAAGGTCTGGCAAACAAAAATTACGAGAGCAAATTTTTTAAAATATGGTTTATGGAAGAGGGTCTTCATCTGCTGTTTAAACCAACTGAAAGTCTGATAGAACTAGCTTATGAGGGAAAAAATTTGCAAGACGCCAGAAAACCAGAATTTAATTTAGAAATCACAGTTAATCGCAGTATGTATGCATCGGATTTTAGTACATTTTTCATGCTGTTACAACTAGAGTTGCTAAATTACTTGGATACGTTAAACCCGAACAGATTGTCAGAATGCGTGAAAATCACATATGAGAAACACACTATTGTGTAGAGGATTATTACTAAATTAACATCACTAGGAGAAGTAAAAATGGTTAAAATTTGCAGTATTGAAAAAACAGGTCATGTGTACTATGGTACATCGATGATGCAATACGAATCTGTAGATAATTGTGGAACTTGTAATGGTACGAAATGTGCTATATGTAAAGACAAGTACATTGTTGAAAACTTTGCATTAGATGAATCAGAAAAAGCATTAGAGGAGATATTGTACTCAGGATATGATAAAAAGAAAGCAGAAGAATTCTATGGTAAAGAGTTAGATTGAATTTAATACAGCTAGAAGCTGTATGTTCTGGCGAAGTTTGTGAAGTAAAGAGACTTTAAGGAGAGAATTATGAAAATGGAAATAGAACTTGATAACGAATATATTTCAGAGTTAGTATCACAGAAAATAGCAGAGCGCATTGTAGCAGAGCGTGGATATGAAAGTAAAGAAGCGAGAGCCGGCATAAGAGATGGAGTAGACAAAGCGATTAAGCAATACATCTACTCAAGAAAAGATGAAATTATAGATAGAGTGGTTGAGAGAGCATCTGCTGAAATAGTGAAAAAGGGATTGCCAAAGTTTTTAGAAAAGATGGGAAGTTTAACTGAAGAATAATAAGCATGAGCAATATAGATTAAAGGTATCTTAAATTAACAAAAAAGGAGATTATATAAATGAGGATACCTAAAAGTATTGAAAGGCTACTTAGTCAGCGGATAGACGCGGCTCTAAAGGTGCAAAGTGCTGATTATAAATTGGCGGTATGGATTGAAGAAAACGGCATTAAGGTGGAAGAATATGACATTTTAGGTGGCGTTGAGATTTATGGGAATCCAGAATCAAGCGCCGAAAGAATTAGACAGGCTATTATAAATAGGTAAGTTAAATTTTAGTAGTAGAAAGAGAGGAAATAACAATGAGAGTAGATGTGGTAGGCAACGGTAAAAAGGGTACTAAAAGTGAAATTCAAATGCTAAGAGAAAAGGTAAAACCTTTCACAAAAAAGCAAATTGAGGAGTTAGAGCAAAATACTTTTAACAGTACATGGACAGCAGAAAAAGAATATAATGGAATGAAATTTAAAGTATTGTCAGAACATTTTGATGATGACACAAGAGAAGAATTTGGTGACGAGTACAGTGTAGCTTGGGTTGATGAAGAGGGCTACATTTGTTCTGACAGATATTTTGAAATCAGACTTGCAAATGGAGTTATTATGACAGCAGAAATTGAGGCATTAAACAATTACTATATTATAACTAATCAAATTTGATAGTAAATACGTTTATAATCTATAGTTTTATTATAATATAAATAAATTGAAGATTGGGGGAACAATCATGGTTAGACATGAAACAGAGAAGTTCTTTAATATGCCTGCAGGGTGGTATTGTGGATTACTACTACGAGAATCTACGATGAAGAAAATGCAAAATTTGTTATTCAAGCAAACACAAGAAATTAAAGAGCTGCTGATGGATTCATTGGACGATATAGAGGCTTATGAATGGACACTTGCTTACCCTAATAGTGCGCAGACTGTAGTGCATTATTTTGATGCCGATAGTATAGTAAAAGAAAAAACAGAACGTATCGATTTATTTGATAAGGCTGTTATTTTAAAACCTGCAGATGAAGTATTTTCATCTGATAGAAAGACATCTGACTCAAGAGATGAAGTTAAGAGATTTGCATATCAAACACTGTCAGAATAAAGTTTAAGGGGATAACATATGGAAATTAAGATTAAGGTTGATGAAGAGGAAATGCGTGAATGGGCTGTTAAGTACACTCAAAAGTGTGTAAGTGACAAAATTGACAGTTTGATGCATGACTGGGATTGGAAAAATTATATGAAAAACGCTATTGACAAGGCAGTTGAGAGAAAAATTACTGAAGAGATAGCATGTAGAATTAAAATTGGAGATTAATTATTTTAACAAATGCACAATAGTACAGAGCAATCTGTACTATTTTTTATACCTCATTTATAGCTTTTTAGTAGTATAAGTAAATCAAATTTAAGAAAGTGGGTAGAAAAAATGAAAGATTACAAGATAGTAATTGAAGTGTCAGACGCTGGGGGAGTTTACAGTGCTGAAAGCATTGAAGAAGCTAATGCGATTGCACAGTTAGAATGTGACAACATTTATGAACGATTACAAGGACGATGCAGCGTTATAGTAGAAAGTGTAGAAGAAGTAATTAGGTAAAATGGGGGGAATACAATATGAAGTTTGAATTACTGTATATGATAGCGAGGGTAAGAGGATTATTACCTGACAATCATAAAGGAAATATAATATTCGGTAAACCAGATAAAAATGTTATGAAGCAGATGTACTATCGAGGTGGTTTTGTTCCGTACAGAATCGACAATCTTGTTACATACAGATAATTGATTTACACTGAAAGGAAATGAGAACATGGAAAAACGAGAAATATATAACGGGGTTGAGGTTGACTTGATAAAAGGGAACATCAATAGGATGTGTGTGGCTGATAATATTGAAGAATTAGTGGATATGTACCAGTGGACGGTAACAAGAGCAACCAATCTTTTAAAGCTAAATATGAGCAGGCTACAAGAAAAGTAAATAAGTTGAAGAATAATTAGTGGATGAGGCAGAGGGTAACCGATTTCCCGACTATATCAAAATCTCATGGCTATAACAGTATTTGGGCTGAGATACTACTACGGTAGAGAGGCTGTAATTGGATATACATCCACTACATATGAGTTACAGAATAACTAATAAAGGAGAAGTAAACATGTTTGATCCATGCAAAGAATGCGAAAGTAAAAATGTGGGTTGTGAAAATCCCAAGTGTACAGATTGCAAATTAGCTAAACTTGAAAAAGAGGCTTATGATCTTAAAGTTCTAATCGAAACATTGGAGCCAAGACAGAAGGTGGGAGAAATTTGGAAAGAATGCAGAGTAAATGAGAAAAAACCAATGCTTAAAATAACTTTTAGAAACTTACGTGATGTAAGAATTGTTAGAACTTATGACAGTGAGAAAGAGTTCATGATGGAATTTATGGACGACGATAAATGTATGTCATGGGACGATATTGTGTTGTTAGTTCAATACGACGGTATGATATTGTATTCGTCTATAGGGAAGAAGAGAGACTTAATTGTAGAGGATTTATATAAGTGGTTTAGCAATACAGGTCGCGCAAAAGTCGTTGAAGAAGAATGGGAGAGACATATATTAGAGAGGGAATAAAAAATGTACTTCGAAAACGTTGTAATAGGTAAGCCAATAGTTGATCCAAGTCTTTTATTAAGTAAGGATGAACATGATTGGAATTCGGTTGAAAAGGAGAAAACCTTTTACACGGAAGAAAGATTCTTACCTAGACTTTTAGTTGATTTAGAAATATATCCATCAATTAGTGAGGTCAGAAGAAATAAACCTGAACTTATCAAACAGTTAAACTCGCTAGAGTTTATTGATGGGATAAAAGTAAGTAAAAAGAGAAAGCTATGGATTGTTGTAGGTGAATAACGTGTATCATGGGGGGTGTCAGTATGCAGAGGCCATATATAAGAAAAATGATTGGAGTAGCTAATAAAATAGCTACGTTAGAAAAGGGCTTGACAGCTGGAAGAAATTACTTTCTAGAAATATCAAGATACCAAGTTTACGTACACGACTTAGATGGAAATTACATTACTGAATACAGAATAGATGGGTTTGACAATCTTATAGAATGTGATTTACATTCAAAATAATTAAGAAGAGGTGAATAAAAATGAAAGTAGTCGGTAGGGATATAATGTGGAGTAAACCAGAAACATATGAAGGCAGTGGAGATGGAATAGAAATAAGTTTAGGAGAATGTCAGTTTAGAAATATAAAAGACTCTTTCAAAGTACCAGAAGAACAATGTGATACAGCTGAAACGGGAGTAGCAGTGTATTTAGACGGCATAGTTTATTATTTTGAAGACATTGCAGATTTAAATAAACTGTTAGGTGATAATTGTGATATTCTATCAGTAGATAGAGAAAATAGTAACAGAATTATTTGTGACATAGACATTGAGTAAAGAAAGGAAAGCAAGAAGATGTCCAATAATGTAAAAAATTCAACTATTTATAATATAGGAGACTTGGTTGTTGTAAGTAGACCTCAATGTTTGGTTAGATATAAGCTTGGAATAATTTCTGGATGCCATGGTGGTTATGGATCAGGTGTTACATATACGGTAATGATATTATCAGATGGACGGCAGTTCATTATAGATAAGAAAGTAATATCGGACAATATTTGGCCAATTTCTCATGTTGTCGCTATCAGAAATGAAGTTATTGATAAGTATGAGAGTTTAATACTAAACAAATACGCTTATGGATTATCGCTTAACAAAGTTAGCATAAGTAATGAACGCATTGAGAAAGAATGCATGAAATTAAAAAATGAAAGGGATAGCATATTAAAAGAACTGTCAACAGACAACATTGAATTTGTACTTAGCTATATAAATAGATTTAGGGAGCAAAATTGATGAATCGTTATGTAACATCATAACGATAGTTGATATACTTGATAAATATTGTGAGATAAGTGCACATATCAAACACAGTAACAAAATTATTTGTAACAAAAAACTAAGAAAGGAAAGCAAGAGAATGTCCAATAATGTAAAAGATTCAACTATTTATAATGTAGGTGATTTAGTTATTTTAAGTATACCTGAAAGTAAAGTTAAATATAGGATTGGAATGATATTGTACTGCAATTGTGGCTATGCATCTGGCAATACATATTCAGTAATGAGTATATTCAATGGACAGCAGTTTACTGTCTATAAAGAAGTACAGTCAGACAGTATAAAACCGATTTCTCATGTGGTAAATACTAGATACGAAATCACTGAAAAATATGAGCGTTTACTAATGGAAAGAAACGCCAAATTATTGTCAGTTGACAAAGTTGAGAAGGATAAGGAAGTGTTAGATAGATATAACGACATAAGAAAAAGAATTATTAAGAATTGTGAAATGATTGTAATGAGCGATTACATAGATGACGACAGCTTTATTTACAGAGTGACAGAAGTCGCTAATTTAAAAAAGCAGCTTTTAGCTTCTGGAAAATTTGAATGTGTTAAAGAAGTCAGTAGACATAACGAGCGCATCAAGAGGGAGTGCAGAGAGTTAAAGGTTGAGAGAGATAATATATTAAAAGAACTGTCAAATGACACGATTGAGAGTATACGTAGCTATATAAATTAAGGTAAGAAGTGAAGTTGTAAGTCAAATGTACATATTAAATATAATACAGAGTTGTATTATAAGTTTTTAAACAGGTTTTCAAATAAGAAACTGTAATAAAAGCTTAAAATTAGAATAAAGTAATATATTTAAAGTTAAAGGAGACTACATGAAAAACTTTAGAGTTAAAATACAACATCATCTTATTGCTAACATTCATCATACTGTGGATGTTAGAGCAAACACTGAAAGAAATGCAGAGAAGCTTGCAGTTGAAAAAGCTTCAAAAGAAACTGGATGTAAGTTTCATAGAATGGATGTTAAGAGCGTAACAGTTGTGGATTAAAGCAAGGTTTAGGAGAGTATCGATATGGGGATAGAAACAAAAGCATTATTAAAAGGGAAAGTTGAACATGCAGAAGTGTTAGATTTTGTAAAGCAAAGATATGATGCTAAGGCTATATCACATGTAGAGTTTACAAATTACGGATCGGATTCCGGATATGACTGGATCAAAGAAAGATATGACAATACAGGGGAGTGGTTAAGCTGGAGTGGATTTATTAGTTTCTATGACGGAGAGAAGCGTAGATCGCTTTTTTACTGTTATGTGAACCATAATTCATATCGAGATGTAGACCAATATGCTAAGGTAGGATTAGTAGACATGGTGAAGTCAGAGACCACTTATTTAAGAATATACAATTGTCCAAAAGAGATAATGAAAGAGATAGTGACACATTTTGGCGGTTGGATTGACGAGAGTGGCAATGAATCATATTGTTTTATAGATAAGAACATGAGTGATAGGTGAATTATGTGTAAGGAAAAATTGAAAGGGTAAGGTGAAAAATGAAAGATCACGTTAGAAAAATTGATAAAGCATTAGATGTATTGGATGCTGAATTGCAAACAGAACAGTTGGAGTGCTTACTTGATGGCATTAATGATCCTGAAGAGTTCCGTTATGAGCTATATAATTTAATTGAAAAAAGAAAGGAACGTCTATTAACAGCTATACAGTGAAATAACCTTGAGTATAGTGAAAAGGAATAGAAATGATATTATAATTGAAAAAAGGCAGCGAGTGATCTTTTCGAAAGTACTAAAGGACATGTAATAATGAGAGTTGAATCGTTAGATAATAGAAGTACAATGGAAGTAAAAATATTAGAACATGAAGGAGATAAATATTATGGTAGCTAATGTAAAATTGGAAGAAGAGCTCAACGTATTACATTTTGATGTGAAGATAAACCATAAGTTTCAAATTGGAAGCTTAGACATGAGACAGAAAATCCAAGTGGGTGATTATACTTGGAGTATTTTCATGAAGGAAGATGATTATGTGTTTATCATGCTAGACAAGGAATTCCCTGTTAACATTGATAAGTTCGGTGATAATAATAATTATCTAAATAGTAATGCTAGGAAAGCAGCAAATAATTGTGACGCAAGTATACAAGCATTACAAATTTTTGGTGATGATGTCCTCATTCCGACAAGGCTTGACTTATTAAGTAATGATGGATTAGACGACTATGGTGTATGCGAGGGTGACTTATTTGGGATAATTACGCATGACATATATCGTATGAACCGGAAAAACATCGACATTAGCTATATGGCTACTTGTACTCCAAATAGTACTCCATCAGGATACGGGTCTTCTGGCATACAGGTTATTGACTGTGGTGGATACGTGAACCATTATGGTTGTGACTGCTACGATGTGGTTCGCCCATTTTGTATTTTAACGTCTAATATATTTGTAACTCCGGTAAATAAGTTATGATAATATTAGCTACCAATGGATAAAGTGAGAATCGGGAGCAGATATTATGTGCTAAACGATGATAAACATTTTGAATTATCAAAGAAAATGAGGGGGAAAGTATTATGATAATTACTGGAGAAAAGATCACTGCATTATACAATGAGATTCCAAAGCAGAAGTCTACTAAAATTCAGATTGGCACTTTGAAAATAAAGCAGAGAATCCAAGTAGGTGATTGTACTTGGAGTCTATTCATAAAAGAAGACGGCAAATTTTATGTTATGCTGGATAAGGAATATTCTGTTAACATCAAACAGTTTGGAACTGATAATGACTATTCGACGAGTGATGCAAGAAAAACCGTAAATAATTGTAATGCAAGTAAGAAAGCATTAGAAATTTTTGGTGCCGATATTCTTATTCCGACAACACTTGATTTATTAAGTCTTGATGGACTGGATGATTATGGAGTATGTGAGGGTGACTTATTCGGAGTCATTACATACGATATGTATCGAATGAACCGGAAAAATATTGATATAAGCTACATGATTACGTGTACTCCCGATAGCACCCCATCAGGACACGGAGATTCGAATATCCGGGTTGTGACTTCCGATGGCTGCGTGTGCTACGACGACTGCGAGTGCTCCGAGGCAGTTCGTCCATTTTGTATTTTACCATCTGATATATTTGTAACTCCGGTAAATAAGTTATGACAATATTAGCTACCAATAATGATATTATCATAATGTCAGACATATCAAATTATAAGGTGTATACAAAAGAGTATGACAACAACAGATTTCAAATATGTTTGAGCGATGGTGAGCCTCTTGGAGAATGTTACTTAGGAATTTATAGCTCATATGAGGTAGCCAATAGTGTAAAATTAGACTTATATGATGCTATTGTTAGAGGCAATGGGTCATTTAATATGCCAAGAATATAAATTAATAGCGGGAAGTTTAGTTTATGGGAAGGATGCAACGAAATGTTCTGGAAAAGTACAACAGTAAAAGCGGCAAGAAAACAGCATATATGTGAGTATTGCCGAAAGAAAATAAAGATAGGCGAAACATATACAAGGGAAGTAGGAGTGTGTGCAAATGAGTTTAATCATTACAAACTGTGTAAGAGATGCAGACGGTTTTTAAGCACGTTTAATGATGGAGAGGAAGAGTTGGGAGACTTACAAAGTGATTTGTATGAATACGAATTGATAGTTTGTCCAGAATGTGGTAGCAGAAATGTAGGATTTGCATTCAAAGATAACATGCAAAAAGCAGATTGCAAATGTAAGATATGTGCATCTTTATGGGAAGAGGAATTAGACGAACAAAGAATTAGTGATTTAGCTAAGTTAAATTAAACTAAAAATAATGTGGTGGTGGAATAGACATGCTTATTCTTTTAAGCATGGTTTAAGGGACAACTAGTGTGAAGTTGCTTCACCATAAGAAGTGGACATGACACGCGCTCAAGAGTAAGGCGTTGTACCTGATAGTAGACACAATACATAAATGCCCGTATCCCTATATGGTTAAGACATTTACGGTATGAAAAGTGGTGGCAACCTTCCAGTAATGGATTTGAACTTACAGACAGTATAATCTGGCAAACCCACATATAAAGGTTAGAAAACCTCATGTACGGTGCAAATCCGTACCCACATTTATTATGAAAGGAAGATTTAAGAAATGGATAACAGACAGACATTTATTTTGGCTGGTGTAGGTGTTGTAAGCTTGACTGTTGTATTAGTGATGGGATATAGCGTCACTACAATTGTGAGAGAAGTGCTTAAAGCTGGTGTGCATAACAGTATAAGAACTTAAATTTCTAAGAGAAGGACATAAAATGAATAAGGTAGATAAAGCAGAGGTATGTTTCGAAAACGTAATTACAATAGGTGATCTGTTTTTAGAAGAGGTTTTTAATGTATTTGAAAATGAAAACTTAGTTTTTACATGTGTAGACAGTGAGGAACAAAGATATCTGTGTATTTGTTATGAAATGAGACAGTCACTTGAGTGGATTGTATGCAGTATAGATGAAGAGGTTTTAAGTAAAATTGTTGAAAGAGAGTATGATATATTACACGCATATAAAATGGCGAAGAAGTTAATGCAGATAAAGTACGATGGTGAAAAAGAACATTCTATCATAGTAAATTACTCTACTATTGACCATAATATATTGCCTAGAAGCGGTGTATATTTAGACTTTCAATGTGAAGGGAGATAAAGTACGTGATTATTAAAGAGATACAGCAAGATTTATTTAAAGTTCCTGAAGAGTATTATTTAGTACAATGTATAAGCGCTGATTTCGCAATGGGAAAAGGAATAGCTGTAGAGTTCAACAGAAAGTTCGATATGAGGAACGAGTTAAGAAGTAAATACATAGTAAATAAGTGGGACAGTCGTGGATATTGTATATTAGAAAGCAGAGTATTTAACTTAATAACAAAGCAATTTTATTATTACAAACCAATATATCAAACAATGACAGACAGTTTAGAATGTATGCGTGATTTGGCTATTAGACATGATATCAAAAAGATAGCAATGCCCACTATAGGGTGTGGTTTAGATAGACTAAATTGGAATGAAGTAAAGAGCATTATTGAAGAAGTGTTCAGTAAAACGGATATTGAAATACTTGTATGTATTGAATAACTAGTATTTCAACCAGATAGGAAAATGATCAGATGGAAGAAACATTATCTTTATTTACATTAAAAGAATTTGTAACTATTTATATTTTTGAATGTATAGTTATGACCATTATT
>Ga0153938_1000638_pt1 | contig 14409 bp, 18 predicted proteins | sample TSNY022MetaG_FD_104740 | JGI IMG/M metagenome (GOLD analysis project Ga0153938, IMG submission 104740) | Attine ant fungus gardens microbial communities from New Jersey, USA - TSNJ022 MetaG | ecosystem: Host-associated > Fungi > Mycelium > Unclassified | place: USA:New Jersey: Brendan T. Byrne... | reverse complement strand
TTGCATTAATAGCTCGACATCTTACATTGAATTGTGAAAGATTCAAGCCCTAAATTGGAGTGGTACATGAATAACAACTTGGGTTCTGCAGAATTTATGGTTTAGGATACGCACAAGAAAGATGATTTCTCGGCAGTCTAACAATGAGGTAATCTGTTACAGACTTTGTACTTAAATCTAGATTGTAAAGTTCACTCATGGATAACGTCTGTGGTATTCCAGACTTCACTATGACAGTGGTCAGTCGCTTTGGTGTGGTGACTGTAAAGATATCTGATATCTTACAGAGATCCAGATGTCGAGGGTAAAGACTCACGTTCAAAGTAGTCATAGGTATCGATCGGTCAAGTAGTCTAGTTTAAAGATGAAAAAAGTCTCTTTTGACATGGTAGGCTATTACTTGTTGCATCAAAGGAGGATAATCGTGGTGACTACCGTGGAAGCCTTCCGGGTAGTCAGGTATATACAACAATACATTGAAAAGCTAAGCTCTCTGTCTTCTCGACACCCGGTATCGTCAAAACATAGCTCCAAGGAGATTCCCAAAAGAATGATGCACAAACAGCCTCTTCCAGAAGATTCACGCACTCCAAGTACTTGAAGTTCATGCTTACTGATTTTCGATATCAACAACGACGTTCAACACAGAAGGCTTATTAAAAGGTCCAATTGCCAGCAGATTTGGGTACGACCAAGATTAGCTATAAAGAGCAGCGGTACATTCTACTTATACAGACGAGACCAGTTCCATTCAGTATGTGTACGGCTAAGTTACACATACGAAGAACCCTGCTACTCGACATATTTCCTGAATTGTTGATATATCTAATAGCTATCTGGCCAGCAAAATTATACAGCAAAATTAATTGCAAGTACTCATAAGGAGATATACTAATAAGTAGTCTATATCATACCATTCAATCATCTCATTCAACCTGCGTGGTTGTCGTCTAAATCTCCGAGGGTCCCGCAAATTCACTACAGTCAAGTGTAAACTCAACATCTACATCCACCAGAGCCTCATGATTTTCTACCTCATCTTCTTCCGCTTCCTGGTACACCATCACCATTGGTTGCCTCCTCACAAAAATATGTCGATCTATCTCAAATCGCTCCTTCTCGAAATTCAAAATAACCTCCCTGACACACCGAGCAGGGTGTTTGGCCAAATGGTGTAATAGGTCAGTTGGATGCGAACACGAAGAGAACAAGAATGACAGAGGATAGACATCGAAGAACTCCAAGTCCCTTGTCGCTTGAAGGTCTAGTAACCGCTGGATCGTTTCACCCAAACCATGTGCAAATACCCCATGTTCAAACGGATATATCTGTATCACGAGCTCCCGAAGTCTGCATCGGGGTGATCTCTTGAAGCATTCTTCGACAGGTTTTCCGATGGCTTCATCTACAGACCAAGAAGAAGAGGGAGTTGACGAGTAATCATATTCACATTCGTTGATGAGATATAAACCCTGCAACGCGGGGAGCGAAACATGGTTGAACAGTAACGTTGCATTGCCCACGTAATGGAGTGAAATAATTTCTAACCGATCATGCTGGACTATTGGGTTGTCGGGAGAAAGAGGGGTAGAGGTCCAACTCGAATATTGGATGTTCAAGCGCACAAGTTCTGGGCACGCCTGAAGAATAAACAAGACGTCTTCATCTGACATAGCACAAGAAGCGGTGATTGAGTGAAGTTGCCTCCACGGGACATCCCTTGGCAAACCAACTTGTTGAAAGTTGAACGTCCTCAACCAGTTTATCTGCCTCAAACTCGAGCTCTGGTGCACCTTGGTCCAAAAAGCCTCCAGTGTTTCCCGGTTCCAATACCTTGCAATCAACTGTACTTCTTCCAAATTTGGTAATTTGTCCAGCTCGTTGAAAACGGTCTCATCCTTAAATTCGAGGACAAAATTGATGTTCCTCCAGCTGCTACTCCTTTGAGTGAATATTCTCAGAACCTCTTTTGTTCCCTCGTCACATCCCCTCATTTCACTGTCCAACCAGTCTCGGAGAGTCAGCCTTAGGCCGACATCACCCGCCCTCTCTATCCAAGTCTGCACTTGTGGGATCATCTCTGGTGTCGGGTTCTCGATATAGAGTGACGACCAAAGTGTTGGAGTGTTGAGTACTACGTTACGCCAGTATGAACAAATGTGGGTAAGAGGGAAGGGAGAGGAGCCTCCTGCAGATGCAAGAAGACAGGACTCATCCCAAAAGGAGGTAGGAGATGGAGAGTGGATATAGAATGAGAAGATTTCCCCAAGGATTTCGGGAGGGAGAGTCATCATAAGTTTGGTGTTAACTGGACGAATAATTTGGTGTTGAGTGTTGGAGACAAAATAAGTCTGATGCGTCGAAACGAGCTGCATGGATAACAGAATATGGATTTTTGAGGGGAATATCAAGCGCGATCAACGCGTTATAGCGAAGTAGGTCGGAGAGAGAGAACGTTTCTAAGCCAATATAACCAACACACGACACAACTCATCTAGTCCGTTTCGGAAACAAGGTATGAAAGGAATGCCCGAATCTGGTACTTGGACAAAGTTTGAGTGACATGATGGACTGATGTAGGCGATATTAGGTAATGGTTGATACTGCAGGAGAACTTAACGTCATTTTCTTTACTAGGAGCAGCTGTGAGCTTCCTCAAGCTTATCTCGCCCACCAACGCAGAGGAGGATTAAATGCAACGTCGGGAGAGCCATACAACAGAAAAGCACGAACGCCCGGAGGTAATTTAACCGGCACTTGTGTGGGTCTTTCAACAGGTCTCTGGACGATATCCACCATGGTGTCTGCTCAAGATAAACTAAAACCTAGTATTCTTAGCTGTCTGCAATTATCTGACAAGAAATAGGAGCCAAAAATGCTGTCGTCACCAGGAAAAATCATACCCCGTTTCAGAGATGTTGATTCCACTTTTCTGACTATCATTTTTTTTAATTAGCCCGTACAGGTTCTTATAGCCACCCTACGATAATAATCATGTTTTAAGCCGTCTCGCTGTTTAAGATAGACTTTGGGATCAGTAATTTTGAACCGGTCTTGGATTATGCGTAATTTCAATTAGTAAGCCCCTCCGAGTCTTATCTTCCACAATGCAAAATCAATTTTTGCTGTAATATCAAATGCTACACTAGAAATAGGTTATGTTTCATCTCTTGGTTACCACATATTTCAGTTCAAGATGGTAGATAGAGATAAATACCAACAGGCAAGATGAGACTCATTGCACATTTGCAACAAGTTTCCCTCTCCCATGTTTTGCTCCTTCTCAACCCAACAATTTTGAATATCTTCTTGAGGTCATTGAAGCCAGAGGTAGTGTTAGCAAATGATACAGAGAGTATGGGAGAGTGCTTAGACTTTTAAGAACAGAGGCAGCTTCCCAGACTTCAGATTAGTCAAGTAAAGGCATTATTCAAACTGTGAAGGCGGGCCAGGACGGCAGTGTGCAAAGGACAAGGTGTTGATACAAATCCTGATAGTAAGAGATTTGACAGGAAAGCGGATGCATTGAAATTACTCGTCAGCTCCTCCAATGAAATTCATCAGTAGAGGCACTGGATCCAAGTCATTCAACCAGATTATCTAAAAATAACACTTATTGAAAGGTATAACGGATTAGAATCATATTTCATTTTGATTCTTTATTTCAAATGTATCGTCTATCCTCTTTCCACTTATCTCAAAGGAAAGAAAATGTGTCTGATGACTTACATTGGGTGGACACATCGGTACTAATACCATTTTGTTTAATATCCGGACAATATGATCCAAATATTTACAGGTATCATTGCGGATAGAGATAATCAAAGTGCTTTGATTAGTTTATAAATAGTCGTAGTCTTGGTCACTCATAGTATATATCTCATGTGAGCCACGCTTTGAAACATAAAAGCCTCAACTTTGGAAGAGAGAAGGCTAATCTCAGGTAGATAATGCGGCGACAGTTGCAGGGACCTAGCCATTGTTCATTAAATTGGGCGTAAGATGCAGAGCTCACATCGGGTAGACCTTCAACATGGACTGATGCTGCAACTATATAAACTCTATCTAAGCGATACAAAGGACCTTAGCAAGAACTTGAAGCTTGAGGCCAACAATTATGTGAGCAATAACCTGAATTGATGTCTGGAGATCCACAACGATTCCAGCAGCAACCTTGACCACAAGGCCAAGGATGATGGAGAGAGCGCCCGCAATATCAACGACGACAGCAAGGAGAGCCCTGATATCAATGGAAATGCAGACTTTTACTGCAAGGCCAAGAGCAAGGACAACAGTCTAATAATAGAATAGTCAGACAAGAACAGACTCTAAGCCAAGAATTTCCCACCTCCAGGAGAGCAGCAAGGACTTCAGCAACAACTTCAACATCCTGAGCTTTCCCACCCAGATAAAGAACGACATTAATGTCGCCATTAACAATTGCCTCGATGTCCCCTACAGCACCATGGAGGAGAACCTGAATTTGAGCAAAGACTTTGAGAGCAATGTCAAGCGCGGCCTGTGCATCGATGTCCGCGTTAATCTGACTGACTGAAAGAAACGTTAACATGCGAAGTACAACGAATGAGAAAAGCTGGAGAACTTACTCAAACCCTGGACTAGGCCAGAAACCTTGGTAGTCACATCAACAAGCACATCAGGGATACCCCTGGGTTCAGGGGTGGAGCCTGAAGCCACACCTGGGACGGTGAGGCTTTTACCCAGATTGACTTCAAGATTGGCGGCAGTATCAACGACAACATGAAGATCCTTAGTGACAGTGCCTATGTCGATGCTACTCTAGAATTTCGAGAGGAAGTCAGAGGTATCACAGAACAATAACATGTACTCACAACATCAAGATCACTAGCACTCGAGGGGTATGGGGCACTAGCGTATGTGGTACTGGTTGGGAGGGCAGAGGTGACGGCTGAGAGGGCAAGAGCAGCAAAGGTCGCGATAGCAGCAAAAGAACGCATTGTGTTTAAAGAATGTGGAGAGACGATGAAAACAAGCTAGGAAACTAATGCAAGGAACTGGATGGGGACTCGGTGAGTCCACATCTGCTTTTATGTGAAAGACCAAACTGAATGCCGCCCGGCGTACTGAAATTTTACGCACTAGTGAAAGTCATATGAATTCAGCGCCAAAACTATTGTTGAACTATTACGTCTCATATTCCTTTGGCCACATACCTCCTGTAGATATACCCCTGACATTGGGCCCTGTCTAGGACCTTTGCGCCTTAGCACTCATTTTCTTGCTGGAATAAAACGACTGAATTAAAGATTACGTCTCATATAACGAGACGGAAACAACACCGCAGGGAATTTTTGATCTATCCCATTTTTGGTATCAAGGCGACTTACAATGCGCCGTGTCCCTGACCCATGGGCCACCAATACCGAACATGAAAGGTGCTGTCCAACATCTGATAGAAACAGCCAAGGCTTGTCCTGCCCAACCTTCTTTCAACCTCAAGTGCGCACTTGTAGAAAGTCAGCTCCGATTTGGAAACTTTGAAACTTTGAATTGACTGCAAACAAGTGTTGAGCTTCTTTATAAGCACGCGCTTGAGCTCCAACTATGCGAGAATGAGATCCTAGATTGGATGAAGGACAACAGGTACGAGAACCACTAACACTGGTGCACTTATTGTACATATCTGGCAAAAATTTGCAATTTTGGGGGAACGAGGCTCAATTTGGTCATATAAGCATTGATGAGAGTAATCTGAAGATATTTTTAACCAAATTTGATCGAGTGATTGAAATTTTCGGGGCGCGCCACTTCTATGAGGTTTACTTCAAATCCGCCCGTTCGAGCAGTGGCGGGAAAATAGGATATAAAATATGAAGAAGGTACGGACAACCTTTTGTTCTTATGATGTCTTCCGTGGTAGAACGATATACAGATTATCGCAAGTAACATAGACAGGGCAAACTAAGTCCGCAGTCCTCCTCACGGAGATAATGTCCAATACCGCACGAATGGGTTTATTACTGCCCATTTTCCCTGCCTCACGGGAAGCTGCACCGGAGTTATCAGCGCCATCATGTGGCCTGAAGGAAAGAACGGGTCTCCTGATGCAAGCTAATTCTGGCTCAATGACACTAAAAGGAAAACTTTTCAGACTTAAGTCAAAATCATCGAAGAATGATGAGAACATACACCGATCAGAGATTTGAAAGGAAAATAGAAAATAAATCAAATAAAAATGACACTCAATCTGCACATCAGAGAAGCCAGAGGGGTTAAGCCATATTGATCAGCTGCACATGGATATGCTTACAAGTGCGTTCTCTTCACGGTTCTTCACGGTTGTCATGCCTCCATCCTCAGAAGAGCCACTTCAGATCTACTTCCCTTCATTCACTTCCTTGTGGACCAGAAGCAATGCCCAAAACTCAGATATATGATTGATGGGGAAACGGGTGACGCTCGATTGCTTGAAATTACGGATAACCATCTGCGGCGTGACATCTGAATGTTGACGAAGGATTTGACATTCGTCTAAATGGCGACATTGAAGATGTCGATAGGTCTTCATAATCTAGGTTCGCAGATACGCATCAACGTTTCATAGTGCCTCCTGCATCATGGACAACTCAATAACTTCTTTCAAAACCTGGACAAAACCAAGGGCCTTGGATTTGATATCTTGGGTATCCATCTCTATAATTCCTTATTGATTTCCAATGTGAATCCGATAGGCCTTTTGCCACTACGTCTCCTGGTATGGATACTTCCACCTGTGTCAGAACAAGGTCTTTGCAGTTGCAATATAAGCTTCACACGAACATCTGCGTGTCATGACAACTCTGGCAAATGGCCTTCCGAAAAAAAAATAATTTACGAAGCCAGTCTTAAAAGCCAGGCATAAATGGGATGCACCATGGAGCGCAGTTTTGCATGGATCTAAAGGAGATCTACGAAAAGCAAGTCGAATGTTTTGTGATGGTGGCAGATGTTATGGGACTCCTATTGGAGTCCTGGCAAGTTCGACACCCCGCACTTACAACAGCTCTCGCATAACAAGGAACAAGGACTAAATGTTCACGATGGCTCATTGACCCTATTGTCGTCATGAAAAATACGATCAAGGATACTCGGTTCCGGTTCTAGCGCTGCGAAGGTCCGAGTACAGTTCTTGACTTGTGATTGTTCATAGTCCAACTGTTCTTCCAAATCAAGCGACGCGTAAGAAAGAAGCCTCAAGTCTTCTGGGTTTTTTCTTATTCTCCTTTCGGTTGAGGTGGACCTTGAATGGTTCTCCGGACAACGGGTTGAGGCATAGTAATATCACTGTGACTCTTATCGAGTACGACTCCGAAGCACATATCTTGGAAGTTTGCTAACCATTGCTGGTCTTATCTAGATTGATGATGCCATAGTCCAAATTCTGAATGCCATAGGTCACATGGAACAATGGAAATGGTTGATCTCTGAAGTATGCTCTTCACGTTCACACCATATAGGAGATCATTTGGCTGTCCCCCAAACAGTTGATCCAAGAATCAATTATACTTCCATGTAATCAACGATGCTTCTGGAGTGAGCCTTGAAAAAATCTGTCTTCATCAGCCATTGAATAGCTCTTTTATACGCTCATTTGGAAACTATCGCTCGGCAGGTCTTTAAAATCAATTTCACTATACTGTATACCACATTTTAGAAGCTAACAGTCCCTACCAGGCTATTCATTTTTGGAACTCGCGAAGCACTCGCATGCTATTGCTGAATTCGGTCTTTTCTACATCCCAGTCTTTGCGAAGGGGAGGACAATTAGCCATTAACCCTATGTCGGGACACTCAAGTCTCACCATCGGGAATAGGGGTCTGGTTGCCCCTGTTGAGTTGCATTACTTGCTTACTGTCAAGGTCATAGCGAGGCCAACCACCTTTATCATAGGTCATCCCCTGGAAAACATTGAAAGTCGCTGGATGGAAACACACCTCCGGGATCAAGTTCATTCACAAAGTTGATCCAAAAGTCTTGCATCTGATTTGAGAACTCATTTTCCACCGACGGAAGGGACTCGGTTCCAAAAATGAATTCCAGCTCCGAGGCATGGAAGACTGCACAGATTTCCCAATTCGGTTCAGTCACCTGTCCTGCTGTTGTCAAAAGCTTACCTCCAAGAGTTGGATCGCTGCCAGGGATGAATTCCGTAAAGTAGTATGCGAACATGGGCTGATGCGAGGCACCATGTTCAAAGAAGAAACGCCTCGCAGATAAAAACGTCTGAACGGTATACCACGCTTCTCCCCTATCGAACAAGGAATCTCCTGTGTTGAAAGGCATTCCCAGCGTAGGATCATTTGCGGGAAATAGGTCTTTGAAGCGGTTCAAGACGTTTTGGGTGATCGTCGTATTATCAATAACGACATTGCGAACAAAATCATCGAATGCAGTATCTTGTGCTTGATCCGTCAATCCGAGGTTGCGAAGCACAGCGCTGACCAAGGTTCCCTCGTTCACCTATCCTTCATCGGTAATGTATTAGAAACCTTCACCCGAAGAACACTTACATTGGTACCGGACAGGAATGGTAGGTGAAGGAAGTCCCCCCTCCTTATTTTGCTCGAAGCTACTTCTGTGATTAGGCTACCAGAAGAACCGACGGATGGTTCCCATAACTGAGCGTCCAATGTGGCTAATGTCATGGCATTCGAAATATTCAGAAGGGTCTGGACATAAAGTGTAGCTCAAAAGACCGATAGACGTTTATTCATCTACACACCTCAAATGGAACTCTGCGAAGACAATCCACGGGACCCGGGTCACCTATACATCCAGTTTCACCTAGGAGGCGGTTGAATGGAAATCCAGGCCTGTCGTATGTCGAGGCAGGAGGAGAAGTTTTACTAGAAGCAATGGTCTGAGCGACGATGATCTGAATTATGGTAAAAATCAACGTACAACGGACCAACAGAGGAGTCACTTATCCCCGCTCGGAAGAGAGGACGATCGGAGGGATATATGAAATGAGCCATTACACTTCCAGCCCCTGCTGACTACAAAAGTCAGTTGTCTCGATGGTAGGAATGAAGATTAAATTACTTGCCCCCAAATAGTGACCTGGATACCTCGTCAAGTTCTGTACATAATTGGCGGCATAGGAAGATGTACCTTGGTTGGATCTCCACCAAATGCAGCAATATTATCTTGAACAAACTCCAGAGCCATACGTTGGTCCCAGAGACCAGCATTTAGATCCTGAGGAGGTAGGTGGGCGCTGGCTAACTAAACCGCCATCGGCATCAACTGTCCCGGTAATATTGACTAAAACCTACAAAGCCAAAAGTGTTTAGGCGATAGTTGCTAGTAGCAGAAGATATGAGCAGAAAAGGATCTATCTGAATCGGTCTCTTACGCTGAGACGAAGATGATCGGTTTTCCGATTGCGATGCTTCTTTGAATGAATTCTGGTACCTGAAGTGACTTGGAGTTCTATAAAGAATGATTCTGAACCGCACTGGTTGCTTCATATTCAGGCTGCGACGCTGAACTATAGGATGGAGTCTAAGTGACTCTATAGAAATTAGGCAACTCCATACCCGGTGATATATGCACCTCCCTCCAGTTCATCAGACATTGTTCGATAGTGACTCTACGAATCCGAGAACTTACATGGATCCAGAATACGACAGGTAATTTCCGATCTGAATTGCCTTTAGGGCGCCACACCTGCATTGGAAAAATTTCAAAGACAGCATAAAAGAAAAAATCATCTATGCACACATTCAGAAAGAGACAGTCTTCACTCATCGGAGCACCGAGGTTTCCATCCAATTGGGGGCAAGCATTTCCGAACGTGGTTGCATTTTTGAATGCAGAAGAAGAGCGTTTCGCGATAGCCACAGGCGCTTTGAATCTCAATTCTCCAATGGGTGGCTCAGCAAAGGGTATACCGAGCCACTTTTCTACATCACCGTTGGGAATGGATACGCCGCGGAAAGTACCCGTGTGTAAGTGGATGTCCAAGTCCTGAGCTGCGCTTGTGCAGAGGCTCGATAAGAGAGCAGAAAACCCTAGCAAATACCGGAAAATCATATTATCTGAGAGAACTGTTCACAGGGATTCGCTTGAGAAGAGCGCTCATGTGTGATTTATAAGGGTTGGTGGACAGTGAGAAAAAGAAACAGATGCCTGCGAAGAAGCACTACTGCTGACAAAAAGATTTGTTCCAGCTGCTGCCTGTTGAGTCTATTCGAGGACACATGAACGGGCACTATGCGAGAGACGAGAATGCCTGATATGTTACAATCTTGATCATGCATGACAGGGCTGATTGCCAAGTTCACTTACAGTGAGAATTCCATCACTCAGAGTCGGATATCATGACCTATACATGAAGAATGTGTCTTCAAAGTTGGCGGAGAGAATGGTTGCTGTATGTATATTGATATATTACTAATCTGGGTACTAATTGATTCAAATTAGTTAGGATTTATCTAACGGATGAATCAGTCCTCCTTTTTCGCTCCAGCACGCTTTTCAGCCTCGGCAATGGAAGCAGGATCGGATGATGGACCCTGTGCAGCTGTAGAAGAAAGACAGTGAAGAAATGATGTGCAACGATGGAAGAGAACGTACGGCCCATAAGACTAGGAGTGGTGAAGGGACGCTTGAGATCACCTGTGGCTGGTTTGTTGAGGATGTGGATGGCGACGGGCTTGGCGTCGAAAAGACCCTTGAGACCCATGAGAGCCTGGACGAAAAGGGGTTGGGTAAATTTGAAGTAGCCATGCATGACGGCCATCATGGCGATGCCAAAGTAGGCTGAGCGGAGCTGTAAAACAAGAGATGAGGGAAGGGAGAGAAGAAAGAGGAACAAGAGGACTGACCAGTTTAGAAACTTCTGCAAGGTCGTAGTCGCGGACGGTAGTGGTGACGAGCTTTGCCTGGTCATGAGACTTGTGGAGAGTGAGTGGAGAAACTCCGATCGTGATGGGGACATACCATGGGATTTTGAGCCTCGACTAGAAAGGGGTTTTGTTTGCAAACAAAACCAAAAAAAAGGATGGAGAGACGGACCATATTTGAGGACGGTATTGTCGTTCTTGCGCTTGACCTTTGAGAGGGTGAGAATGGGATGAAATGGGAGAGTAGATACGCACGGTGAGAGAAACATAGTAGTAGGTGGCGAGGATGACGAGCTGGACAGTGGCGTAACCGATGCGGACATAGGTGAGGACTTGTGGATCGTCAAACGCAATTCTGCGCCCAACTGAGTAGAAATTGTTAATTTGTGACCCGAAAGACGAGAGACAACAGACGCTGCATAGCGACAAGCGACACAACCAGATTTTGCACGGCTGGATTCATCTTCGAATCTCCAAAAAAACGAAAAACGAAAAACACGTCAACTCCACAATACTCCTCTGTATGCCCCTATTTGGCATAACCCCGTACCTATATAACACCCACCTCCTCTTCCTCACCCCCCATGGCCGACTCTTTCTCTTTCTCCCGTCCCACCTCCGTCTCCCGCGCCAGCAGACCTATCTCCGCTCACTCACGCTCCCTCATTCGCAAAAAAATTCAGTCTCAGGATCTCAATGCCGCTGACCTCCTCATCGAGCGCTTCTCCGCTTGGAAGACCATCGTCAAGCAACTTGCCTCCTACTTTGAGGGCATCGCTGACATAGAAAACTCTTCTGCCCGCGAAATGACCAGGATCGCCGCCATCATCCAGGTCCCTTTCCGCTCTGGCAACCAGTTTCTTGGCGAAGGCGGTCTCCAGGTTCGTCCCTGCAATATTCTCCTATTCCCCCTCTTACCTCCTTTCAGGATGTTTTCTACGGTATCCGCAACAAGACAAGGCAGATGGCCGATCAGCATGCAGATCTTGGTCGCACTATCAACAGCTCCATCGTTCAGCACCTCCAAAAACTCTTTGTCGAGATCAAGGCCCACCTCAAGGTCCGTCTTGTCCTCCTTGCTTTCTCCTATCCAGCTCAATTATCCCTAGAATATTCAAAATGACACCGCCAAACTCGCTTCTAGCGTGGCCAAGGAGAGAGAGTCCTCTGCACGGCTCATCGGCGAACTTGCCAACGGTATCTCCACCTTCAGGAATACCCCAATGAATCTTTCAGCCAAGGCTGATCCGTGCGTCCTCCTCGGCCCATCTCCTATTTTTGGTTCTCATTATGTCCTCTAGTTACCTCGTCAATCAAGCTGTATCTCAGCAACTGAACAAGCAGGTTCTTGAGGAGAATCTCCTCCAGAAATCTATCATCGTTATGCAGCAAAATAGCGCCCATTTCGAAAACGGCATCGTTCGTGCTATCCAATCGGCTTGGCAAACCTTTGACGAGTGGCAATCTCGGGCTGTTACCTCTAATCAAGACGCCTACCGTGCGCTCTCTGCACACATGGCATCCCTTTCCCCAGATCATGAATGGATCTCCTTTGCTGCTCGTTCCGATCACCTCGTTGATCCCGATACACCGCTTCGCGATCCCCATCTGATTAACTATCCCTGCAAGAACGATCCTAGCGTCAGTCCAGTTCATACTGGTCACTTGGAACGCAAGAAACGCTACAGTCGCTCCTACGATGATAACTATTTCATCCTCACTCCCGCCGGCTATCTTCACGCTTTCAACAACTCGGATCCTTCTCATCCTTCCGGCCACGGTATCAACCCTGCCTTTTCCCTCTTCCTTCCTAACTGTACTCTTGGACCTCCTTCGTCTGCTTCCTCGAAAGCCCACAAATTCCACATTGAAGGTCGGAAAGACGGCACAGGTACCACAAAGTCCGGTAGTCTTCGTGCCATATTTAGCGATAATACACTTGCTTGGAGTTTCCGTGCACGCAGTCGAGAAGAGATGATGGAGTGGTGGAATGACATGAGGATGCTGTGTGCCAGATACCTGGTTGCCAGTGAACAAATTGAGAGGGATGGGCCTGTTGAACATGCTGTGAGATCAGCTGGATACGATGACGCGAGCGAAGATGGCAGCAGCATTGATGAGGAAGTTGACCAGTCTTATCACGAAACCGCCGTCGCGACGAGGCCGTCTGGATACGAGCACGACAAAAGATATTCTATTATGAGTTCTCACGCATATCCCGTAAGTCGTTATATCTTTTTCCATTTCCCTCCTAACTTGTCGATCAATTATAGAAAAAAGGTAAATCTACGGTGTGTCCATGGTATTCATGCTTACTTTACGTCAACAGCCTCCAGTCCCTTTCCTCATACAGTGTACGACTCCCTTCCTGTCCCTGCTGTTCAAGACACAATCCCTCCCCAAACCACCGGTGCATCATACGAAGCGTTGGCCCATACACCCAAAGTCATACAATCTACAGGCTACGTTCCAGATGAGTTAGCACTCGAAACAGGGTACACTGAAAACACCGTGCACGGTTTCGAACACACTAGTGCAAGTCCTCTTCCGGTTCGCGTGTCAGATCCTTTGGGTCTGAGGACTCATAGTCCTCGAGGCTCGCCTCGTTCTGCTTATCCCATTGCGAATGGCTCTTTCAGTCCTCAACCTGGTGCTTCCACTAGTCTGAGGTCTCGTAATGGAGTTGCGAGCCCAGTTTACGCCGTTGGGACAACAGCACCTCAGTATTCCGCTGAAGGCTATGGAGAGGCTGCATCACCCGTTTTTCACGAACAGGATGCTATGGCCGCGGAGCCGGTGACGACCTTGTATACGGGTGAAGCAGAAGACTTGTATGCAGCTCGGGTCTAAGTAAGGTATTTGCTTAATCTAATCTTGATTCTCACATTGCATCTCTTTGTAATTACTAACCTCGAACTCGAGATGTAGTATCTTCTTGGATTTGCCCTTTGCCCAAGGGCATCCTGCTATTTATACTATTCTTATTATTCTTCGTTGTGTAGCTGTAACTTTGCCTTGTAGCATCTCGCTATTATTATTCTTCATTGTGTAGCTATAACGTGTACTTTCAAAGGCTCTTATACTAGTATAATTAGTAATCTGTCTGATTAATCTTTATCGGGAGTGTTAACGTTGCTTTGTATTCCTTCTCCCTTGTCTTCTGAGTTTGAAGGAAGTGCCACTGTAGTAGGCTTTGTGAGGATGGCAACGTGGTTGGTTGGCCTTGTGCAATAAAGGTGATTTACATCTTCACCATCAATCATACTTTGCAACACTTGGGAACATAAAATCTGACATTGAATGTACCTTGTTAGGATGTCTGCAGTTCACACTAGGAGGGCGGTGGAACAAAATAGACTTGTTGGTGATTACGGTGAAGTAGTAGGATGTAAACCCATTACGCAAAAAAAAATACATGGACAATGGTCGAAATGGAGATAGCATATCAATTCTTTGTGGCGAGGATGGAAATTGAGTGAAGGTTTGCTTCACTCAGCTCCGATTAATTTCATTCAATTCCTTGTCTGTCTAGAACTTTTT
>Ga0153938_1000632_pt1 | contig 14469 bp, 10 predicted proteins | sample TSNY022MetaG_FD_104740 | JGI IMG/M metagenome (GOLD analysis project Ga0153938, IMG submission 104740) | Attine ant fungus gardens microbial communities from New Jersey, USA - TSNJ022 MetaG | ecosystem: Host-associated > Fungi > Mycelium > Unclassified | place: USA:New Jersey: Brendan T. Byrne... | reverse complement strand
TTGACTTCTTCGTCCTCTATTTATAACAATAACAAAGCAAAACCATTACCACCATGGTTATTGCATGTTCAGCGCATAGGACGCCCAGCTGCATTGCTCACTAAATGGAAAAATACGATGGCTTCCTCCAACACAGCAACCGAACCCAATGACCCGCTTTACGCGTTAATCAGGCTTCACGCTGATCCTGCTATGTCTCTAGCCAATACTTTGAACCCCTTCTCCTTCTCTTCATCACTCCTGGAATCAGGCATCCCATTGTGTTGGCATCTGTATATCATCTTATCCCGTGTACTACGGGTGAAAGATTTTGCTGATCGGAGGCCCGTTGTTCGTCCATTCGTCAATGGTGGAGGGAGCGATGAAGACGGAAACAGATGTGAAAAGCTTACATTTGAGGGATATTCGGCTACGGCCGATCTACTTTCAAGCGCCTATGCATTCGAACTGGAGAACATGGGCATGATTCCAGAGGCTATATTTGTACTTCTACACCTCCAATGCAGCATAGAGTGAGTATTCTTGGTATCCTCATCAACATGTGATAGTCATGAACACGTCGCTGATCATCGAAATGTACGCATCTTCTGTTCACTCTGATCTTAGGCGCGGGAAGGCGATCAAAGACTTGTTGGCTCGTTCGACCCCAAATTTGAACGAATCAATAGTGCAAAGCATCATTGAAAGGACGCAAATTCCAATGGCTTGGGTTGATGAAGCCAGGGTAAGTCAATGCAAGTACTGCAGGTACCCGTTTCTCTCATATGCTCGTTTTGAAACCTCTAGGCGCACTACGCTTCCTACAAGGGCGATTTCTATTCTGCATATGAGCTGTTCTTTTCAGCTGGGTTTTATAATATTGCTCACAAGATTGCGGTCACTGAATTGGCCCCCGAAGCCATATTGACTCAGGACTTGGACACCCTTGCAGACCTGCTTGAGGCATTTGACAGTCTACATAACAAGATTGATGGATGGTGTGTTCGTGGTAAAGTATGTTGCTTCGTTTCTTCCTCTAGGCCGCCTGCTTTCTAACAGCACGAACCGCAGATTTTGTTGGACTATGTTCTTATCCTCACACGCCTACCCCAACTCCTGGACTCAATTGATGGTGGCGATGATCAACCAATGTTTTCCGGTGCTACTGCCCAACAAGAGATTGACGATTTGGTTCGACGTGTTCCGAATGTCATTGAAAAATTACCGGGCGTGTTCGATCGCAGTTGGTCGACCGACCGTAGACATATTGCAGCTAGAGGGGAAATGATTAGAAATCTAGTGGCGGTGACTGACAGGGTTAACCCTGATGTTCTGGTTTGTGTTGCCTTTTGGTTCAGTAAAGGTTCACGGCTGATGGTTCTGTTCAACTCGAAATGTAGGCACAGATACAACAATCCGCATCGGTGGATATAGATTGTGCCACCAAGGTACAAATTGTAGCTAGCATGGGCCTTGCCAATTTTATTGGAGGTATCGAAGATTAAGAGATTTTTTTGAGTGGCGTTGTGTTGTCTTTGATTTGTTCATCACCTTGTAATGCGGATATAAGTACAATGTATCTGAACTACCTGCTTTCTAGTATAATCGACAAAATCAAAATAAGACATGAATTTAAATATGAAGCCTTGGCTACTGGCCTTTGATGGCTTACAAATTCCTTAAGGTTTTTACTTTATTGAGGATCAATCGCAGCGTTGTCGTAAGTAGATAAAGACATAATTATCATCAGGTGTTAAAATCTCCAGATAAACATTCAGACAGGCATTGAAGAGTACAATCAGCAGACTGCTTTTGTAGTGAATAACATGCAAGTGCATCTGTCGCTAGCATCTGACCTGTAGTCTTTTCCAGAGATAGAGACTGAGAGGATGTATCTTCGTCTAATTTTCTCTGGCCATGGAGTACATGATCATCAGTAGAGATATTTTTGATTAAATCTTTTCAGAATAAAAGTTTTGAAAAAGGACATAGTCCTACTGGAGTGGAAAAGAGGTAGAGGGAGCGCAGCATGTGTGACTGCCTCCGAGCACACTCGAGCGCATGATTTCTACTGAGGAGACCAGATAAGTGAAAGATGAGGGAGAGAGAAAACAAAACAAATAACTAATTAAGTCAAGAAACTTTATAGTTTGTCGGAGATTGATCTTGCTCCACTTTTGATGTGTTGATGTGCACGTCACCTCACTATCTCTTTCACTAGGCGACAGGAGAGTTGCTTGGGGGTGGATAGCGAGCATACAGCCTCCACAGTGCAACATACAAATTGAATTCATCTTGAAGACAGTCAAGGTACAGTAAAAGTACACGACACCAGCTCAACATCCAGATTGACCTGCTGATTTACGGTGGAGCATGGAAATCTATCCGTAGATCTTTAACCATTGGAAATCGAAGTATGCATTTACAAATGCTGAGGGGTTGTTATTGACATAGTCTAGAGAGAGAAAAGAAAAAGATCGATGTCAAGGATTCTGTGACAACACAAGGTATACTTACCGACGCATGTGGACGGGCAGCCAGAAGAACCATACACTGTACCAGCATAATCGCCACCTAGACAAGAGAGGTTGAGCACAAAGACTGGGGGGATGCGTGAAACAATGTACTCACAGAATGTCACTTTTTTCACCGAGAAATCAACAGTCAACTATCAAGTATGTTTTATTAAATTCGCTCACAGTTGATGACGATATTATGAGGCCCAAGCTTGGATGAGAGGGGGCAGGAAGCGCTGCTCGGGAAGAAGGCAGAAGGGGTTCCCCAGTTGTCAGTATTTACCGACGCCGAACCATTCAGTACGTCAGATGGAATGGTGCCACCGCGAGGCCAGAACCAGATCTTGAGGAAAGAATCGGTTCGTTCCATGGCATACCTAATAACCTCAAGATCTACTGGATCTCATCAAGGTTACAACTCACCATCCTCCACCATTATCATTCATTGTGGGACCGTAGCTACGGGAATCATTGATACGAACACCACACCCAGCATTATTAGTGGTGGCGACATCACAATTGTTTCCGACAGGAGTTCTAATACATGAAGACCATATTTAGATGCAATTTTTCGTGGGTGTGAGAGGGGGTATACTTGCCCAGTCTCAGAACGAGAAGATGGCATGGTACAGCCTGTGAAAACAGATGATATAGAGAGCCATCAAACCAGGTGGGTGAGAACATTGGACTAACCACTGTTAGTATGCAACGTGGACTGATTTGGGCCTTGATCGTTGACGCCCTCAAGAATATCTATCTCGCCCTGCACAAATATGCTATGTTGGGTACCTTATTGGTCTCATATTTTGAGTACATACTTGATCAGGCCAATTCGCACCGACGGTCCAAACAGCAGGCCAGGTTCTATGATTAATGATTGTCAGAAGTCCGTACACTGTTACTTTACGATGAGCTCTCACCCGCAACCTTGGGGCATATGGCGGATATTAAAACTTAATGACGGGTTTAGCTAGTGATCCAAACTCTGTACATTGGACAAACTTACACCATTACAGATGTCGTATATTGTTTGTTAGATATTATTCGAACTGAGTTCCTTCCGGGCCCACTTGGGTCCAGGACTGTATGGAAATCAGCACGAAGGACGAAGTGATCCCCAGACGCAAATGTAAGATTTTGGCTCGAAGCTGTAGTAGCGTCCACGTAGTTCCTGTAGTGCCAAATAAGTCAATACCCTACACAATTTGTAGATAGATTAACTTACACACGTCCATGGGTTGGATCAGCGATAGCCTGATATGAGAATGCGTCGATAAAGCCGCTACCACTCATACTATCTATTTGACTGTAGGTAGCGCCGAGAGATAAAGTGATACAGCAGAAACATAAAACAGTACGAAAAGTCGAAAGAAGAGCCATGGCTTTGATTGATGTCGCAATCTGTGGGTCAGAATTGCTTGGATACAAGAACCTGGAGGCATTTTATACATTACGAGCGCCCCATCCGCCTTCTGGTTCTCAGGTAGCTTCACATGGGTGCACGTATTCAGGCGACGTCTATACCTTCACACGATTTGCTGCCACAAGGTCCGCTGCCAGAAGGCAGATCACGTCACCATCGTATGCTGCTGCTGAAAGTTCTTGGTCCATGGAAACCATTTGAAGCACCTTGGGTTACTGAATAGCAATCATGAAATATAAGGTTACGAAGCTTTGGCTGCGGTGTTATATTTAGAAGCGCCGGTATAAGGTCCGAAAGCCTGTGAAGATCAGCTCACCCCATGATTACTCCGTGTGCCTGGTGAATCAAATTCTCACCATAACATTGATGTTTCTCGTTGTTTTGGGACACTCGCATGACATTGAGCATGCAGACAAATGTCAACCTCAACAAGAATAATAGTCAAATGATAGTCGATGGAGGCACATGGAATAACCTTTCACGCGTGAGGAAGCACGGCCTCTGAGTACCTTTTCCAGGGTGCCCACGCCTTCCATAAGACTCAGCCATGAAAAGAAATGGCTTCTTATCTAACTTCAAAGTCAAGGATAAAACTAGGGATATCTTTGGACGAATTGCAAAAATATATCTTAATCACTCGTACACTGAAAGAGAATGATGGGTCGGATAGAGCACAAGATCTCAGCCCGTATAACGAAAGAGCATCTCTATGAGAAGGAGATCAAAGCCATCGGTACCGAGTGATTGTCTAGCTATGTTAGTGTTGAATGGGACTGGCTCACTTGGTGTAACGTCATGTTCTTCTATGAGGTTCTATTGTTTTCTTCATTGTATCAGGTGCTGGCTTATTATATCTGAGACATCCTGTTATTATAAGTAGGTAGAATACTGTAGAATTACCTAACCTTTTGTACCATGAAGACAACCATTATTTGCTGTCTCCAACTCAACTGCGCACATTGTAAAAGTTAGTATCATGATACTGGAGCGGTACCATCAGAGAGAAAATTGGATAGTAAAGACTCAGTGGACCTATATATGTGCCGAGGGTCTAGTATGGTGATCTGAGCGAAAGGCATGTCCAGCCACATGTGATTCCAGACTCATGCACAATTCTATTTAGGACATATTTATGGCTGCAAGGACATGAGAACTCGAACAGAGACACGGTACGGATGCAAAGATGAGGCCTAGTCATATGGGATCACAGGAACACGTAACGGACACATGGGACATGGCATAAATGATAGGATATATCCGAGATGTTCTTTGGAAGAGAATTCCGTTTATCTCTCCCTGTGCAGAGGACGTCACTCAAACTCAGTTAGAGATGTTGGCTATAACTGGCTACACAATCAGAAGATGTAGCAAAAAGATCCGCCAAAGAAGAAACAAACAAAAAATAGATCTCTATCCAGACGACGATTAGAGTCGTGAAGTGACATCAGAGATTGGAGATCAATGATTGAACAATCCACAAAGAAAAACTCCATAGCACGAACTGTAGCCAAAATGAAATGGCCACAGTAAAACATATGAACAGGACAAGGTGACACACGTCAATTAACATCCCGAGTTTTGGGTTTCGAACGCTAAACGCTGATGAGCACCAGTAGTGTCATCACTGCCACGTTTTCCAGAGAAAAAAACACCCAGAAGAAAATAGAACCTCAAAACCATAGCTCAAGACACTTATCGAGGTCGTCAAGTGGCAGATTTTGCTGCTAGAAATATGCATGTATTCTGAGTGACAGCCCAGACTGTTGGATCATGTATTCATTTGTTTTGAAAATTTATAATATTAAAATAATGACTATTGTATGCATATAATACTACATCAATCTACCAGCGGTTGGTACGGGTTTGCCGCAGCCTGCTTTCGGTTAGTATCTCCGAACATGTGCAGTACACATGCCAAACAAAACCAAGAAAACGGACCGTCGCATCTGTATCGCGGAATTATGTCATTGTCATGGAGTGACATTGAGTTGTCTTGGAAACTCCATTTGCCGGAGCATTTGCTTTGGATATTAACATATTTAAATGGGAATGTAGGTACATTGTAACTAAGTCTTTCTGTCTTTCCCTCATCTTCCCCCACGCGCAATTTATTTTGCTGCGTCAATCTGTTGCTACATAATGACCAGAGCATGGGCATTCCAGAGTATGAAATTATACGAAAATTTCCCCGTTTCGTCCCCGTGGAATGTTTCTTTTATTCCAGCAATTCCGAAGTGGCTCCATATACTTCAGATAGGTGTCCCTCTCCTCAGTCACCAACCTATATTGGTGACTCTTGAGTTCATTGACTAAATACACATACATACATACATACGACGCTTACTCCCTTGCTCTTGATCACATCACACTATCACACTCTCATCCGCCATCGAACTTAAATCACTCAACTCATCCTCCTGCCACATTCATAACCCCCATTACATTTCGTCTTGGGTAAATCGGGAATGAGATTTACTCTCTTGGGCGCGGAAAAGGGTCCAATCACTTTAATGTAGCCATTACAAACAGCAAAGACAGATTCCAAACCAATATAGATGGATCGGGCATTAGTGTTGGATGGTCTCAGTGTGGCAATGGGCGCTTTCAGGGTCAGCCTTATCGTGTTTCCTCCTGTTGGAACAACGATCAACCCTGTAAATGCCTCATCGATTTGTCCACTTGTTTCATACCTTGAGCAAGGGTACCAGTAGCGACGCTAGAGATCAGTAAAGCTAGGGAAACAGTGACAATATACATGGTAAAGGGAGACTGAAACGATGAATTGACCGTAGCCACTGGAGTTAATTACAATTATGCTTCTTGAATGAGCCTACGTTGCTTATCAGAAAGTGACTCTGGCTCAGCGGTGCTCATCCCAAGGTGATGTAAATGCTCGTAAATAGCATAGAGCAGGTCATCGACTGTAATACCAATCTCTCTGTTTGGGTTCGAAGAAGAACAAATATAAAGTTCGCCGGGATTGCGATGAGAAGGAGTGGACTCACTGGAAGGAGTATTTGAGGTCTCGACGAAAAAATAAAGGCAGATCATGTTTGAGGAGGCGATATTGAAGATGAATCATGGACAAGAGAGCTGGAAAAAGCAACGGGCGGATATACGTGGGAAGCATTGATGGTTCCAGAACCGCCAGACTGCTTCTTTTTACCGACACTCCCTGGGGAAGGAAGTTCACAATTTTCAAGAAATGCAAGGCTGTGCTAGTAGCGAACTCCTTGGGAGCCTTCAAGGAGAGCTCGGTTCCAAGGTTCTTGATATACTGAGCCTCAAGTAGATTCTCATGGACATCCCAGAGAATATGATGAAACATCCGCTCAGCAACCGGTCTTTGAGATGTCTGGAGGAGATGGGTGAGGGTGAAGCTTAGTCCTTCCCCTCATTGCTGAGATTGAGATGATGAAGACTGAAGTCTGCTTCATCTGGAACCAAGTACGAAGAGGGGTGTTTGCTGTGAGTAACAGAAAGTGCCGTCGTATATGCAGTTGAATAGGTCAAAAGAACACAAGAGCAGAGAGTGCAAGACGTGTTTTTATATGAGGCAGGTGGTTGGGTGCGAAGAGGTGCATGTCACTGTAATGAGGACATTAATCTTGTTTTACTCATATATGGATCGGAGCTGCATCATATTTTCATGCCGTTACTGATATGGTTTGACCAATAGCGCCCATCAACTGTTCTTGACATCCTATTCGAAAGCATGTCAAATGTCTGTGGATCTGTATGAAATAACATTTCCTTGATTCAGTTATGATGGGATCAGCGATGCAGTTGTCAAGTTCACAGCCATGAGACATCGGAAAAATCTCGTACGGGTGAACGGAAAGAAGATATTTGAGTTCCTTGATGCAAGAATACAACGCCCACGTTTAATACGGACTTCTCAACGTTTTTCAGCCCAATGAGAAAGAAAAGAGTATTTTCCAAGAGCATTTGTGACGAGGCGAAACCATCGCAGAAGAAACCGAACACGCCCAATCGGAAAGGACGTGCCTGAAGATCGAGTTCAGTGTCGAAAAAAGGGGTCTGGGGCATTCGGAGGTTACGAATGGCGGATCGTCAAACAAAAATGTGGAGATGAACAACTGAACCCAAAATTGTTTATTTATAATACAATTAAGATGTGTTTCCTCTGTCAAGTTATGCTCGAATCGGAAAGCTCTTTGTTAAATGGCGAATGAAGACAATCTTTGGTACAACTCTGCCCTAGTGAGAGTCCGGTTTGCCGCGCATGATGCCTGGTGATGGTGATTCAAGGAGAATCACACTAACCATTAGATTGTGCCGTTCAGAAAGATACACGTTCCTGCGGCGTGTAATAGAAGGCGGTGAGAGGAAGAGAGTGTTGTAAATGAGGCTGTTCATGTTTCTTTCGTCTCTAAATCCTCATGGGTTTCGGATGAGTATTCTTTTTTTTATTGTTGAAGTGGACTGTCGCAGTTGTACCTTCGCAGTTGTAGGGGTAGAGCTTCGCTGACGTCATCATTCTAATGGTACCACAGCAGTCAGCCGACTGCTAAGTTTATATATTGGACACTCTTTACTATTGTCGTCAATCTACATTGTTGACCACTGAGGTGAGACCTGTTCTGCTAGTTCTCCTTTGCATATATCTAATGACGACATCTTAGACTTACTGTGTAAAAGGTAGTAGTTGTTAATCTACTTTTTTTTTTGAATCAACAATTTATAACGCGGGGTTCGCTGGCAATCCGCGGAGTTAATCTACATTGTTGACCACTGAGACTTACTGTGTAAAATTTATCAATTACCTAGTTCATCAGGCGGTTAGTAAGCACGTAGTTGTGCCATGTAGTACAACTTAGAAACCTCAGTTCAGCACTTACAGGAACTGAGGATTTATTCTGACAGTTTCCATCAATCTCTGTCTGCTACAAAAGAGAGAGAGGGCAACTTCCAAGGAATAGCAAGTATTTGTCCCGGATGATACTGAAGTCCCATTGCCTGTTATGGCATCAACTCCAAATGGAGTTGAGCTAGTTGATCAGTCTCTCCGACAGCCGCTCATGGCAATCCATCGCCAGGTAGCTTACGACGACGATTTGTTTGGTGATAGTTACCACAAAAGTTATAAATGCAAGGAGAAGCTGCCTACAATACCCGATTTGCGATTTGAGTACAGCTATTTGCGGGGTGTTAGGCAATACGTCCACGTTGAACGGATGTACTCCGTGTCAACTCAGCAGCACCGCCGCATGAGCACAGAGGAGATTCTCAATGATCATGGGAAGGTTGGATTGTCAGACGTGACATCGCAAGGCGGTTCCCAGCGCACATCTGTCCAGGGTACGAGTCAAAGTCCAAAGGAGGTTATACATGTACAATGGAAAAAGGCTATTTGGGCAACAACGCGGGACCAGGTCATAAGTCCATTTCTTCAAGGCGCTTTCTGGTGTGTGGTGGCATGACGAAATATGCCTTCTTCCGGAGTGCTGACCAATTGACAGGGCAATCCTTGTTTATATCTGCAGCCCGTTTGCGGCGAAATTAGGACATCTCGTGTATGCCAAACCACCTCCAAAAGAGGGTAATGCTGTCGGTTGGCTTCGAAAATGGGTGAAGAGTCTGGGTTTGACCTTGAGACGGGCAGAGGAATCAAAGAGATAGAGGACTAGGATGTTCAGAGGTGTTGTGCTAATTGCTTGTGCCACTGGCACCCGAATAACATCCTGTTGAATATATTGGAAAACAGATGACCAATGAACGAGCTCTATTCTCCTACAATAAAAGCTGTAAGACTATTGTAATCTGATGAAAATGATAGATCACAGTCCATCATTTGTAGAAAGTTCAATGCACTTTGACCTCCAACCATTCATTCACCCACATGTACCGCGAAAACAACAGATAGAACCAACGAAACCAGACGAGCTGACTCTCATGCATTTGCATCGCGTGCAATGTGCGTAGGTATTCTGAAATACCAGAAACAAATACCGGAACACTTCCAGTGTTTATTCGAGGATCATGTTTTGTCAAGGGCAATGCAGTGTTTTGAGCAATCTCCTTCCCGGTCAAATTTATCAGGTGATTTAGTGTGCGAGCTGATAGCAAGTCCAATTTGGTCAGGAATGACGAGATAACTGACGTGTATTTTGCGAACACGGGAATGGTCACTAGGGTGTAAAGACGAGGCGTTGGATGTCCTTTGGCATGTAGTGTTTGTATGAGGTACGTGACACCATGCGGAAGAGACTTATGATTCGGGTGAGAGGATATACCCTCATAGTCAAATGTTAGAATCTGTTTTGAGAGATAGAATTGCGTGGAAATGTCAAAGAGTGGTTTAGAACGAGGACCTACTGTATCGATATCACTATCGACAACATAGCTATATATGGTTTTATTGATGATTTCCGGGTCCCAAGCAACAGTAATGTTATCCTGTAAGTCCCTGTCTAAACATAAATCTCTGGTTCAATATGAGAGGCTAAACCTACGGATGATCGACAATCCAACGACGCTCAGCTGGTACACCAAGCACCTCGTAGCTTGCATGAAATTCCATTTCTCTTGTCATTCCAAGACCATCAGCATTACCGATTGACAAACACAGAGAAAAAATCTCAATGTTGTCTTTAGTATTTAATCCGAGAAGAGTAGGCGCAAAAAACATGCACTCGTCGTCTGGGTGTGCAGTGAGAACGAGAAGCCGAGAATGTCCATCACTTTTTACAAGATTTTCAGTGTCAAATGGCTGGTAGATAAAAGCTGTGAGGAGGGAGAGGATGAGAATGGTGACTGTGGACCTTGACATAAGAGTTGCGTGTCCCCCTGTCACCAAATATATGACAGCTTTGATCGACTGCAACCTAAGTGACAAACAAGAAGTGAAGCAGGGGGCCGAAAGAACGAGATTTTATTTGCTAGAATAGATTGCAATGTTGCAGAACGGTTCTTGATTCCTTGTGCTTCAATGCCTTCAATGCTATTTGATAGCCCTGACCTTGGTGTCAGACCAATTTTTACGGTGATACCTTGGAATTATTATTGGTCCCAAATTGATTTGTCACATCAATCTAAGTCACGTCAACCTTGCCTTTTAGCATCATGCATTTCTCTGGTTCTGGCACACAAGGCTCGCCTATTGCAATAGATGACAGTTCTGAGGACGAGAATTTTACATACAGCTATCGAACTTATTCCTTTACACCACCCAATGATCTCCTATTATCTCCTCGTCCAGGAACTTTTCTCTCGACCATATCTCGACCACGTCTTACCATGCCTATGCAGAACATCCAGCAAGTGAAACAAGGTGCGATTATACTGAAAAAATACCCTAACACTTGACTTACTGTTGATTATAATCCAGAATTGGGTTCTCGAAAGTTTCGTAAACGCAAGAGGGCTGCTACTCCTACTCAAAGTCTTCTCACTGTTTCACCTACTCGTACTCAACGAAACCCTGGGAATTCTGTGCTGCTCCAACCAAAACATATCTCAATGGTTGATGACACGCCTCAGAAAGAGGTTAGAAAACAGAAAAGGCTTCGTGCGCGACTTGAACATGAGAGAGCGGCTAATCAAGACAATATTCAAGTACAACAGACACCTCTTCAAAGTGGAGATGCGCCGCCATCCAAACGATCCAAAAACAACAGGGGTACAGCCCAAAAATCCCAAACAGATCATGTGTCTATTTCTGGCCCTCTATTGACTTCATCGGAAGCAAAAAATACCTTTCCTTTAACCTCCACTTTGGATGCCCCCCAATATCAGCCTCAACCTTGTCATACTCATGTAATACACCCTCCAGTGCCTCAGTATTCTAGACACCATGTTCCCTCCTTAACTCCGCTACCCTCCGTCCCCCCATATTCCCTGAAGAATCCATCGCTTACGTTGACTAACATGCAGATTCCGGCCCAGCATGGTTTAAATTTTGATCCTTTTCTTCCGCGGTTGTATGTGTTGTCGGGAGTTTTCCCTACACCCATACCAATGGCTCCCATGTGTATTACCCCCATGTCTTTATCAGTTCCCTCTACAGATCAACCAGCAGTACATCCGAATCCAGGATCGCGCAAGACATCATCAGAACCGGAATCGAAGGTTCCAAAGATTAACCAAAAACCTCAATCCTCCCAGCTACCTCCGAATCAGCCTGTTCTCGAAAAACCCTTCACTATCCGAGTACCCTCCCGAGGCACAGAGGCTTGGGCTCAGTCAATGTTGTATCTTCCTATCGGAAAGCCAGATCTATACTTCAAACATGGCATTTTCCCTATCATTCCTTCCATCATGCCTTCGTCGGATTTCTCCAAGTCAGCATCAAGCTCCACTATGTGTCAGAATTTTTTTAAGCCTGATATCCTTTCCACACTGGTACTTGAAAATGTGCCGCAAGCGTCATGCAATGTTTCATGGGTGAAGGAGTGGTGCTTAAGTGCATCAGATATTCAGCCAAGACACATTCTTGTGGCACCAAGGAGAGCTCTTATTGAGTTCCAGAATCCTGATGATGCTGTCAAAGCTTGGGCCAGTCGTAGATCTGAGGTTAGCAAGCGTGCTTTCAGTCAAGGTGGAGACCTGTTGGCATTTTGGTACAGGCCGGATTTGGAACAGGAAAAAAATTTACTAGAGTTTTGGCGTCACTCAAAGAAGTGGTTATCAGAGGTTATCGGCATGGCGGTCGTAAAGGATAGGGATTTTGTGCTTAGAGCGATGGAAGAGGCGCTCGAAGCTGTTTCCGCCAAGCTCAAGTCTCAAGAGAGAGGAGATGCGGATAAGAACGAGGATATCATTATATTTAACGGAGTGGATGTCAACGATGTCAAACAGAATTGGTCGTTTCCCGAAGCGAAGGTTGAATTCAGGAGTTTGGCAGGGCGTCTGGCTTTTTGGGAGAGATATGACATGGCTCAAAAAGATGAGATGACCGAAGGCCAATTGCTCATATGGGAACAGCAAGAAATAGCGAGAGTTGATAGGCTCAGATCAATTGCGTATGCGAGGCAGAAGGGAGGAAATGTGCTCCGAACGCGAAAGAGAATATTAGAAGAGAAAGTCGAAGGGGAACTAGAGGTAAATAACCGGAGGAGAACCCGAAGATCAAAACGAGCACGCAAGGTAGCTAGCGAAGACATAATCAAACAACCCCCTGCTCCTGCAGTGGTCGCATCTGCACCTACCATTCAAACTCGTTTGGATCCTTGTATGCAAACATCTACCTTGTCTACTCGACGGGATACCCTGGAGATAAAGTCAGCTGTCCCTGTAATCTCTCGTGACGGTGCCGGACCTATCGTCGGTATAAGTCTTCCATCGTCTCCACCAGCAAAGTTCGAGGAGTTGTCACGGAATACTCACATCACAGGTTCAACGTCTTCAAGGGTCCGTGGTGGACCCATCAGAGTGCAGAGCGAACCTTCTGCATCTATGACTTCATCAATGGCCAAAGAGCTCTGTGATGTAGGTTTATCTCGGATTATGCCTTCTCCTGCGCCATCCGCAAATATTGCCTCTCTACCTATACCACTACTTTCCTCAACAGCTCTCCCCACTCGCAAAGATGGCAAGCAATGGTTCCAGGAGGATTTTATTACCGAGTCGATCCCCGTTCCTGCCTCTCAAGTATCCCCTGCTCCTCGTTTTTCTTCGATTCTGACTGCCGTTAAACGTGAGCAGGAGGAAGACATGGTTAAGACGGGTGCCTCGGAGTCTTCGAGTGGTAGTGACGTCACGGAGACTTTGTCATTTGCCACAATGGCAGAGAAAGATTTACGCATCGGACGGGCTTCTGAATCAACTCATATTATGGAGAAATTACGAGCTGTTCAGGAGTCCACACCGTGCGACAAAAGATCTCAGAGCCACTCTTCCTCAATCTTGGCTGCCCTCAATGCCTCTTTCGAAGAACCTACCTCGGCTATTCACACCAACCCAAAACCTCACACCGAGCCGAATCTGACACTTCTTCAGTCTTCTGAGCCTGTCATACCTGAAGTGAATCCCTTTCAAAAATTGAATGATAAGAATGACTTGTCAGATAAAATGGAGATCTCACCTGTTTCTGAGAAAATGGCAAATATCACATTGTCGACCTCAGGAATGGAAGCTGTCATGCTACCTGGAATCGCAACAAAGCAAGAATCACAGCTACAACAAGCTCCAGCCAGGACAGCGCCAGTAATATCCTTGCTACCATTGAAAAGTCCAACTCAAGCGCAAACAACTAGCATGTCGTCCGATGTCTTAGCTGAACTCACAAAGATGCTAACCAAGTCAAAGGAGGAGAGACAAGCATTTCTTGACAGGGAATTTGATACAACGAAGAACCTGATTGATAAGCTCGTAGTGACGACGTGCAAAGAGCAGAGAAAAAGGATCACTAGCCTATGGAAAGAGAAGATTCGGTACGCTTCGTTCTTAATCAGATTGGCTTTGTTTGGTTGCTGAAGTTTTTTTCATTCTTTCTCTGTTGATAACTGTCTTACATCTTGGCCCAATTCTGCGAATGCCTGCCAGAGTGATCGATGAGATCACCAAGAGTATTAGGAACGACGGGAAAGT
>Ga0153938_1000629_pt1 | contig 14523 bp, 17 predicted proteins | sample TSNY022MetaG_FD_104740 | JGI IMG/M metagenome (GOLD analysis project Ga0153938, IMG submission 104740) | Attine ant fungus gardens microbial communities from New Jersey, USA - TSNJ022 MetaG | ecosystem: Host-associated > Fungi > Mycelium > Unclassified | place: USA:New Jersey: Brendan T. Byrne... | reverse complement strand
TGACGATTTCCGGTGACAAGATAAAAATAGCTCACTCCATGGGAAATAAGCCCTCACATCAACACCATCTTCATTAATAGCAGCGAGAAGAGAAGAGGTGGTTCCTTTGAAATAGTTGACGCGGTCCATGTCAACTAATGCTTCTTCCCTCGGGAGGATATTTTCGTCTTTGACAGCAAAGCCATTCTCAGTGACACTGAAAGCTGTCAGGCGATGATCATCACGAGTGACCTTGTGCACTTACTAGATGGGGTGTTTGTAGCGCTAGCAGACAAAGAGATGAGGTCAGAACTTGAGTGCTCCAGATGTGAAAGGAAGGCATTACCTTATACAAGTATTTGAGCAGCTAAAGTAATTATGTCAGGTTTTGCTCAAGGATGGCTAAGGCTAGTGCTTACAGAGCGAAATCCTTCCGGGTCTAGAATAATCAATCTATTCAATCTGTAAAAGACGAGGGTTGGAAGTCACTACTCACAATCTTGCAACCAAGCACAGTGAGCTATGTGGTGATGAGCCTCGATAGCAAATCGTCAAGTCGATGACAATGCAGACCTTGGGTACCAAGCTGGGTTCCATCAGGACGAACAAAGGTATAATCCACCAGACCCTGGAATTCATCATCACCACCAGTTCCTATAACAATAGATCAGCACGCTAAACTTGCGACTTCCATCCTTCAGTACTCACGGCAAAGGTTTGTGGTGTAGGTATTCATGCCATAGAAATCTGAAGATCCCTTGACAACTTTCCACTCCTCCTCAGTAATTTCTGGAAGGCGGTCACCAAGGACTTCACGCATGTACGGAGGATAAAATCCCAGATAGATGGGATCCTAGATAGGCATAAAAAGAAATCTAGATCCAGGACAAGCGATAACAATAAAAATACATACAGCAAACCAGCCTAACATGAATGATAAGCAAATACACGAATGGAATAGACGAACAGCATGACGTACCAATCGCAAAGTCAAGTGCGTGCTGAGCGGCATCAATATCTGGTCGATTCGACGGTTCAGGAACTAATTCTGCAACTTGGATTTACCGCGGACCTTGAACTTACTTTCTTGGTTATCGTCATATGGCATGGCCCAGTCGCCGTTCAATGTGATGCCAATCTGGCCTTTCTGATGAGGTTTGAAGTCTTCGCGGTAGACCTTCACAGCATTGGCATGTGCAAGGATCACGTTGCGCCCGACACTGTAATCATATGCAAGAATGGATATGTCAGTTGTCAAATATACAATGCCAAGCATGAATGGACAAGTGCTTGGGACAGGTCTACTCACATCCAGGGCTCAGTTGAAGAGTCACCCTCCGGGGAGCGAGTGCGATCGCTAGAACGTCCGGGTGCAAAGACGCCGCGGCCGTAGCCCAAGATAGAGACGCACCACGGCTCATTGACAGTGAGCCTATAAGCCAGATCATTAAAAAACCAGGAAACGTTACACCATGCACCCACCAGTACTTCACGCGATCACCAAATGCTTCAAAGCAGACCTGCAAAAATTAGTCTAGAAATCATAAACTGGAAATCATATATGCTCTCAACGCACTCGAGCGTAATGGGTGTAGTCCTGGACAATCTCGTCCTTGTTCAGCCAGCCTGTATATCTGTCATGGAGAGCCTGTGGCAGATCCCAATGATACAGTGTCTGCCCCAACTCGTCAGTCCAATACTCCAAATGCTGAAGGAGGATTTTTACTGACAACGAATGGTATGATACCGCTTTTGAGCAGCTCATTGATTAAATTGTTGTAAAACTCGATGCCTTTGGGGTTAACGGGATCGCCGCGACCACCGAGAGGGATTATGCGACTCCAGGAGAGAGAGAAACGGTAGGCCTTGACACCATATTGCGCTAACAAGGCAATGTCCTCCTTCCATCGCTTGTACGAGTCTGTCGCTACATCTCCGTTCTTACCATCAAGTATCTTTCCAGGGAGTTTGGCAAAACCATCCCAAATGGATTCTGCACGACCGTCTACGTTCCATGATCCTTCAATTTGGAAAGAAGCTGAAAGAAGAAGAAGTTGTAAACATTCATGGTATAAACATATCACTGAAAACAGCAGAGCCGCGTGCAAGTGAAGAAATGCCCACCTGTGGCAAATCCCCACATGAAGTCTTGGGACAATTTCGAGCAGTTGGGAGTCGACATGACTGTGAGCAGTACAAAGTTGAGGGAGCCAGGAATGAAAACATCCTTCCCTTTAAATCAGTTCCCCGATATGAGTACCTTGAGATTTCAGACGTTGTCCGAGGATACTCCGACGGCTGTCGCAAAGCTTATGGCATACGAAATTTCTCCGCCCATGACAAATTGGAAGTTTCGAGACCAAAGAGGGCAATTTAGTAGAATTTCTGTACGGCGTTTTCTCGGAATGAACATTTGATAGTTTTTCGCGTTCACATAAGCGATCCTCAGTGTTGGTATTTTTGCGCCTATATTTGATAATCAATGGGGGCTACCCAGAGTCGTCTACCTCACTTCTCTGTATCACCACAGGTCTATCATGATAGGGGCAAGTCGGGGACCTTGACACTTTGCTCACTGTTGACTATCACCATCCTGCCTCGACCTGTTATCATTATTCCCTGCTAGTAGACACTGAAAAGCCTACCTACCACTGCCAACGTTCAGACCAGCTTGAAATTAATCGCAGACTATGACCAAGTCAATCTGACGAATTATCAAGAACTTCGAACCTAGTAAGCTGCTGGAGAAGCTATGAGCCTGTAAGGCGCGGGCAGGTCAAATTTCCTAAGGCAGTCGTATCGAGAACGTTGTTAATCAATTTCCCACAACATCGAAACAGATTTTCAACAGGTTTTCTAGCGATGATAATGAACTTCCGAACAAATCCCCTTTCTCACAACTCGACGGCGGAGTTTTATAACTTTTCCAATATATCTCTTCGAGGTCCCTCTTTTCATAGCTCACCATTACCGCATTTCGTATGGTGCTCTCTAACCCTCTCACGCTTAACTTCTAAATGAAACTTATCTCGATGTCGAAGTGACAGTGGTATAGCGGACCTGATTTGGGTACTATTCATCAAATTATAGTTGGTGATCTCGTATTTCTTGAACAAATTCGATTACTGGTATTGTTTGCGTTACAAACTGGTCGTAAAATGGAGAAATAGCAGAGGAGGGAGATCAATGAGGCGAAGTCCATCAGAATATAAACCAAGTTAGCTGGCTTTTTCGGCATAACTTAAGCCCAGGATGATGAAAAAAGAGTTTGCTTTCTAGCCGCTTTTGGAGCTGTTGCGTTCTTTCAAGCCACTTCAAATAGATCTTTTGCCAGCTTGATCAAAGTGTCAAAAATGTGGTGTTCTATGGTATCTGAAACGTTGATTTCCAGTTGTTGTTGGCCTAAACTTCATTGACATTGGGACAAATACCGAGGATATTCCGAGTGTTTTTAGTAGTCGCATTAACGTGCATACATCAGGCCTGTCACAGACTTGTCGATGTGATAACTGAATTCAGAGACCGGTTCGACAGGTATCATATGACAACTGCTAGACTCACCAACATAATTTTGACCCTTGTAGTACTTATCACAGGACAAAGATAAATCGCTAGGAAGGACTTATTGATCAAATAGCAATTGAATAAACGAAGAGAGGACCTGAACTTCAAGGGAGGATCTGCAATTTACTGTAAACTCTGCATTCCTCCTTCGCCCCTAGCAATGAAGAGTTGATGCCATTTACATGCAGATCCTAGGCCTGTCGATATACCGCCATTTTCTGAAGCTGGTTGTATCACTTGGTATAATAACGGCTAAACTCTTGATTTCAAAGAGAAGTTCTCTTTTGGCTCTTGATCATGAAATGTACCAGATCAAGTCTTCCTGAAGATCATGATAAATTAACAAGAAGGAAATTTCTACATTGGACTTTGATGCAAACCGTGTCAACACTTCAAAAATAGAAAACTTCTGCAACTTGACACATACAACCAGTTTACTCATCTAATCATGACTGACTAGTTGTTAAGACAAGGATTTTGCTCAACTCGAAGTGTAGGAAATTTCTGAATTGTTTCACAGAGAAAATCCCCGTAGGTTGGGAACTTCAGTGATCACTACAATTTCTGTACCTGCACCATAGCGGGTTTTTTAAAAACTGAAGTCTCAGACACAGACTACCACGTACACACAAACATTGACTGTTGGATTTTACTAAAGAATGTCTGTATAAAAGTCGGACTAGTGCCTTTCGTATCCCAAGAATCCAGGTCGCATAATCCATCAAGAATATTTCCAGGTAGTCTGTTTCCATAATCGAGGCAAATATAAAATTCCACCACTTTTAAAATAAATTGGTGTCCTCGATTGATTATGCTCATATAAAGAGAGAAAAACGAAATGATGCTGAATCAACGCAAAAAATTATAGAACTACATATAGATGCTAATTCTTCGACTGAACCCAATGGTTTTGCTTCTGCGACGAATCCGTCGACCCGGGCGTTTCAAGCGCTGAAATTTACTTAGGAGGTGGTGTAGGAGGGCCTGTCAAAGAAGTCGTGACATAACCAGATATATTTTGGAATTCTGCTTACCGAATAGACCAGGCGCAGGTGCAGGTGCAGGTGAGGAGGGTACAGAATGTGGAGTAGGCATCAGATAAGGATTCGCTGATATAGTCCAATGATTAACTCTAGCACTCGTGCAGATGCTTTGCTATACACACGTCTCCATTGGGCCCAGGCAGGTAATTCTGGTCTAACCGGCTCGGGCACTGGCGCTGCAAGGGCAGGCACGAGGGCAGGTGCGGGTGTCGGTCTTTTACCTTTGATAGCTTTTCGTTCTGGACGCTTATGAACGACGTGCCAACCAGGTCTCGCTTGCACTGGATCAGCTTCTATGGCTGGAGGAGGCGGAGGTGGTTCTTCGGGAGGCGGAGCCTCGATCTATGAAGTTACGGCCAGTATAGGAGGGTCACTGGTCCATGATGGTGACTGTACTATACCTTGGGCCTCCAATCTGGTGAGTACTCACCACCTGCTCCATGTTTGGACTTCACAGCCATCAGTTCTGCAATCTCACTATGCATGCCAGTTAGATTAAGGCCATCAGAGTCTGGATGCCACACGGACTACTGCAACTGACGACGTTCATCTCTAAGTTTCCCTACTTCTGCTAGCAGGATTCTGACCTCACTTGCCAATGCCTTTGTGAAATCGTTCACATATCTATTCAAAAACGGTCAGCTCGAAGCTGACATAACATACAACAGAGTAGACTTGCTTGCTATTTTGACCAGGAAACCCAGGAGGTTGCTTCGACATCGTTCCCTACTCGGTTGGGAAACCAAAGAACGTGGATAGATCTGGTCGTGGAAGGAGTGGTGATTTGCAGCCTGCCTTGGCCGGTCTTGTCCACGAGGCAGAGTATTTGTTCCAATTTTGGCAGTTTCCGATCTCAGCTGATCTCGAAACTCTATGATTGTTCGTCATTTGATGCGGTAACCCATGTGTTCTTTTTATGGACCTGGATTATGAATTACTTGAGGTTCCCAGGTAGATTTTTTTTACCTGGATGTGTTCACATGTATATGCTCATCTGATCATATGAATGACTACTAATTATGGGTGACCTTGTGAGATTCAGAGACACCCATATCACCACCCACCATGCCACAAAATGTTATAGACCCTTCCATCCTCGGGAGGCTCGATCCCGAATACGTAGCATTTCACAATGCTCACCTTCTCGACTATGTACCCACTGAGCATCGTCCTTGGGATCCAAAGATCCGTGAAGAGCCAGCAGTCCCAGGAGCCTCACAACCCCGGGAAGTTGGATCTATCAGAGATTTTGCTCTTTCAAAGACAACCATTCGTACCTTTACTCCCAAGAGCGAACGACCTCCTAATGGATGGCCCGTTCTTATCTGGCTTCATGGAGGTTCGCCGGCCAGCAAATATGTACTCAGCTGACTGATCATGACTCTAAAGGTGGCTGGACTCTTGGTAACATTGATTCCGAGTCTTCGTTCATGACCCAGATAGTAAACTGTGACCATTTCTATCAAGTGTTTGTAGGATTTTCTACTTATGTTTTACAGTAGCCAACTGCGTAGTTATTTCTGTGAACTACCGCCTAGCACCTGAAGTCAAATATCCGGCTGCAGTGGAAGACGCAGTAGAATCTCTGACATGGGTAGTGAGCCATGGACCAAGGGAAATATCTATCGACTCCAATGGCATTGCGGTCGGAGGTTGCTCAAGGTATGTTAAATATTTGTATCCTTGCATGAATTAATAGCCTTAAAAGCGGAGGCAATCTCGCGGCTGTTCTTGCCCTGAAGGCGGTCGAGCTGAAGATCCCTTTGAAATTCCAACTCCTCGTGGTCCCTGTTTGTGACAACACGGCATCTGTCGAAAATCTCTGGAAAGATAACGAGAAGGCACCTTGGCTTAGTCCTGCCAGGATGGAATGGTTCAAGAACAATTACCTCCCCAACCAGGAAGATTGGACCAAATGGGATGCTTCTCCCACTTTTGCTCCCGTCGAACTTCTCAAAAAGGCACCAAAAGCATGGCTTGGTATTTGTGAACTTGACATCCTGAAAGCAGAGGGAATCGAATACGGCCAGAAGTTACAAAAGGCTGGGGTCGAGGTAGAAATCAAAGTTTACCCAGGGGCTCCCCACCCAATTTTGGGCATGGATGGTACGTTCATAACCTTGATTGTTTGGAAGAAACTCCTACTGACATATTATCTATGCTCTCAGGGTAAGTTCAGCAGCTATTTTTCCGTGATGATGTCACTCAAGCCCTCAAGTGTTCTCCAAGTTGGGCGGAATTTGATAGCTGATGCTGGGTATGCATTGACCCGCGCATTTGAAGAGTCTTCCTGAATCATGATTATGATATGGCTGGATGAGATTGCATAAATACAGTCGGCATGAAGTTTGAAACCTGGATATTTTCTAATCCTAGGAGTCAACCGTCAGTTAGTTCACCGTCAGAATTGTTGCACTATTCTTTGTTCCTCCCGAGTGGTCATGTTTAGTTTCCGGGAACTTGTAACTTGGCAATATCAGTGAGCGTGTAGCAACAGCTGCATGAGTCTTCTGACGACAATGAAGTCCTGGATTCTCAAGTGATATGTTGAAAAGACACAAAGTCGGCTCAGGTCCTACTCTTAATTCTGAAGGCATGTTCCTTTCGGACGTTCTTGGAAGTGATATTACAATTCGACTCAATTTTGTACAGAGCATGGAGCCCTGTAGGAAATGGCTTAACACTTTTTTGAGTGCATCTACAACAAAAGTACAGAGCAGTATATGTAAATAACTACGAATGCTAGTTATTGGACATAAATGATCACAAACACAAAGCAGACACGTTTTTCTACTGGCAACGAAGAGTTTATCACCGACACATTATCAACCGGTAATATTCATATAAAAAGGCGATCCAACCTTCGCGGAGATGAGATGGTATCCTGTAATATGTTGATAGCCACGTGCAAGTCTGGCAAACTATCCTTCCACCGTGCTGTTCCAGGGCCAAGGTCAGAGAAGACTCGCAACCTTGGGAAAAGCTCTACAAGTTTCCGAGCATACCCAAGTGTTTGGCAAAAGTTCATAGTTTGCCTTTTAGATGAAATCCTCAGATGGTGGAGGGGACAGACGACTTCATTTGGTTGGCTCCATATGTGAGGAAATTCCAGAGGAGATTCCATAAAAAAATTTTGAGGAACATGCATATTTTGTTCCGTAAGCGATTCCAAAGGAAAACGCACAGGAAGGGCAAGATCTCGTAGGGATGGTGCAGAACAAGATATCAAGGGTAATATATAGCGCGCAGATAGACGGCCGCCTTGAATCCACAAGCGTTCAAGTGTTGGCCAAGCTCTCACAATTTCCGCGATGTCATTTTCAGTCAATTTCGAACAGAAGTTAAGATCCAGAGCCCGCAGTGGCCTCTCCCGGAACGACATGAGGTCATTAACAGTTACCACTGAAGTGCTGTTGCCTATGTCTTTAAGGAGGAGAGAGTGTAGATTAGGGAAAATGGTAACAAGCAAGGGAAACAAATGAGCTATCTCCATCTGTATTTCGGATATTTCGAATGGTAGTTGCCGATACAAGCCAAATGAATATATCGATGTTATTGGATTGAGGTCATGGATACATTTATGAATGTTCTCCAAGCAGCCATGGAGTGTGAGCAAGTTGAGAGATACCAAAGTCTCGAACCACTTTCCAAGTTTTTGAGAATCTCATCGTCATGAAAACAATCAAGGTTGAGTTCAAGAGTGGCCAGATTTCGCAAAAAGGGAGTGATGAGATTCTCGATGGCATATACAGACGCGGGGAGGGAGACAGAAACAAGGTTAGGAAAACTCATTGCCCGTTCAAGGATATGATCGTCCATTTTTCCTTCATAAAATATGTCTGAAATATCGGCGTTGAGGAATCTGAGCGTATCAAAAATGATACACGCGGTGGGATCGTAATCTTTGTAGGGCGAATCGTGTAATGCTATACACCTTAGGGACGAGGTCAAGAGTGGTGTGATTTGATATGCATCTTGGAAAGAAGTGTCGGTGATATTGATGCGAAGCTCTCGCAGATTAGGACAAAGTGGACCGCCCAGTCCAAGCGTGGATAGAGCTTGCCATAACATGTACTCAACCTTGGTGAGGGAATCGAGACGAATGCTCTGGATGCGCGCAAGAAAGTGTGAGGTCCTAGACCTTATGTGTTCTGTGTCGGCGTTGGATATGTGTGATAGCAACTACATTGTAGGGCTGGTGAGCATGCTTGGATCTCTGATTGATCAACTCACCCAAAAATGAGTCTTATCATCCACTTTAAGATCGTAGGAACCGTCGTTATATTTGTAGCTGACAACATTTACAATGGGTTTCAATGATAGCATCGACTTCCAATGCTCATCGAGTGCGGTATCAGTGAGCTTGGGATGTGTCAAGGCAAGAGCCACAAGTGTGCGTTTCTTGGCTCGGACAGTGTCATTCTCGTCTTTAGAAAGGTAAATTCGAAAGTGACCGATGATTCTCTCCCAAACCTCTGAAGGAGCTTGCATTTCAGCGACGGCGAAGGACAAACAAGCACGATAGCAGTTCGCTGTACATATCTGTAAATATAGTACGTCATTACTACCAGATACCAATAAATGTCTATATCAATGACATCCATGTTGAACTTGATACGTGTATTTAATAAAACACCACTGAGACTCGCATCTGCTGTGAAACATGTAAGTTTAGGTTCATCATAGTGAGTCTATCCTCGAAACAATGAAGCACCAGTTCGTTTCATGCAGGCTGTACATTTGACCCCGAGTTCCTACCTGAGAACGTTGGAACTATTCAATAGACCTGACCTTCGGTTGGAAAATGATTACATTGTTACACACACACAAGCCGTATCTGGGGTGAACCTATTACATCGGGCCGGGCGGCATGCCAGATCCCTCACTCGAGACCTCATCTAAGAGAGCATACCCTTCGTCAGAAATCTGTATAACAGAGGTGAGGACACAGAACTAAAGTGTTGCCAAAATGGCACTGCTTGAGCAACTTGCACCAGGCATCACCGTAAACGCAAGGACGCAGCATTCATTATCTATTGATTCAGCTGCATAGATTAGAAGGAGGGAGCTCTACTTGTCCCTATTGGGTATCTAGGATACAAATTTACAAAAATTATACATCATCCTGAATCCCGCAAAACCAAGGGAAAACCAAAATGAAAGTCAATCATATAACAATATCAAACCAAATCATGCCTCCCAAATACCACCTCGTGCTAATTCTCTAAGCACACCACCCTTTTTCGCAACCAGCTCCTCATATACACCCTCTTCGCACACCTTTCCCTCCTTCACTACAACAACACGATCGCACATCTGCATCACCTCGGTCTTATGTGTTATTACCACCATCTTCAACCCCTGATTCTCCTCTCCCGCCATTCGTCTCACATTCATGATGGCTTCGAGCACCTGCCTCTGATTCTCGCCATCCAACGCACTCGTGCACTCGTCAAATATGAGCAAATGAACATCTGATCGTGCAAGGGCACGAGCTATCTGGATCCTCTGTGCCTGCCCACCAGAAACTTCACCAAGAGGTGCTTTCAAACCGGCACCATCCAACCAATCGATATTAGCAAAACTGGTTGCACGTTGTACGATCTTCTCTCTTTGAGTCTCGCCAGCCAATGACTCAGACGAAATACCATAGAGGATATTATCCTCAACGGAGGCACTTTCAAACAACTGCGGTGCCTGAGAGACAACACCCAACCCATTCCTTAGGCGTTGTGTATCAACTTCCTTGATATTAGTACCACCAAAGCAAATTCGACCCTCGAGGGGCTCATAAAGACGTTGAAGAAGGGAAGCGACAGTGGATTTCCCGGAGCCTGACGCTCCAACAAGTGCGATGCATTCTCCATGATTGATACGCAAACTAAAGTTGTCGAGAATAAGGTTCGAAGGGCGAGAAGGATAGGCGAAGGAGACTCGGTCAAAGACAATCGGGCCGGAAGTGAGGAAAGAATGGGAGAAAACTTTTGCCTCAGAAGTGTCGTCTGTCGAGAGCTCGGTAAGTGTTAGCAGATCATGCGTAGCCTGAGTAGCCTTGGAAATCTTGTCAGCTGTTGAAAACAATCGTCAACTCAGTTACGAGCTCTTTCAAAATAGAAGTACTCACTAAAATTCAACATCTGGCTACCAAGCGACACAGAGAACACCACCAAATCCAGAACCTCTATCATCTGCGAGTAACTATATCGGCCATTGGCAACAAGCACAGCTCCAACGTAAAACAGAACTGCTTCAGAAGCGTAGACAAGGCCACTTGTAACGCCTATAGCTGCACCCTCGATCCATGCACCGCTCACACCAGTTCTCAATGTTTTCTTGTTGGAGATATCAAACGATTCTGAGAATGGTTGAGCAATGCCCATTGCACGAATGCCCTTGATATTGCACATGACATCATACCATCTCCTTGCAACCTCCTCTCTCGCCCGTTTGTTCCTGATTTCGTACTTGGAAACAAGCTTGGTCTGGATAGACATGATACCAGTGAAAACAGGCAGAATACCCAGACCGACCAACGTCAACTCCCATCCCTTTGCCATAGCCCACAGAAGACCGACTGATACCATGGCAAATATAGCGAAACACTGGCCAATGACCACGGAAAGTAGAACTCTCGCATCGTCGCCATCCTGTACGATCATCTGGTTTAATCGTGCCGGAGTGTTCTTGGGGTTATCGAACCATGCCTTGTCTTGCCGAAGAACCTTGTTGTATGCAACAGTACGGAGATGGGTAGCCCAATTCATGCCGTATGATTCCATGAAATAGTACTTGAGACCAAGTAGGACTCCGTCAAGCGCAGCAACGCTAAGGACAATACCACCTAGCATATTGATTTTTGAGGCATTTTGGGCGCCGATGGAAACTTGAAACATGAATAGAGACCAGAGATAAGAAAAAATGGGCGTAAAACTACCAGAGGCCACACAGATGAACAAGCCAAGGATGAGGAGGGGCTTCTGTGGAAGTATTGGCCAGCCCCTACGAATGACTTTCCAAAATTGCGGAGGCTGCTCGGTGTCCACATGTTCGGTAAGTTTTTGTTCTTTGGATTCGAGTCCGGGCGCGACTACACGGATCATCATTTCCGACTTATTCCGACGCCTTCTCTCCCTCGTCACGCCTGTGGGACCAGACAATATGTCTTGTCTTATATCAAATCCGATCTCATCTTCCTCCTGCGCCTGTTTGTTATCTTTCGAGTCTTGTTTCCATGGACCATAAATAAAACTCAAAGTGGGAGATGGAGGCGAGATTTGAGCATCATATACTCTGACTTCACGCTCCACTATAGTAGTAGCTGTCGTTGGAGTGTGAAGTGCACTTGAAGGTCGGCGAGGCCGATAAACAATGGTTTGTCCTTCTTCATCAGCCTCTTCCACCCCTTCGTCGATAGATGAAAGATGGAAATCAAAGGAGCTGAAAGGACGACTGGGATGTGTTGTGATAGCTGCATGATCTGGTAGAATCAAAGGCGAGGGTTCGGAAGTCAAGTCGGCGACAGCATCAAACATCCAACTACTCTTGCCGAACAACAACGAGTAAGCATCGTGAAGTCGAAATTGCTTTTCAGTTGCCAGATCAGGATCCGAGGATTCAGGATCATCGAGATCATCGTTGTTCTCAGCTGTGTCAAGATTCTTTGCAGGTAATCCTCCGATAAGATGTTGAGATTCCATCATCCTGAAGAACTCGCCCTTGCCTTCTTTGCACGTCGTGGAAGAAAGCATGGAAACTTCGACGGCTGCACGTTCAAGGTCGGCGCGATAGCCTTGCTCTACCACACTCCCGTTCTTCAATACATAAACAAAATCTCGCGACTGAATTTGCGATAAATCATGAGTAATGACAATGGTAGTTTTGTTTTTTCGCCATCGTTTAATAGCTTCGAAGACAAGGATACGGGAAGTTATGTCCAAGGCTGACGTGGCCTCGTCTAGGTGTTCGTCATCAGTAAACAGCAACAACAAAAGGAAAAACTGAACATACCGAGAATCAGAACGGTAGGGTCCCGAATTCGTGCTCGAGCTAGCGCTAACCTCTGTCTCTGGCCTCCACTCAACGCCACACTAGTCGTTTCTGATGAAGAACCCAATTTGGTATCATATCCATCGGGCAGATCTTTCACAAATTCGTGCACCATCGCCATCCTACATGCTTCCTCTACTTCCTCTTTCTTGACTTCCCGTAGCTCGCCTGGCCTTCCATAAGCACCAACTGCAACATTTTCCCATATTGACTTCCCATCAAGCACGACAACACTGCCAAAACCCTGAGACACACCTGCGATTTGTCCGCGAAGCCAGGAATCATCCAAGTACCGCATGTCTTGGTCGTCCAGCATGATGGTTCCAAAGGTGGGCTGATACATCTTCATCAGCAAAGCGGCGATTGTGGACTTTCCGGAACCGGAAGAACCCACGATGAATGTTGTTTCGTTAGCTGGGAGGTATAGCGAGACATTGGAAAGAACAGTAGTGGAGGGTTTGGATGGGTAAGAGAAGGTGACATCATGGAGCGCAAATTCACCGTAACATTGTATTGGGGTAATCTTGCGGAGAGATTGACGCGGAATTCGTTTTCGACCCAGGAAAGGAGTACTTCGGATAGCAGCAGAGGAAGGGGGATATAGAGGAAGAGTTGAGGAAGAGGAATGAGGAGAGCCATTAATCATAGTCTCCATCAAAGCTGCCATGATAAATTTGCCTTTGACGATGACGATGAACTGTGGAATACACGATGAACAATTGGAAGTTGCAACCAGACAAGCCCAGAACGTAGCCGTGTAGTCGCCGAAAGTAATCTTGCCTTCTCTGATTAGCAGAGATGCAAACCATGTTCCTTGGACGAACATCGCCATAACGACAAACTGCGCAGAAGCACTTAACAGACCCCACACCCTCAACAGACGCTTCACAGCCACTCCTAGAGACTCAAAGGCGCGAGTTGCTTGTTTGAGCTCAAAGTCTTGGGCATTAAAGGCTTTAACGGTAGATATGGCGGTAAGAGCGCGGTCAACAAGTGCTGCTGTGGAGGTTGTTTCTAATCGCTCGCGGAGAATGCGAGGGGCAGCAGCAGATTGTGAAAAGACTTGGATGAGGATAAAGAAAGGGACAGAAGATAGGATGACAAGGGTTAGCGCCCACGAGCGGATGAAGGCCAGAATGAGGCAGGCAAGAGTCGTGGTGAGATACTGGATCAAGGAGCCTGTGGCAAGAGAGGTGGCCATTCGAATATCATTAGTGTCCCTAAAAGCAAATCAGTAAAGTGCTAGCAAATTGGTAGCTGACCAACCGAGTGTACTTAGCCATCATGCCTCCGGCATCCTGGCCATCAATTTGAGTGTCGAACCAAGCCATATCTTTTTGAGCAATTGAGTGATATATAGCTTTGCGAACTTGCATTGCATTGTGTTCGCCTACCCAGATCCACAAGCTACTTGTTATACTACTGAGTGCGACTGAAGCCACAGCTAGGCCAAGGAGCTCAAGAGCAGCCAGTCCTACAGATCGTAGCAGAGCGTCCTTGGCCGCTTGCGGAGGATTGGGACCCAAAGGAAATGTTGAAAATCCTTCAAAGGCTTGGCCGACGACATATGTCATTGCCGGTGCAGCTGCACCGGCAATGATGGACGATATTATCGCAGGCAAGAGAAGATACAAGCGATGCCTGGGAGAGAAGAGAGAAAACAAGAGTCTTATTGACGGTACTGGTGGCTGGGAGGCTGGTAATACGGGAGTTGGAATTTCGGGTATAAGCTTGGCTTTGAGAGATGAGACAGAGGATCGCGGAGAAAGATCATAATCGTCAGAGCCATTGGAAATTTGCGTATCCATAGAAAGGGATTTCGTACGGCGCATTGGTACGGAGCAAAAGGATTTTGCAGCATGGATCCATTTTTTTCTTTTCTCTTTTGTTA
>Ga0153938_1000628_pt1 | contig 14542 bp, 15 predicted proteins | sample TSNY022MetaG_FD_104740 | JGI IMG/M metagenome (GOLD analysis project Ga0153938, IMG submission 104740) | Attine ant fungus gardens microbial communities from New Jersey, USA - TSNJ022 MetaG | ecosystem: Host-associated > Fungi > Mycelium > Unclassified | place: USA:New Jersey: Brendan T. Byrne... | reverse complement strand
ATTGCGAGGGAGATACTGTACACAAGAAACAAAGATCAGAAAGAAATACTTCTGATAGTCACTCTAACATACACCATGGTTAGCAAGAGTGTTTAATCCAGGACAAGGTCCTCGGATATCGCCTGGTCGAGGGTCCTGGTATGGATGTTTGTGATCATTCACCAGCTTGAGGCCTGTATCCTTGATTGGTTCAGGAGGATTCGGAATATCACGATGCTTGAGAATATGCAAAACAGCATCCAGCTCCTTCTTGGACAATCCTGCAAGTGAGCCGTATTCAGGTAATGCGATGGTAGACGAAATCAACGAGGTAAGGGTGAGGGTCACCAGAGTGATAAAGGAGACCATCTGAGAGTTACTTGAAGGTGGAATATCGGTAGTCAACGAGTAGGGCCCTTTTATATGCCATAGGAAATCCAATTCCTGAGGTTGTTTCGCAGCTGAATACAGGTAGTTTAATCGACATAAAGGGCATACGATCAGCCATCAAGATCTCATAGCTTTTTTGAAGTTGTAGAGCCTCTACGATTATCCGACCACGTCGTTGATCACCGCCCATGCAACGTCATTACAACCAAGGATTTCGAAACATCCTCACCATGGTAATGTTCAGATACAAACGCTAAGTAGGAGACCCCACCACCAATAGCGCTATGACTCGAGACGTAATTTAGTACCTGAGTCCTTGAGAGGCTATGTTTTATCTTACATGTTCCATCCTCGAAATTCATACTGATTAATTAGTTGTAGGTGCTGTGCATATTCCCGGAAGAGATTAAGCATTCTATCACATGACACCCAATACTAAAATCACCAAGGCCCCATGAAGGAAAGACCGACCTGATTTAGAGACTCCTATAGGGTGCAAGCTCTTGTGGGCTACCCGGAATCTCGTCCGTGTCACTGCATACTAGTTGGTTCACCTGGAATGATCCGCATTATTGGTGGATCGAAAGCTGTGTAGTTTCATTATGCAAGATTCTAAAAAACAACAAAAATACTATCAAGGTGTAGCCCAGGAGCACAAGCAACCCATTCCTTCACTTCAATTGTCTCCTCCTATACGAAATCATTCGAGGGGTCCCAGGCGTTACCATCATAGTCTAAAGAACACTAAGACCCTCTGAAGATCAGAGGAAACAGACACTTACAGTGAAATCGGGGTCAGGCACCCGGTCAATCTTGACCACCATATGCCTCACAAACGTCGCAATAATCGTTCCCAATTGCAGATATGCAAACTGTTCACCAATGCAACGGTGCTTGCCAGCCCCAAATGGCTGGTAAGGACTGTCTGTGCCTTTGCTGACAGCACCAAAGCCGTAATCAACTTTCTCGCTATTTGCACCCTCATAGGCCTTGTAAGCCTGAGCAGCGACACCTTCAGGATCGCTCCACCTCGCCGGCTCCCATTTGTTGGCGTCCTTCCAAATTTTTGGATCTAGCTGGCTGATGAGGGGAGAGGCGAGGACGTAATGACCTTTAGGGACGACATAAGTGTTGTCTTTTCCGGATGCGAGAGTAGAGGGAATGGGTATATCATCACGGACATGTCGGAGGATACTGTGAATGGGTGGGTGGACGCGAAGAGTTTCACGAATAATAGAGTCCAGAACGGGGAGTTGACGAAGTTCCTCGTAGGTCATGGAACGGATAGACCCGTTGGGGTTGCTGAAATGTTTTACTTGTTCTTGGTAAACGGCATCACTGTGACATCGTCAGGATGAGTACAAACGGATAAAAGAGGAACAAGCCTTACGCAACATCGGAGCGATCAGCAATATGAAGCAGAGCCCAAGCAGCAGTAGATGAGCTAGTGTGTTGACCGGCCATGAGCATTGCGATCATAAGGTGAGCGATCTCGTGATCTTGGAAAGGCCGTCCATCACGATACTCTGTCTGCAAAAGAGCAGTAACTATGTCGTTTGCTTCCTGAAAGAAGTCCATGAAGACACTTCTAAAATTTAGAGAGAAAGAAGACTAACGTCTTCAGTGCTACCATTCCTTCGTTGCTGGACGATCTTCACATAAAAATCGCTCATCTTCTTTTGAGCAATGTCTCTCCTCCTGTAGCTGGGCAACGGCAGGTTTGGAAACAAGAAATTAAGAGGAGTGAAGCCGCCATCCAGGTCATGATAAACGTCAGCATAAGAGCTGTCCAAACCCGCTCGTACTTCTTTACCCTGAAGTGTCCTCGAGGCAGTCAGAATAGTGATGACTTGGAAGACTTTGAGAGCATCGAACTGTCCCCATTCCTCATTGTTGGACTGGAAGACAGAAAAGGCAGGATCTGTTTGTAGAAAATTCTCCACTTCTTCCTCGATCATGCCGACATAAGCTCGCATGTTATCCGTTGTGAAACCGACCTTGGCGGACTTTTTCTGCTGCATGAAGACCTCGTTGGGAACATCGTAAACGACGCCTTTGCCGAACACTGGAGTCGTAAGATGCTGCCGAGGAAAAGAGAGTTTGTATGATTTGCTGTACTCGTAGATAATACTTACGGTATATGCATCCTCTGCATTGAGAACGACTGATTTCCCACCCAACACAAAATCATTACCCTGAGTTCCAAGCGAGACTGTGATACGACGGCCGAGGAGGATAAAGGTGAACACATCGCCATACTTGATTATATTGTCATCATCATGTAGATAAAATGTCTTGATAAATGTTGTATGTACCTTTTCGCGACACTGGGAGAAAAAATTGAGAGGGTCACGACCATATGCGACAGCAGAACCGATGATAGGGAACCAATGGAATACGACAGGTGGCTCATTAGCTTTCCCCGGAATGACCTTTTAAAAACAACATTTTGAGTGATCAAGTACAGAAAATCTCTTGAACTCACCAACTGCTTCAAAACATTAAGCACGACCGCCAAAACCGGTATACTACATAGAGATAATAAAATAGACCTTGCGCTGTATAGGTTTACTTGAGGGTAAATGATATACTCAGACCAGCCGTCTGAGAGAGACATTACGCCATCGAAAACGACAGACATGGTGAAGCACGTAGTGAAGGGAAAAGGGCTTGCTTTTGTAATTTTTGTCCTATCCAGAAATAGAAGTCCAAAATCGAACCACATCATTTGATTCAATTTCTGCCGCTACCACGCTTCCGATGGGTTTGTACGCAGTATCCGTTCTGCCGAGGTTTGTTGCAGATTAGGGCGTACAGTGAGTGATTTCCTGTAGCTCTACGGAAATCTGTGTACACTAGAATGCTCCATGCCGGTAAAAGATGAGGCAACTCAAATGACACCTAGCGGGTGATCAACTGCTATAAAAGATGTGCGATACTGGTAAGTTGAATGGTATACAGCGGCTATAAGGAACTCACTTCAGATGACACCTAGCGGATGATCAACTGGGGGACTCACTCAAATAACACCTAGCGGGTGATCAACTGAGGGCTTAGCTAGACTATCCAACTATTTAATAGATGCGAGCATGCCAAATGTGTATGCAACATTTTAGTGTAACATATCTTTGATGTGACTAAGTGGTGTCTCGGAAGAACAAGAATGGAGCCCGAAGTGCGTAAGTCCGCTCAACAGCTGGGCCTAAATCTCCCACAGCTTTTTATGGTTAGACGTATCAAGGGTACATACTATATCCGAAAACCATTGACGCTCTACCATGAATAGCCGAAGGCCATATTCCCAGGGGTAATGCAAATCAAAAAGAGTATTATAAATTTATCTTTCAATAGTTCTTGTCAAATGAGAGAAGCTCGAGTGGATGGATGGTCTCAACATGTCGCACTGCTTCTTGAACTGTCGATTACATATTGAAAATTTGATTGGAGTAGAAACTTGCAGCACATGACATAGTTTTTTGTAGATTTGTAACACGGTGCTCGAATCTATAGTCACGAGACATAAAACGAAGAACCCCGAGTCCTCGCAACCGATGTATGAGAAGTGGAGAGAGAAAGGAAAAGAAGGGACAATATAAGGCCGATGCAAACTAAGTATTGTTTGACCAAGCAAAACATCGTCGGAGCATTAAGGAGCGCAACAAAATCTATGCAATCCTCCGAATGATAGGTAAACTAGCGACAATTGTTTAGGATGTGTACTCTGGTTTCGAAAACACTCAGACCGCAAGGGTAGGGGTGATTGTCATCAGGAAGAATTTTTTTCCAGAGCTCTACGGGTGCGTGATTTAAAATTGTCCTTGAAGTTCCATAGAGAGCCAGACAATCCAAAGTGTTTCAATCAACCTTCTCCTCTGAGGCATGACAGCTGAAGTATCTTTTCTTGTTAGTCCTAGACTTCAGAAACTGATGGCCCTTGTTATGACCAGAGTCGAACTTGGTGATCTGTTGATCAACGCATGATTTGTTGGATGCTCCTCTCAAACCGTCCAAAGATGTGAATTGAGGAGGATGGCTGAAGACAAGAGAAGGGTATTCTTGATATCTTCGTCAATCTTTGTATGAAGAATTCACTGAGCTTTACTGGGACAATTTCAGAATTCAAGTTTGTTGTAGGTATTGAGATTGAAAAATGCTCGAACATGTTTAGCGACTGAGAGAGAATCTGTGATGATAATGACGCGGTTGGTATTCAGAGAAGTAGTCTTGGCAATTTCTAAACGTATGGCAACCAATTCGGCACTTGGTGCTGTGATACGTCTAGACGAAGCTTTGGATGAAATGATTGGACTGGCACATCCTTCGATCACACACCTATCTACCATTCAACTCCATACTCCCCTGGCACTAGGCCTCCTGCAGATATATTAGGCCCTCCCGCATCCTAGAACTAGCTTGCTTGTTGCAGAATAGAAATGAACCAAAAAAAAACAGCACATGACACAGCAATCTGGGGATTATTGCTATGGGAACTATATTTGTCCTAGATTTCGAAAATCCAAGTTTTGCACTATACTACGGAGTTCTTACGGAAGTCTACCCAGTGCAAAATAAACCCACAGATTTCCCAAAGGCCAACTTTTTGAGGAAGTATCCTTTGCGACTATGACTGGGGTATGTATATTACAATTATCGGTGCGGTATGGATATGTTCATCAGAACAACGTTTTTCAGGGGGCAAGTTCCTAGCAGAACCACATCTAATTTGCTACCCTCCTGGTTTTGTCAAGACTGAACTGCAAGAGAGGTTTGACACCCAGCCTCAGGTCATCGATCTGCAAAGGAATCGTCGACCCGAGTTCTCCCAGATCCCTAACTCCATCATCCACAAAAAGCTCTTTCAACCCTAACTTCGGTACTTGCACCTGGACCTGTAAATTTCCTGTCAACCTGTTGACCTTTGGCGCCGTGACAAGGTAGCCGCTTAAATCGTGTAGTGGGTCTTCGATCGGTTGATCATTTGCGTCCCTCGGCCATAGATCTCTATTCTTTCCGTCCGCGAATAACTCCCGCCACCTCTTGATAAACAGCAGGGCCCAGTACCTGTTATGACGACGATGGGTACCCTTAATATACTGATCCTTCAATCCTAATGTCATGGCAAATTTCTCCATGTACTCTTGGTCAAACAAGCCAGTCGTCTTTTGACCCTCTTTCTCTTGTAGAAGTGCTCGATGAATCTGCCAATGACTCACAAGATCACCATATCGTCTCAGAGGTGATGTGACACGAGCATAACCATGCCCTTCTGGAACACCCACTCCCCAATGCATTCCAGGCGTCGTGGAGTAATATCCCGGGGGCTGATAGATAACATGTTTTAGTAGACTTGATTCATCGACAAACCCTATGTTATTTCTCGCTTTGAGCAGAAATTCAATTGACTCCTCGGTAGCGGGGATCATAGGGTTGGAGCAACGCCGTAACATGGGTACATTCCGTTCCAAACACCACATAGAGGCTATTCGGGCCGCAAGTTTCATCATTTCTGCTATCGTGTTGCGAGCCCCATTCTGCATATCAGTCTCACTCTCCGAAATAGTATACGTCAGCCGAGGAAAGCCGCGATAGAATTGAGAGGTCTGATTATCCGTGCTTGGGTCGGGAAAGGGGTCCGTGCGAGTCATGATACATTTTGTACGATTGAATGAAAACCAATTCATGTCAAGCCGATTGCGTGTTTGCATATGCGCAAAGTTGAAGAGCTTCTTCAACTCCTGAATTCCTTCGGGACTAAGGTTCTGATGAGGGGACCTCACAGGGGCATTACCAAAAGGATAGCTGTAGATCGTCTGACCTATCCCGAGTCCAGCATCCACAGAATCGTAGTCAATGACCTTGACATTCCGTATCAATCCTGCACGAACGGTAAAGTCGAGAATCTTTCCATTTGAGTTAAGCTTGGCACTGAATGTGAGAACATTTTCTGGAGAACCATTCCGGGCTCGCAATCCCAATGAGAGTCCATGAGTCGGATGGTGGATGATGGCCTTTGGAAAGAGAGGATACGACTGAGGGACCAGATACCAAGTTTGATGCTGTGATGCAGCATTCTGTGCGAGGAGGTGGGTTGGAGGAATAAGTGATCCCGGATCAGCGATGTGGATGTGTATCCAAGTGTTCTCGGGCTCAGAAGGTATGGACTCGACAGAGACACCGTCATCAAGCTCTTCCGCACGAACGTCATCAATAACGTAGACCGGCATATCGCCCCAGTCGTGTCGTATTGATGCTAATGGATCTGTTGGGTAAAAGTCTTCAGGATGGACAGGATTAGGATCCTTAGATTTGTTCAATGCTAGCAGGATGTCTTGCTCCTGCTTAGCAAGCAGAGAAGGGTCTGTATCCAAGCGGTTGGTCCGATCGATAATTACAAGGTCCTGCCATGGTGCTAACACACCAATGTCAACCAGAAATTGATGGACGTTATCATCAATGTGAGTATCCGAATCCAGAATGCCAAGGCACTTGAGAATATAGCCAAGATTGACGTTGTAAGGATTTGCCTGAACGGACCGGGTGTGCTTCAATGACGCTTGCAAAAACCGAATGATTGTCCGGTGATCTGCAGACCACTTGTGCTCCGCGGGCACAGCGCTTGGCATTTCAGTCATACTCTCGTTTGCTATTTGCTTTTGCGATTGGGACACTCGCAGAGCTTCGGTGACAAAATTGTCTATCACCGGGTTCTTATCTCTGACCCATTCCTGAACTTGTAGCAAATCCTCTACATCCTCTCGAGGGCGCACAGCCAAAATCTGGGAAAACGGATACGAAGCAGTGGCAACGAATCTGACTGCGTCATTTAACAAGACCTTGTGCGCTGCATAGATTTGTATAGCTGATGGATTAGGGTTGATCATCTTTGCAATCTCCAGCGTGGTGACTTCCGACCAATCTCTAGGATTTTTGGCGCGAACGGTCTCGTAAACTATACTCAATTGTCTTGAGACACCAATCATGGCATTTTCAATCTCGCGCTGAATCTTCCGCAACCGTTTGAGCACCTCAATGCGGGCACTCAGTTGTGAGGGATCGGTAGGGCGAATCTCCATGCCACAGCGAGTTACGAGATCAGCTGGGCAGATGGAGGGAATGGTGAAGAATGAATCCTCTTTGAGAATAGCCCATGACGAGCCCGAAGCAGTCAATACCGACATTTGCCATTGACGATCTTTGAAACCACTGCCGACCACGATACCGGTGTCGGCGATGTCATTTCTAGTTCAAGGACAAGTACTTGAGAAACCGTATTGCATTATCATATCTAATAACTACTTACCGTCTGACTTCGATAAAAGAGCCAAGAGGAGCTTCTGGGATCCAGCTGAACTCTTCGTTTTCAAGCTGTTCCACAGGGACAGCCGCGTCAAAGGCCACTTGTGTAAATGACGAAGGTTCACCAATCAGGGAATCGATTGTCTCAAGCGGTTCTAGCCCCGGTATCTTCTCCACCTTTCGTTTCAACCTCATCTCGTCTCCTCGGAGGGAAGGCATATGTTTCCACCCAAATTTATCTTCTTCTTTCACGGCCGCACGCATGAGGGAATCTGTGAAGCGTTCAAAGGAGTCGCTCTTTCCCGGAATATATATTTTCGTCTTCTTTGCTGGATCCTTCTTCTTCCCAATCTTCCCAAATCTCCCTGTTTTGTGTTTACCATCCGCTGGTGGATTGGTAACTATGGGTGTAGACCCAGAAGTAACTCTGGAACTGGAACTAGCTTTTTGACTAGAAGTAGATGCATAGCGAGCCTGGCTGGAATGCAGGCAACGGGCAGAAACTTGCACAACTGTCTTGTACATAGCAGAGTGAACGAAACCTAAATTTCGCTTTTCAAAATTTGCCACGCTGTAAAATTCTATTTTTAGATAATTCGGTTGAGCCGGCCCGGTGGCCTCGTACTCTTACCACCATGTTCAAACGCGTTGAAAAGCGCTTCAAAAGAAAACAACACGAGGACGAGCTTGGGATTGATGAAGAAATGAAAGATATCCTTGGGCTCAACAACACAGACTCTGATGAGTCGAGCTCTGATGATGACGACCCATTACATGGAGATTTGCTCGAGGATGAAGACACGGAACCCGACGGAGCTGATGAGAATCTAGATTCTGATGCTAGAGAGAACGAACAGGGAGTGGACGAGCGCGCTCTTATAACTGTTTCTGAAGCGTTGAACGATCCTGTTTTCATCGTCTCCCTCGATCCAGACATTAAAGAATGTATCATCTGCCCTGGAAAACTACTTAAAGGCTCTGTCATGGCTGAGAAACATAAATATTCTAATGCATGTACGCTTTACCTTTGGTCAGATTCAGGTGCACAACTGATTTGGATACCTGTCCAGGCACATGAACGCCGGTTCAAACAGTTTCAGCACTTGGCTACATCTACGGCCTCGAATGCTAAGGCACAGGTGTTGGTCATGGAAGCAACAGGAGAAAGAAATACTCAAGGTTCCATAATTCCTGGAACATCTAAACGAGCAGAGAAGAAAGTACATCTCCGACCCTGCCTCAAAAACCATGATCACTCACACCTTACTATCCAGCTCATTGCTCAACAAATACGCAAGATCAAGCGGGAAAAATTTAAAGCTCGTAAGAAAGCCAAGAAGGAAGCATTGGTGAATGACGCAGCAGTAGTTGAGTCGAAGAAAGAGTCGAAGAAGAACACGAAGGATGTGGGAAAAGAACAGGGAGCGAAAAGATTGACAGAGAGGAAAAAGAAAGGTAAAGCAATAGAGAGTCTGAAGAAGGCAGAGGCTCCAGCTTCATCGGAGTTACCTGAAGAACTTGCTGATACCAAAAAGGCCAAAAAGCACCATAGTGAAGGTCCTGCTGTGCCGCCGAAGAAGAAGCAGAAAACCTCTAGCTCCTCCGTCATCCCTACAGTCAAAGCTACCGCGCTCTCATCGACCGATAAACCCACGAAAACAAAAGCCAACACACCTTTGACAAAACAGAACCCGGTGTCAGAACCTGATGACTCTCCAGCCGTCATCCAAGAACTCCAATCTCAAGTTAGGGATATTATAAAATCTGCCTCCAACCTTGCCAAAGCCGCCCGTGCTCGTGCTCTCAACGGCGATGACGTTGACAGCGAAAAAAAACCTTCGGCCAAGAAGAAAAAAGCTGTATCCACAAAGATAAGGGCACAGGAGTCCTGATATCTATAGTGGTATTCGGCACTCAATTAGTCAATTGGGCCTTATATCCAGTTTACATCCACTGGAATTGCTTGTCATGCCGCGACCCGTATCCATGCCTTCGTGTGAGACCTGAAAGGTAATCAATCAGGACTTGACGATATTTCACACCAGTTTTATAACCCGGGCTAGCTTCTCTGAGCGCCCGAGCCAAGATCTATCTCTCCAAGAACCTAGAACCTTGATGGACTCAGTTGCTTAACGGTCTCGAAACAGCGTGCATTTAGTCAGACAATGATGAGGAATCCAGGGCGTTGATTGTTCGTAAGGCTCGCTGATGAGGATACAGTAAACAGAAAAAAATTCACATAGTCCTAATCTTCGTCTTCAATGGCAGTGGTCTATGAGCGACATTTGGTAAGCCTCTGAATAGATGATGAAGGGCCCGAGAGTGATGGGGTGGAGTCTTTACTAAGCTGGAAGCTCAGTCTGGTGGAGTATGCGTGGACAACACCGGCTGATGATGGCCTGTACATCATGATTTAACAACACTCCAATTCCTGGGTGCATCGCACTGTGGTCAAACCTTCCCATCAATAGAAGCGACGGTATTCACTAAGGCCTTTTAGATTTATGATGCGTAGACTTTACGTCCCTAGATTTTCCATTGAAGCTGAAACCGTATGACCTATTCTTGAGGGTCTGTGCCGAATGAAACTAGATGATATACTATTTAATAGATGACACAGCCCGGGAAACAATGACACGGGAAGTATACAAATTCCTGATGGCCATGAGTCTAAAAATTCATGGGTACCCTTACTATTTAAGATTACAATGCCAAAAGCAAGGCACGGATCATGCTATGTATTTTCAGTGATCACAATCCATCATGATTTTCGATTGTTCAAATCTATTTTTGGTGCAACCCGCGAAGAGTCAGGCATCCAACATGCTTGCCTTTTGATTCAAAGACATTGGCAACGGCCAAAAGACACTTATATTCAGCTGCAGCTTTGGAGAGCATAGTTGTCGTATCAGATCTGATGGTAATAGTATCTACCACCGCCAAAATATTTATCAGGCAAGTCAGTTCATTCGCTCTATTGCCTGCGTTATGCCACGCCGTTAGTCTGCCGTCAGTCTCCACATTGCCGAAAAAAAACTCTAGTCCAGTGAAGGGATCCCAAACCGGCTTGGCCTGCACAAGCAGTATCTTATATCACTCGGCCGGTAATAGATGATGAACGCATATACTCTGACTCATAGCCTGATTGTCAGCCGGCAGAAGAGAATCAATCATGGACCACGTTATCGGCAACCCTGGTACCACGGCATGTATCAATGTTGCTAAGGAGCCGAACATGGGATCAAACTCAGAAATCCAGGAGGACGGCCAGCCCATGTAGATTTTTCTGCAGTCGTACGAGGAAGCGCCTACAAGGCATTTCTGGATCCATGTGATCTCTAGATGTCGTCTTCCAAACAAATTTTCATTTCTCTTGTCCGATGTTTGAGGAATTTTCGGAGTTAGTGCTGATCACGATGGCCGTCACTTTTGCCATTGTTGTTATTTTCATTCGCGTTTCAATCATGATGTTGGTGAATTGAATCCAAGGCTCACCGAGCCCCAACAAGTCAGGGGCGGATAATCGGAACCCCAAAACGTGGTTGTTCTGGTGATGATACTTAAAGGGAGGTGTCATCTTGAAACACTGAGTACGCAGGGTGCACATGACCCAAGTGGCCGCTGTGGTCGACTCCTCCCATCTTCCAGCTCTTCGATATTGGATCTCTGGATTCACGCTTCAGACTCTTGTTTATGGCATCAATACCGTCATTTTCCTCACGTTATTATGGGTCCTCATTCTTCATATCCTGAAGGGCGTGCCTTCAAATCGGTTTCATCGGCACCATCGTTTCCAGAATTGCATCTTCCTGGTTTATATGACCGGGATGTTTGCCCTCTCATCTGTTTACATGGCATATCAAGGCCTAATGATAGATGTCATGTGGTTCCGATATCTCAGCACTCCAGACACCCCAAAGGATATCTTTGAAGATTCAATTCCAATACTGAGAACATGCAATGCGATATTCATCCTGGTAAATTGGGGAACGGTTAGCCTTTTTGTGAGTTCTTACATGAACGAAACCTCATCAGGGCATTTAATCCTCAAGTGATTCAGCTATGGCGTTGTTTGCTTCATTACAAGGTCCGCTCAGTGTTTCCCTGTCAGGTCATGAGTTTGCCCTATCTGTTGTTTGCATCTGACATTGGTAAGATCTGAAAACCTCTGTGGATATCAAAAAGTGACGACCTTTCTCTAGCAACCGGTCTGCTGCGTATCATATACGAGTCAAAACAGTCAAGAGTCAAGAAGTGGTCTTTGATACACTGGAGCATCGCGAGCGCTCTTTATTACCTACTCTCACTCCTCATCGTCACACGAATTGTCTATCAACGGCGTATCATTGGGCGGGAATTTGGAAAATCCGAAGTGCGACACTTTACAAGCTGCCTAACTATTTTCCATGAGTCAGGGGCAGTAGTCCTCGCATTTTCGACTGCATATCTTGTCGTTCTGGCGAGATTTCACAGCCTCATAAATCTTTTGCAATCAACAACGCTGCAGATCCAGGCGAGTTCCTCTTCTTGAATTATATCCTCGGTGATGGTAATGGATAGCCTCAGGTCATGCTTTCGTTGATCATCGTACAGCGTGTCGCCGTAGGTAAGGCATGGTCAGGGAAAACAATCGATTGTATCCTACACTCAGAATCTAGACGTGAGTCAAGGCATGAGGAAATATCCACCATGGGGTTCAATCCGAATACGCAGCTTTCGTGTACACAGAATGATCCAGAGAGCTGTCCAGATACCAAAGCACGGCATGACCTGACAATGGAGATACAGGAGGTAAAATGAAACAAAGTTTAAAGATATGACTGGGTAGTTAATCTCATTGTATACATAAATAATCAGGATCACGAAGGGATTGAGGTTGACACGTATAGCCATCCTCATTCTCTAATCCTTCTTAGAGAGCACATGATAGTTGATGGTTGTAATTAGAATTGGTTCAAGAAGGGCCACCAGGATATTTTGAGGTAAATGTTTCAAATACAGATACCAGATCCTAGGTAAAACTACTACATACACTAGGCACCGAAGAGAAAGCCGGACATAAATAACGGTATCCAAGATTTAGAGCATCAAACGAGGCTCTGCAGTACACGATCTGTCATTTCGATTACCTATAAATCCCAACACGCTAGCACTCAAACATTCAATCATAAAGCTTGAAATCAAGGACTCACCTGATGAATGTCTGGCCGCTCCCAGGGGTTGGGCTTCAGCATTGCATCAATCAACGACTTCAATCCTTGTGAGTAGGCAGATTCTGGGTGTTGATATCGGGCATTGAGCACTGCCATTGCTATGGAGCCACCCTGTTCTGTGGTTTGGGTATTTTCAAATGGCGAATGGGAATAAGCCAATGCATATAAGGTACAACCCAATGACTGTAGACAGCATATTACAGGTGATGATCCTAGGTGAGAGTGGTCAAATGAACTTACCCATATGTCTACCTTCTCATCCAGCATCTGTCTAGTTTTCACATCAAAGAGTTCTGGAGCACGGTATGCCATTGTACTCCGCTCCGCAGCAATATCTTGCTGCAATAGTGCTTGAGATCTGTTCTCGACGTTAATTCTCGCCTTCATCGTACTTCCAAAATCCATGAGGATTGGAGTGGCACCATCGTCCGTAATCATGATGTTCCTGTAATGTGTTGTTATCCTCAAATATTAGAGGGAGTACACAATGTAGAAGACCTACCCAGGTTTTAAGTCCCTGTGTGCGTATGGCACAATTGCTTCATTGTCAATTCTATTACTCGAACCGGTAGTTTCGACCGCTTCCTCGTCACCATCGAACACGATGTGTCCCTCTGCGACATTTGATTTTGTGACTAGCGGCACTGATGCCGCGTCGTATGAATATCCACCATCTGCGTCGCCTTCTGGATGTGGGAACCGTTCATCTTGGTCTTCATCGTCAGAATGGTCGGTTTGCTTGCGCCTCTCGGAAGGCGGAGTACTGGAGGATGGAACAAACTCATTTTGTCTCGGAGAGGAAGAAAGGTTGGTAGATCGTGAAGGAGAGTAGGAATGCATCGCTCGTATGGCTTCACAAGTTCCTCTAAACAGGTGAACCATTTTTTGCTCAGGAAAACGTTGTCCGTTAACTACATTAGCATTAATAGCGTCTTGAAGGTTTCCACGCTATTGTCAAAGAGGAGAGTGCGTCAGGTGATGCTCAGAAAATATATAGAAGCCACTCGCACTTTGTAGAGGGGAAGAAAGAGATAAACGATCTGTCCTTCACCTTCGGGATCTTGAACAACTGCCGAATCCTAGGGGACAGATCTTATCAGACCTGTACTTGCTTCCAAAAGCAAGAGAGGAAGCACACCAGTATCCGAATGATGTTTGGGTGTCTACAAGCCCATTAGTATCCCTTTGGATCACACATGAATTTTCACTCCTACCTGAACCGTCTATAGGCTTCCACCTCTCTCAGGGCTTCTTTCACGCCCTCTCTTCCAGTCGGACAGCGAATCTTTTTTAGCGCAAATTGTCTCTATAATTTTGAGATGTAATATAGACCTCTGGAGATTGACTAGTCACGGACCCCGCTATGTTCATCTTGTGCCAGATACACAAAGGAGAACCCGCCCTCCCCAAGAACCTTCACAATTTTGACTGGGGACCTGTGAGTTATGTTTGCCGCACTCAAGTCACAGACTCAGATAACTTACAGGTTCGCCCGTTAATCTTGACTGACGGTGTCCGTTGACACAGACACGAAGACAGTGCCCAAAGTGCGTCCCGAACCTGATCCTTGAATGTGTCGATTGCGCTCATTAGCTGAGGCGGTAATGGCATTCTCTGTTTTAAGTCTGGGGCTCAGAGAGGGATAAAAGAGTATAGCTCGTGCT
>Ga0153938_1000625_pt1 | contig 14576 bp, 20 predicted proteins | sample TSNY022MetaG_FD_104740 | JGI IMG/M metagenome (GOLD analysis project Ga0153938, IMG submission 104740) | Attine ant fungus gardens microbial communities from New Jersey, USA - TSNJ022 MetaG | ecosystem: Host-associated > Fungi > Mycelium > Unclassified | place: USA:New Jersey: Brendan T. Byrne... | reverse complement strand
GGCGATGTCTGAGGAGTCCTAGAGCAGGAAAGACGCTTAGCTAGTCAAATTTAGAAGAGAAGGGAAGTTACAGAGCAGCATATAACTGGTCAATCCAGGGTCAATCTGTGGCGCTCTTGGAGCTTCAAACGACTATTGTCTGGAGCATCCTTCAGCCAGGAATATTACTGGTATGACCCTGATACAGGCCATATTCCAACTCAATGGCCCAAGTATATTGTGACGATTGGAGTAATTTGTTAAGTTCGCTCGTTCGAAGCAACACTTTTCAGCCACGTTAAGAATGGAAAACTTGGCAAAATCCTGTGCATCCCACGCCATACCGAAGCAAAGGGTACCTCCATACGATACCCTTGCATATATCCCCTAGTAAATCCAGCTAAAGATGAGATTTTGAACTGGCAGATTCTGAATGTATCTGATCCGGCGCTTGATATGGTCCGGATATCATCGAGCTACCAAAGTAGACCAGCAAGCTTCTCGAATCAAGATTCTGGTTTGCGTCGGGAAAAAAATCCCAGGTCAATCAATCTGGACACTACCAAGTGAAGATATGGTCTTTGCTTATTCGAGTATCAGAGCTATCCAGCAAAGACTAAAACCTGATAAAAGGACGAATCAAGGGCTAGGGGCCAGACAGAAGTAATCGGTGATGAATGAGAATGTTATAGGTCTTGAGGCGTCTCAAATGGTTTGTTGTATATAACAATCGTGGACCATCCATGATTCCCATCATCAGTTCAGATGGAATGTGATTCCTCCGAGCCTCAAACACTGGAATCTGAATGCTGACTACCGAATTGTTCTTTGTAGGAGGCTACCTGATTTTGAGACTTGAAGCTTCGAGACCGAACAATACTAAAACAGGTGCCCACTATTGTGTGTCCTTGCTCGATCAGATACGTTTGCAATCAAACATTTGAAACCTTCGCGATTCTAGACCAATGGTTGGTATTTCTGTCCACGGCAGGATGAAGCCTATATCTGATCATCTCTGCATCGAAGCATATCATCTCTGCATCGAAGTCTGCATCGAAGCATATGACGTCACAGTTGCAATCAATCATCACATTTTGAATGTCCGATCGTTTCGGCTTTAACTGTCGCTTCGGCCACTTTTGAAGAATTGGCCCCCGCTTATACAATGACTAGATGCCTTCCTTCAGTAACTTCTGGCGGTGCTACAATTTGTGCTTTATCAGCTCAATTGTTCAATTCGGCAGTGAGCTTACAAATGTCACATCTTGCGACACATCTTGCGTTCCATTCTTCGTTGAGGCAACGCATTGAGTCAAAATGTGCATTCCATCAGCCTCGAGGATTGTTTCAGGTCACACATGATTTAGACTATTACCATGACCTCGTGTAAGGACCCCAGAATGGGAATACCAGAGTTCTGGTGATTGTCAGACATTAGTCAGTATGAATAACTTCACGTTGGTGTATCTGTTTTCTGATACGCGGCCAAATTATTTGAAACGGTCTTAGGGGATGGTATCCATGTAGAGTTTTGGTCTATCGCTTGGCGCACGGGTGACTGGATGAATCACTTCGAGACCTGTAAGTGACCAATCTTGAGCATACCAATCAAAGTAGTACTTCATATGTGCGTGCTACATAATACTGGAGGTATAAATCTATTGCGATATTTACATCATTACTACTAAATACGATGATAATTCGATGATGATTCAAAATTATAGACATCAGAAACGCCTATCCGGTTTCATGCCTCCAACTTCATGCACGATAGGCGTTTGCTGAGAAATCACAAATTATTCCAAGAGAAATTAGTTTCTTGGGTTGCATTTTTTCATTGAAATCATTCCAGTCGAACGGCTTTGTGTGAGCATTACGTAGATCAAATTTCAACTTCGCGACTTGTAACCGAAGAAAATATTTCACCAGCACAGCCTCCAATGTAGCAGAAATTGTTAGCATCCAATCGTGCAGGTCCACCGGCCAGGGAAAGGGAACGACGAAGCTGAATGTAATGTGGATGACCTCAAGAAGCCCTTGAGAGGGAAGATTGAGAAGAACAGGCAAGAGCCATTTGCGAAGGGTGGAATCCATTGAATTCATGTCTCTTTCATTTGCTTTTGGGCTTGCTCCGAGCTCGAGGTAAAGACGCCTTAATGAGGTTAGGTATTGAAGACTGGATTGGGTAATTTGAGGGCCATTAAAATGATCTGAAGATCTGAAGTGTTAGCCATGTTCTGGGTGATGGTCAAAACGTTGTGAACATACTAGGTTGCAAGTCCGAAAACTGAAATTCCTCAAGGGTACCAATTAAACTGACAACCCTGAACAAAAAAGTTCCGAGAACTCTCATCACTTCTTCAGGTCTTGAGCCAGGGTCCCTCCAGCTGGTATGACATCGAAGACACTTGATAGATTGTAGACACTTTCGGGCATTTTCTGGCTGCCATTCAGCATATGTTCGGATTTCTTGCATATTCCGCGTTCCATGAACTGAAAAATCTTTGAGGAAACCACTCTCTCTCCCGCTGATATTGGTCACGTCCAAAAGCACCACTGATGTTGAGACGGTTTCCGCCGAGATAATTAGCTTCTTCCCGGTGAAGTACTTGAAAAGACAGAGAGGGAAGTTGCCCGATGCAAACAGTTGCAGTTCTGTCAAAGAAGGGAGGGAGAAGAGGCGTACAAACGCTCGAAGGCCTGCGTCTCCGAGCTGGAACCAATCAAGTGCTTTCCAACGGATCACGATCACTTCCAGAGCATGCAAACATGCGAGGAAGTCTATAAATTCGGAGCGAAGCTCGCCGGAGGCAGCTTCAGTGGAGATAGTAAGAGATCGGATATGAGAGGGGGGCTGGTCGTCTGGGAAGAACAAAGATCCTTCTACATCGTACGGATCGACGGTGTGTATTATTGCCGGTCTGAGCAGTTCAGCCATGATGATGATGATAAAAAATGGGGATCAGAATCAATGGTGTACCTCCCTCCTCACCCGGGAATTTGCCAGTTAAATACTCGCCCGAGTGACCCTTGGAGCGGTACTTTGTAGTTTCTAATATTGTGACCCTCGTAGCTTCTAGTCATGTTTTCCTTGATGCGGATGTGTCCCTAGAATATCGACCCCTTGAGACAAAAAAGTAGTGCATCAGAGATCAAGTTTGGAGTTCAAAATATCTCTTCATTCCTGTAAATTTTTGCAGAACTTTTTTTCCAGACCAAATTTTCAGACTGCGGCGGCTGATCCCGTGTCCACTTTATCTGTAGCTACTAGTATATACTGCCTTGACTCGGCCTTTTGACATTTCACAGTATAGACCATGGATCACCGGCATTCACAGCTCGCTGTGGCAAGGTCCAATCTTGTGAGGCCACGAGTCCTCAATGTGTTCATTATGCTTACCCAATGGTATAAATCACCCTTATTTCCATCATTCAGAATCATCCAGATGAAATCAGTTTGCAGAAAATCAAGTTCAAGCGTGGTAGTTCTTGTGTTCAAACCAAGCGACGCTGGACCGGTTCCTGGGAATTTATTGAATTTATCAGCCATCCTGGGAATGTGACATACCGATAATCTTTTGTATTCAGTGACGCTAAGCTGTGAATCTATTGAATTTCCTTGGGGAGTTGATCTAACAGACTAGAAATAGACAGATAATAATATCAGTAAAACACCGGAATTATTGATTTACCGGTGCAGGTGTATTCTGAAGGGTCATATTGGCGCTGGTAATCTTCAAATGTCGCGAACCCAAAATGACAATCCAATCCTGGCTCACTGAGCTGCAAGGTTGCTTTTCGGCGTTGAATTCGATCCATTGCTCATGCCTACCCACCCGTGAAATTGGGATCCCAGATTTACCGTAGTTTAGGAAGCCTATGAGTGAGATATCCATCCAACTCTTTCCCCAGCTACTCCATACTTTGAACCAGACCTTCTACACGTGGCGATAGCCATGGAAACAAGACCTGATAAGTTATACCAAGAGAAGCAACATGAGACGTTCCAGTAGATCGCAGCCCGGATAGCAGTGGGCAAACTAATCCCCAGATATAGTCAACATACTTCACGCATAAGTAAACTTCCACATTCTTGACGTGCTGCACTGAGGGAAGATCCTGAAGCCCGAGACCCTGTCCAATTATAGAACTTACACAATCAAAAAGATCCAGCCATGTCAGACCCGATCACAAGGGAAGTGACATCTTACGTGGTCTTTTGTCTTTCTTCGGTACCCCAAGGAACCTCGAAAAATGTTCCAGCAGTAACTCAAGGTTGCTTGCCGGATCAAAATCATCAACATAGGTTATGGATAAAGATTTCAATATTTGTGATGCATCAGCCAAATCCGGATCATTTTGGAAGTGTTGCATGAACGTCGTGTTCTATTGTCCAACGAGTGACAACCGCTGAGGTGCACACCATCGTATGAGCGGGCATTGGGAATCGATTGGGAAGCTGATTATCAACGAAGGCCAAGTGTTTTCGTGTCCCACTCAATATCCGCAGAAGGTCGAGAGGGAGATTTCTGAGGCGACAACTTCGAGTTTGTCCAATGATTCGAAATGAGTTATGTCAGCGTCTGGCGCTATTCATCTTGCAGAACATCCGATTCGAGTAAATTCCAGGATATATGGAGTGTTGATATTGGTGTCGAGGATGAAAAGAAGGAAAGGGTGCATACCGTTTGAACCCTCTTCGTTTGAAATCAGCAAACATTTGTCTTCGTAGACTTCTAATATGTAAAAGATGGGAGCGAGAGCACTCCTAGACAAGGTTTAGACGGATCAACAGTCATTTGCCTGTGACATGGGATGAGGTGGAAACTGGTATGCCCAGAGTTCCGAGTCACGAAGAGATGAAGGAGTTGTCAAATGATGAGTGAGAAGATAAAGTAAATCCAAAGGTCCAGATAGTGTTGTCTCCCAGCATGAGAGTGGGATTTATCAGCTCATGGGCGTCAATACTTCAATGTTAGAGTCTGGATAGAAGGGTAAACTCCACGTAAAGCGCAATCGGGTATCTCAAATCATCATTGTCACTATTTTCGTAGGAATCCTCTACACAAGAGTATATCATTGAGTGATCCGTTTCAACATCTCCATCCCTCAGAATGGGATACCGAGCTTTGAGGGCTCTCCGTAATGACAAAGCGCTTGGACCCATTTATTGAGATAGTTGTCTTTGGCTGACATGGTATGGAAAGGGTCCTGTCATTAATCACGAACTTGGGAAACTGCTCTAAGAACAAAGTTGCTTTAGTATAAGTCCTCTATATCATATTCGCAGAGCTCTAGCAGTAGAGTCGGAGAGTCGGAGGCAGTACATTCTGTTCGTATACGTCAATTCCGATGCGAAACCTTATTCATTTGTGTGTACTGTTTCAGAAATCAGTGGATGAATAGCCTGATGGTGTGATGTCGGGTGAATTAAGGTGTTCACACATGACGATCGAAGGGAAAATGCGGACCCCTATATATACTTTGTTTGCCCATTGATCATTGCAATCATTATGTTCAAATACCTGTGCAGTGAATCGGCTCAGGTTGAAGCTGGCTATGGCATTTAGCAAACAGAATATGAAAGGACAAATAGAGTAAAATCTGTATCTGGACTGTTCCCTGAAAAATAGGCTAAAATATACCACTTATGTCTGAAAAAGTGTTTGAGCAGTTGTGAGTACATATATTTCTTCCATCTCAATTCTCTCTTTTCCTCTTGCTATTTAAGTAGGTTCTCCTACCATGGACTATTTCCATATCTTGTGTAACAAACTGCTGATGTAAAAATTGTCTGAATCTTGGTATGCTAGTTGATAATTTTGATTTTACGACTTTTGAAGTGGAAAAATCAAGCTGATCAAATAGCACACAGGGAAATAGTATTTAGAGGAAGTGACTCCAGCTTCCAAGCTGATCTAGCCTCCATAATCAATTTAGATTATCAGTTTCCATTTAATATGTCCGTCATATGAAATGTACCAGCTCATGCCACAGCACTAAGTCCAAGCCCTTCTACTGTAGAAGGAAAATCTTCATTACTCTGATTATCCTCTAAAAATCATTTTAAGGTGATATCAGGCCGTACCAAATGCGATAAGGGTTTTCATTTACACAGAAGCCATCATTACAGATACAATACGCAGGTCGTAACACACAGACCATGTTGAAATTAGTCCCATGAAATCAATCCCAGAGGTGTTGAATACCCTACTAACAGGTAGTGAAGCAGTGGAACGACGCAAATGATACAAATCCAGGATCCACGAGATGGTCTCGCTTTTATCAAGAGGATAAAACATTAATCCTCATGGTACCCAGCAGGTTTTTGTAGATTAGCAGTGTCAACACCAGGGAGAGGCCACTTGGAGGCAAAAGTACGGACTTCATCACGGAGTTGCTTCACCTGAGCAAAGCCCTGTTTTCCTTCCTCTTGCTTGGTAGCAACGCGGACGAAATCCTTGAGAAGTTTAGAGCCTGCTTCTTTCTGAAGAACAAGCGAAAGCTGAACGGCACGGTGAAGGAAATCAGCAACGACCTTCACATCTTCTTCCTTCATATCACGCGAGGTCAAGGCGGAGGTACCAAGGCGAATACCGCCTGGCACTTGAGCAGATGCGTCGCCAGACACCGCATTTTCTAGGGAAACCAGTTCAGCACATGATAGTGTGGAGGTAGAGGAAAAACCATTGCATACTGTTGATGGTAATGCCCATGAGATCGCAGATTTTCTCAACTTTGCTGCCAGTCAAGCCGAGGGGCCTGAGATCCCAGAGCACGAGATGGTTGTCAGTACCGCCAGTCTGCAGCTTATAGCCATGAGAGACAAGGGTATCGGCGAGAGCTCGGGCGTTGGAGATGACTTGCTTAGCGTAGGCCTTCCATTCGGGTCGGGAGACTTGGTGAAGAGCAGTGGCGATAGCAGCGATAGTCTGACCGGTACCAAATCAGAATGATATTTCGGTAAAAAGTCCCAGTGACACTCACATTGTTGTGAGGACCACCCTGGCAAGCGGGGAAGACGGCATCGTTAACACGCTTCTCAAGGTCAGGAGCATTTGGATTATCTTTTTTGAAGAAAATCAGACCGGCACGGGGGCCACGAAGGGTTTTGTGTGTAGTGGTGGTAACAACGTCGCAATAATCAAAAGGATTATTCAACTCCTGGGCAGCAATGAGACCAGAGGTATGGGCAATGTCGGCCATGAGCCATGCACCCTCCTTGTCGGCGATCTCACGAAGCTTGGCATAATCCCAGTCGCGTGGATAAGCTGAAGCACCACAGATGATAAGGCGAGGCTTAAATATTTTAGCCTGGTGAGCAAGGTTTGCATAATCAATGAGGTTAGTGTCGGGAGTGATAGCATAAGGAAAGGACTGGAAATAGATAGACGATGCAGTCATCTTCTTCTTGGCAGTCTAGAAAGCAAACACTGTCAATACTCTCATATAGATTCCCCCTTGACTCACGTAGTATCCATGGGTAAGGTGACCACCATCAGGAAGACCAAGACCCATGAGGCGATCTTGAGGTTGGATGAGGGCGGTCAACGCAGCGAAGCTAAGGCACGATAAGGATCACGGCAATGTTGAGTTTATCATCGGATACGAACTTGGCAGTCTAAGAGGAGACATATATATAGAAAGTGAAACTCATTCATCAAACTATCGACTCACACTACCAGAATAGGGTTGAACATTGACACCCCATTTTGCAATATCAAGGTTGAACGCAGTGAGGGCGCGTTTACGACAGAGAACCTCAAGCTCATCAATGTACTCATTACCACCATAGTAACGAGCATTTGGAAGGCCTTCAGAGTACTTATTAGTGAGCATGGAACCGTTAGCTTCCATAGTAGCACGACTGGTCAAATTCTAATTTGCGTGAATGTCATAGTGGAGAATAATTGGAGATCGCATACCTCAGAAGCAATCAGCTCAAGGCCAGTAAACTGTCTCCAGGTCTCCTTATCAATAATATTTTTCACCTCCGGATCGATCTCTGCAAGAGGGGCGTAGAGGACCTTGTTCTATAAGTACGACATATGAGAAAGCTGGATCGGTGAACTGAGAGAAAACTCGCAAAATCTGGAGTAGACGATGATGCCATTGTGCGTAGAATGAGATGGGGAACAGGACGAAATTTGAAATTAGTGGTAGTCCGAGCTAGAGGCCTAGTAAAAAATCTCAGCATGGCAAGTGAATGAGCACTTTTTCCAAAGCACGTGACATTCATTACCTTGGAAAATCCCGTGTGAAAGAAAGGCTCACATGTCTAACGAAAGCATTTGCAAGTCAATATGGTCAGCATGATGAGATTGTCAGAGTCTGAATTATGAGGATGCAGGTGATTGATTCGGCGAGTTCAGATTGCATTGATATATCGAATCTAGGAATATCAGTGTTACATTACCCATGAAAGCATATACAATCAACGGTACGATGACCGTCTAATAATAGACAACCATCTCCTAATTCGCTGTGCGAATTAGCTTCTGGCTCTGAACGACTGGCCAACTGGATTCTGAAATTTACTAGTCGTCCAAAACAGAGTCTTATGTTAAAATTCCTTATCACCCGGAGCTCCATTATCAACTTCTGGTAAAGTGATACCATACAACCATACAGGTCAATCAGGTGTCGCATGGACCACGGTCACGTCCCAGGACATTCAGAACCCACCAAAACACTCAAGCCCGAACCATTCTTCACTGCTCATAATCCTGGACGCAAATGTGACCCTGCACGGATCCGTATCAAGTCTCCCTATTCGAGGTAACTCAATACCTCTCTCCCCATGATCAAGGATTTCAACAACATGCAATCCATCCTTCCTCCAATCTCAAATTTTCACTACCACATGCACCAAAGAGCATGTTCGACTCAATCGAACATTCCACATCATCATCTTATCTCTCTGGTTGTGTATCATCACACCATCGACTTTTTCTCATTTATTTCACAAATCACAAGCCGGCCTTTTTCAGAAAACACCATGTTTACCAAGTCTCGACATTCGCACAACGTTGTTATGTTGTTCATGATCTCATTTTTTCAACTTCTCACAAAATTTCGCTCACGTCTGTCAGACACCGGTTACTACTCATACATTCGAAACGTGACGTGGTGATTCTGTCCCTACACTGTAACTCCTATACATACACCGGTCGTTAGGAACCTATGGTTCATGAACAGGACCTACATACCCGAAAAAATGCAGATATCATTCCATATCTCTTGCTGATCTCCATACAAGTCAAACTACGTCCCAGTAATCGAGTTCATGTCCGCAAAACCCAAATACATCGCCAACTTATCACCAAGTGTATTAATAGATTATTGTGGTATTTATACAATGGGCATCTGGTTTCCCATTCCACACCCAAAAAAAAATTGCATCTTTCTCAGAATCCCAAAAAAGAAACGATGAGGTCTATTGCGTATTTGATACAGAGAAAGAGGGAGACAGCGATCCGACCGTTACGATTAAAATGCCAAATGGGAAGGAAAAAGGACAAAGAGTAACCAACAAAAGATATACAGCACATATGAACGAAATCAAAAAAAAAACCCAGCTCATTAGTAATTTTGTCGTGAGTCAGTTAGTCTATTGCATACGACCCAACACACGAGGCTGCGACACATCAGCCATGTTAATGAAAATATCATCAGCAGGATGACGGTAGAGAGGTGCCTTCAACCTCTTTTGGTCAAGATGGTGACCAATGAAGCCGATGCTGCGACCAAGAACGAACAGACCGTTAAGAGTACCGATCTTGATGTACTCGTCAGCCTCCTCAGGGGTAAAGGCACCGCTATCACGGAGCAAGTCAACGAAGCAGACAGCAATGCAGCCATCGACGTTCAGGATAAGCTACAAGAATCCTCAAATAAATAACATAAAATTAGGCATCAAAAACGTTACTCACCGTATCTTTCTTACCAGTGGTCACTTTTTCAACAGCAAGAGCATAGTCGAGCAAGCTATGACTAGGGAAGTGCTTGTGCACATATTCCTTGACGAGCTCAACACGTAGATCAGGATTATTGACGCTCTTGATCTTGTGACCAATGCCAGAAACTACATAAAATATCAGTATCAAACTCCAATGTAGAGCGAGAAAAGTACTCACTGAGTTTGTTCGCCTTCCTGCAATTGTCGACAAACTCACGAGGGGTGAGGCCGGTATCACGAGCTTGTGAGAACATTGCAGCAGCCTCGTCAAGAGCACCACCAAACCGAGAGCCGATGGTCAAGAGACCAGAAGCCAGCGAAGAGATAAGATCCTTCCCAGCACGAGTAGCAACAATAGTGTTCATAGCACCAGATACGGCAGGACCATGATCGGCGGTAAGCATGAGAACCATTTCAATGAACTTGGTTGCCCAAGGCGGGAGACCTGAATTTGTAGGTTTAGTCCAAGATTAACAAACACAACTGGCAGAAAACACACGGCGTTTGAACCAGAGAAGAGAGACAACACCACCAATCCCAATTTCCTCCTTGAACACCTCAGAAATACGCATGCCAGCGTAAAGAAGTTCCTGGCCACGTTCATCCGAAATAGTAGAGATGAAAGCAGCAGGCTTCCTGATGAGGCCAAGCTCCTGCGCATCAATCATGAGCATACCACTCAACGCAGTGATTCAGCATTTGAAGTCACCTGAGCCCACTTGTAGTCCATAGGGATGACAGGCGGATCAACCTCCTTCTGAGGAACGATAACACCAGACCTGACAAGCGCCTCATAGGTATCTTGAATGACCTGAGGAAGTTCTTCAAAGGTGTCTGGTACGATAAATCCAGCAGCCCTCATAGCACGGTTCTTAGCGTCGGCCGTTTCCATGTCGCTGTTCGCCATAGATCCAGCATGACCAAACTGCACCTCAGTAGTAAACATCTTGGCACAGGTGCCAATAGCCCAGGCAACAATGGGCTTCTTAATCTTGCCACTCCTAACAGCTTCAATGACACGATACTCCTCAACACCACCAACTTCACCGAGAAGGACAAGCATCTTGCATTCAGGGTCTGCCTCATAACGGAGGAGGTGGTCAATGAAAGTGGAACCTGGGTAACGATCACCACCGATAGCAATACCCTCATAAGTGCCATTCGTAACGAGAGAAAGGATGTTGTTCAGCTCATTGGACATACCACCCGACTTCGATACATAACCAACCGAGCCAGAACGGTAAAGTTTGGATGCAATGATGTTGTCCATCATACCACCAGAATTACCAATCCTGAAGCAACCAGGCTTGATGCCACCAACGGTAGCAGGGCCAATAATAAGGACACCCTTCTCCTTGGCCGTCCAGAGGATCTCACGAGCATGGCGCTCAGGAACACCCTCAGCGATAAGAGCGATAGCCTTGATTTGGGCATGCTCAAAGCACTCGAGGGTGCTAGAATACACACTCCGGCTCGAAGCAAAGTTGACAACAACATCGACATCAGGGTGCTTGGAAACCGCCTCGCTGACACTGGTGTATACAGGAAGGAGAGTCTCTTTGGTACCCCAGTAAAATTTCTGAATATGGTGACCACCAAAGGGGTATATCATGGCAGCAACAGAAGGTGCATCACGACCACAAGAGTAGTCAAAGTCAAGCATGCCTTGAATGGCGCGGGGCTGGAGACCATAGACAAAGGAACGGGTATGGGCATCAAACGGCCTGAACCAGGGACGAGTGGAAGGGGATTGGCTGGCCTCAAAATGAATGATCTGGTCCTTGGGCTGAGTGCGACCACCATCAGGGTGAATAGAGCCGACGGTTGACTCATTATCACCAACAGGAGCGACTTGAGGGGGTGGAGTGACTGGCTGGACACTCTTTAGACCATGAGCAGGAGATTTAGACTTGGAAATATCAATCTCTAGGGCAAGAGGCACAATCTCGGTGATATGGGTGTCGGGACCGAAGACACGGATGGGAACGCCAAGGCTCTCACCAAGGAGGCGCATTGCCTTGAGACCTTCCTGGTAATTAGGTCCACCACGACGGACGAAAATCTTGACATTGTGACTGATGAGTTGGTTCTTGTATTCCTTGAGGGCACGAATGATACCCTTGAAGGTGGCCGCAACATTGGTGAAATTAGCAATCCCACCCCCAATGATGAGGATCTTGCCATCAGGGTGAGGAGTTCCCCGAGTGATCAGATCGACTTGATGAACTGTCAACAAGTATTTTTGTCTTGACACACCCAAAATAACTTACTGATAGTCTTGGCATATTCATACGTCTGACCCTCGGTAGGAGCACCAGAATACTCTCCATAGTTGGCAAGCTCATGGGCATAGCCGTGTGCGGCAATAGCATCAGAGTAGACAACGCTAGCACCACCACCGGCAACCATGGTCCAGATACGACCTTCAGCATTGAGAACCGTCAATTTCAGAGAAGCACCGGTTGAACCATCAAGCTTTTGAATATAAGCCTCTTCTTTGGTCAAGTCGCGGCCGAACGGTGCGGGCCAGACCTACAATCATCGTATCAGAGACCCGAGTCACAAGAGCAGTAAGCGCTCACCATCGGAGGCCCACGGTCGGCAGAAACTTTAGCGCCTTTGGTAGTGATGGCATCTCCACCCTCGTAGACAGAAAGATCACGAGCGATAGCCCACTTGGGCCCACAGATACTCTCAGCGGTCTGATCGAGCTTGGCCGCCATATCCAAGTAGTGAATCGTGGGCTCACCACCGTCAACGGCATCAAGGACAACAAGAGGGTTGATCTCAAGGTACGCAAAGTGGAGATCAACATAGACCGAATAGAGACGAATCAGAAAATCAGTGAGGGTATCCTTCTTCTCAGCAGGGACATGACTGAGGAGGGTAGCAGCAATAACTTGGCGAGTGGGGAAGGGTTTGTTGACAGGGATATCAAGGACGAGGGCTTTGGCGTCAACGTCACCAACGTCAACACCACCCTCATGAGTGAAGAGTATGCGATCACCCTCGCGCTGAGAACTGACACAAACATAATACTCAGTATTGGAAGGGTGGGGGAGGAAAGGCTCGACAATGAAATTGTTCAAAGTGCCAGAGACAGCTTCAACCTGTTATCGGGTGCATCAGAAAAAAAAAAGAATGAAGCGAAATGTAGTGTGTGTATAACAAAACTTGATGTATGCATTACCTTTTGCGGTTTTCCAGCTCGTTCAGAGACCCATTGCCTGGCTTCGGGCCAACTCTTGTTGAGAGCGAGGAGCCCAGCCTTACCACGGCGCTTGATGAGCTGATCAGGCTTCGCAACGAGCTTGGTAGTAAAAACCCAGTTCGGAATTTTGTTATCCGGAGTAATCGTATTCGTTTCCGGATCCCAAGACACTTGGGCAACCCGAGCGGCAGGGTACTGGAACTTGGTCTCAACCGTCGCATGGGGTGCCACTGAAGGCGCACGCTCAAGCCAATATGCGAGCAAGAGCTTGGCATCGTATTCACGAATGGCTGGAGACACAGCGTGAGCGACAAGCACACAAACAGGGGAGGAGACAGACCTTTGGAAGACATGGTGGTTACTCAGAGAAGGATGGGCAGGAAGGAAATGGAGGGTAGACACTCTGCGCCCAGTAAATTAATGATAATCTCCTGGCGCGTTATTGGATAATTACCTAATAATTATCATGATCATCACTGGATTATCAGGCAATACCTGTAGAATCTTATATGGCAGTATCGTGTACATGGTTCGATTTATGAATACTGACATAACACTAAAAATTCTTTGACATCATCGACATTGAGTGTGTCTCTGACTGAGCAAGGTATGGAGGTTAATATTATGTAATAGTATATGTTTCAAACTGATTATACAGCGTTTCTGAAGATGCAATTGCATATTCGCTCATTCCGCAATAATAAAACAATGACATCCTTGCGGAAACATCGCCCGCATAATTCATACGTCATCGAACTTGACAACCATTATAGTTATACAGATAGCAAAACCAACTTCATTTCGACAAGTCAATATAAGAGTAAGTACTTCACAGGAACGAAACGGTGCTGCAACCAGTGACAGACAATTAAATTACAAACATCTCACCATCTCACATGGTGGATCTGATAGCATCAGCCAGAATGCCATCACGAGTATCTGTGTCTATCGACCACATAGCAAAGCCTGCTAGACCTTTTGCACCAATGAAACTGCCTTTGGCCCCTGTTCACAACATTAACGAATGATCAAAGATCGCACTTATGGACGTACTGTAGGTATCGGTATTGTCGTAGTTGATCAGGACGCTGGAAGTAGAGTTATAAATGTATGCCTGTCAACCCTTATGAGCATGTTGTAAACACAAATCAATAGACAGATGCCCACAGTCTGGCTACAATTGTCGAACTGGAAGAGGAGCCCATTATTTCCATTTCCCTGAGAGTCAATGAAGCCCCTCTGAATCATGTCGTTATAATTGAAGATGCCGCCTGGTCCCTGCTCGTTGCCACAAACATCAGGGGTTGCTAGAACGCAGATATATTAGATTTCAACAGTGCGGACAATGAACGACTCACTAGCGTAGGAAGTTTCACCAGTACCCAAAGGGACTTTGCTCTTATCAAAGCTAGGATACTGTGCAAGCTT
>Ga0153938_1000620_pt1 | contig 14594 bp, 15 predicted proteins | sample TSNY022MetaG_FD_104740 | JGI IMG/M metagenome (GOLD analysis project Ga0153938, IMG submission 104740) | Attine ant fungus gardens microbial communities from New Jersey, USA - TSNJ022 MetaG | ecosystem: Host-associated > Fungi > Mycelium > Unclassified | place: USA:New Jersey: Brendan T. Byrne... | reverse complement strand
GACACATGAATTAGGCAAAGACGAAGAACCAAAAGTCGAAAGAGATGAATGGCAGGAAAAATACGAGAATTTAAATCAACAATATTTACGTCTTGCGGCGGATTTTGATAACTTCCGTAAAAGACGCGACGCAGAAAGAGAAGAATTGTTAAACTATGGAACAGAGAATGCTCTTAAAAAATTAATTGATGTTTTGGATAACTTTGAACGCGGACAAAAAGCGTTAGAGAGTGTTCAAGATTGCGAACAGGTCAAAGAAAGCTTCAATCTTATTCATAAACAAACTATGGATGTTCTGCAAAAACTCGGTATGGAGCCGATAGAAACAGAAAATCAGGAGTTTGACCCGAATTTCCATGAAGCGGTTATGCAAACTCCGACAAACGATTTTCCGGAGCATACAATTATTACAGAAATGCAAAAAGGATATAAAATAGGCGATAAGGTTTTAAGACCTTCGCTTGTTAATGTCGCAACCCAGCAAACATAATGTTTGCAACATTCGTGCGCCTTTGAGTCGCAAAGATGATTACAAGACGTAATGTGCGCGGGGGATGGATATTAATATCATAGAACACTTTACTACAAGAGGAAAACAATGGATTATTACGATATACTGGAAGTATCAAGAGATGCTGCGAAGGAAGAAATAAAGAGCGCTTTCAGAAAAAAAGCAAGATTATTACATCCGGATGTAAATAAAGAACCGGATGCCGGGGAAAAATTTAAAGAACTTGGAAAAGCTTATGAAACTTTAATGGATGACAATAAACGCGCAACATACGACCGCTATGGAGAAGACGGACTTAAAAATGCCGGTTTCGACACAGGTGGACCGTTTGCCGGCGGTTTTGGCGATTTAAATGATATTTTTAATGCGTTTTTTGGCGGCATGAACGGATTTGATTTCGGGTTTGGAGGCAGACCTGACCCAAATGCCCCAAGACAAGGCGATGATTTAAGACTTGATATTGAAATTGAATTTGAAGAAGCAATTTTTGGAACAAAAAAAGAAATCAAATTTGATCATCTTGAAATTTGCACGGGATGCAACGGCACAGGTGCGGAAAAAGGCACTAAGCCTGAAACTTGTCCTACATGTAAAGGCAGCGGACAGGTTCAGCAGGTTATGAGAACTCCGCTTGGTACTTTTGCGCAAACTTCAATCTGTCATGAATGTAACGGTTCGGGAAAAGTAATTAAATCACCTTGTAAAGATTGTAAAGGACAAGGAAAATTAGAAAAAGAAAAGAAAATTGAGATAAAAATACCTGCAGGAGTTGACAATATGTCTAAAATCCGTGTTTCCGACGAAGGCGATGCCGGCTCTAACGGGGGTCGCGCAGGAGATTTGTTTGTGGTAATACATGTAAAGCAATCAAATTATTTCAAACGAGACGGCGTTGATATCTATTCAAGACTTGAAATAAGTCCGTCACAGGCAGTTCTCGGCGACGAAATTACAGTAAAGACACTCGACGGCGAGTCAACAATTCAGGTAAGTGCAGGAATTCAAAGCGGAAGCCCGATTAAAATAAAATCAGCAGGTGTTCCTCATTTATCAAGACCTTCTCACAGAGGCGATCATATAATAGTCGTTTCAGTAAAAATACCGACACAGCTTTCAGAAGAAGAAAAAGGTTTATACAAAAGATTGTATGAAATTAATACAAACAAAAAACATCACGAAACTCTGAAAGAAAAAATAAAAGGAGTATTCAATAATGCGTAAATTTTTAATTGTATTATTTATAATGATTACGACCTCAATGTCAGCAATGGCAACTAAAATTCCAACAGAGATAAAAAACTTTGTTAACAAAGATTTCCCTAATACAAATTTTAGATTCGACGGAGCAATAATCTTACCTGATAATACAATTTATTTACCGTTGTTCCCCGCAAAAATAGTAACTCCCGAAGTATTATTAATTAAATCAACAGTTCCGGAAAATAAAAATCTTTCTGAAAAGCCCAATGTTGTTATTTTTAATAATGAATTTGTGTTGTTAAAAGTTTTAACCGATACAACAGGAAAGAAAACTGTATATAGATTTGTTAATCCGCCTTTGGAAATAAAATCAGGGCTTTTACCTCAAGATATGCTTGTTCCGAGAGGATTGATTATCCCTGATACTATGAAAGGCATAATCGGTAATTTGGACATAAGAACTTCTGAAGATCCGACTTTGAAAGTTGAAGCTATCAAACCAAAAGTTACTAATACTAACCCGAATTTAAATTCATTGGTAAATATTCCGCAATTAAAAAACAAAACTTTTTATATATCTACCTGTTATAATAAAAATATTCAGGTTGTAAATCAAGGAAGCAAAACCCCTGAATATGCGCTTGCACAAAAAAATATACCTATCTCTTTAAAAGGATATGATAAATTTTTATTAGTAACAGCATACGAAAAGCCGTCTATGGATATAATTTCGCTGCAAGACGACCAAATTATAAAACAAATCCATTTCAAAACCCAGCCTGATGAAATAATTGTCGATAATGCAAATAAAGTTGCTTATGTTTCAAGCGCGGAAGATTCAAGTATATACATGGTAAATCTTGAGACCATGACGCTTATGAAACAGATTAAAATAAGCGGGATGTGCGAAAAACTTACATTGAGCGATGACGGAACAAAACTGTTTTATTTTGATAAAAAATCCCGCGATATTTGGGCGGTAGAACTTGATAACAATTATCTTTTAAGAGATATCGGCAAATTCCCGAATGTATCAAAAATAGCATACGCAAATGACAAAATCTACATAACAAGCAGAACCAAAAACAGACTTGCTATAATCGATTATAAAACTATAGGATTGATAGGGGAAGTAGAAATCTGTGAAAAACCGATTGATATGACTGCATATAATAATAATTTATTTATTCTTGGAGCTTCCGAAAATACTATTTTGGTTTTAGATTTGGAAACTGATGCGATTACGGATACAATTTATCTAAATACAAACGGGTTCTCAACAAAAATATACCGCATTGAAGGTACTGAAATTGCATTGGTTACAGACTCAAAAGCTTCAATGTATTCCGTCTTTGATTTAAGACATAAAAAAGTTTTAAAAACAAACCCTATTGATACTCCGGTAAGTTCAATCGTGGTCACCGAAAAGGTTAATAAAATAAACAAATGATAACCCTATTTGATAAAGATACACAGGATGTTTTAAAAAGTTTAGAAGAAACTCAAAAAGAGTTTTGGAATATTTCACGCGTAACAGCCGAGTTTCTGAATGTCCTTATCAGACAGGAAAAAGCTAAAAATGTTTTGGAAATAGGCACTTCTAACGGTTATTCGGGTATTTGGCTCGCAAAAGCATTGAAAGAAACCGGCGGAAAACTTACTACCATAGAATACTGGGCAAAAAGACTTGATGTTGCAAAAGAGAATTTCAAAATCTGCGGGGTGGATGATGTTGTGGAAACCATTCAAGGCTCTGCATTAGAAATTTTAGAAAGCTTGCCGGAAGATTATATTATTGATATAGCGTTTATTGACGCGAATAAATCAGAATACGTAAAATACTTTGAGATTATAGACAAACACTTGAAGCCGGGCGGCATAATTGCCTGTGATAATGTACTTTCGCATGAAGCAAAATGTCAGCCTTTTATAGATGCAATAAACAGTAACCCGAATTACGAAAATGTAATTTTAAACTTACCCGCGGGACTGTCTTTAGGACACAAGCAAAAGTAACGTTTGCTTAGACCTCTTTATAAGTCTTGAAATGGGTTTTGCTGACTTCGGAAAGTCGTTCTTTTCCGTATTTTTCAATAAATACTTTTGCCGCAGTTTTAACCAAATCAGAACAGCCTTTGGGAAACTTCACGCCGTAAGTTTGTTCCATTTGTTCCATTTTTTGTACAAAAGTCGCACGTGCAAGAATTGACGCGGCTGCGACGGCAATATCGCTTTCCGCTCGAACCATTTGCTCTAACCTGATATTTTTACCGTTTTTCATTAACGCGGATTTGATAAAGCGGTCATCGCCGAATTTGTCGGATAATGCGTATTCACATTCATGTTTATCCAGAATATTTTCTATAGCTCTTGCATGCCCCCATGCCAGAAGTTTATTCAGGTTTTTAATACTGGAATAAAGTTCGTTGTATTTGCTGTTTCCTATGGTAATTATTGAATGGGGCGCGTTTTGTTTAATTTTTACCGAATATTCCAAAATTTTCTTATCAGAAATCTTTTTGCTGTCTTTTATACCGAGGTTTGTGAAAAGCTCTGCTGTTTTTTCATCGACAAGCACACCCGCTATTACCAGTGGTCCAAAAAAATCTCCTTTTCCTGATTCATCAACTCCTATGTGAGCGGTACATTTCTCCATTATATTTCCTTAGTTATTAATATTCTGCGATGCCGGCATTGCTGAAGGAACAGGCGCTCTCTCAGGTTCTTTCGGTTTAGCCGGAGTCGGAGCAGACACTGCTGTTGCCGCTGCGCTTTGTTTTGCAGTTGTTTTTTGCATAAGATTTATTACTTCTGAAGGATTAACAGCAGCAGGTGAACTATCGCCGTCTTCAGGTGTGTCGTCATCTTCGGTTACAGATTTTTGAGCATGATCTGCGACTTCATTACCGCCTATAATTTTTATATTATCTTCTCCCGCCGCAAAACCTTTTAAAACAACTTCCGGATAATTGAAATCGACATTTCCGTAAGGTTCTGTCGCAACTTTCATTATATCTCTCCATATAACTGCCGGTGTAGAACCGCCTTGGATTTTATTACTTGACGAATTGTCATCATTACCAACCCATACACCTGTTACAACATTAGGAGTATAACCTACAAAATACGCGTCTTTGTAGTTATCTGTCGTACCTGTTTTACCTGCCGCAGGCTTGCCTATATTAGCGCCTCTGCCCGTACCATTTGTAATAACAGTTTTCAATATAGCTGTCATTTCTGCTGCCGTGTTAAGGCTTAATTGATGTGAAATCTTTGTTTTCGGCGCTTTATAGATAACTTTTCCGCGAGAAGTTTCAATTCTTTCGACCGCATAAGGCTGAACGACATAACCTCCGTTTGCAAACGCTCCGAATGCTCGTGTTAATTCAAATAACTTAACTCCGTTTGAACCCAAAGAAATTGTATAGTCATATTCTAAAGGTGTTTCAATACCGAGAACTCTTGCTATTTGGATTACGGGACGAATACCCACTTCCGCAATCATTCTCGCAGCGCAGGTATTTGATGAAACCATTAACGCCGTATAAACAGGGATTTTTCCTCTGTATTTGTTGCCGTAATTTTTAGGAGTCCATCCGCCTATTTTAACCGGAGCATCTAAAATCATATCATTCGGGCTAATTCCGCTTTCCAACGCCGCCGCATAAACAATAGGTTTGAATGCAGAACCCGGAGGACGAACAGCTAATGTTACCCTGTCATATTGGCTTTTGGCATAGTTTTTGCCGCCTGCGTACGCGAGAATTCTGCCGTCAATCGGGCTGAACGAAAATACTGCCGCCTGCTGGTTATCACTGGTTAAACCGTAATTTAGCATATGTTTTTTTATAGCTTCGTTAGTGGTAATCTGAGTCTTATAATCCAGTGTGGTTATGACTCTATATCCGCCTTGAGAAATTTCTGTTTCGTCAAATCCTAATTTATTTAACTCTTTCATTACATAATCACAAAAATACGGCGCTTTATTAGTTGTATAATAATCAGGTACTGATGCAAGCTTGACGGTTTGTTTTTTAGCAGTTTCATACTCCTGTTTGCTTATATAACGCATTTTATACATACGCAAAAGAACTTGATTTCTTCTTTTAACCGCTAAATCCATATTGTTAAACGGAGAATAAACCGACGGAGCTTGCGGAAGTCCCGCAATTAACGCAAGTTCTGCTAAATCACAGTTTTTTAAGTGTTTATTAAAATATATCTGCGCTGCGCCTTCAACACCATATGCACCTGAGCCTAAATAAACATTATTCATATACATTTCTAAAATTTTATCTTTGGAAATAGTTTTCTCGATTCTTGCAGCGATAAACAATTCTTTTAACTTTCTGTCAAATGTTTTTTCGTTAGACAGGAATAAAACTCTTGCCAACTGCTGTGTAATCGTACTTGCGCCCTGCACAAGACGTCCTGCCGCAATGTTTTGGACTGTAGATCTTGCCAAACCAGCAATATCGTAGCCGTTATGTTTATAAAAATTTTTGTCTTCCGTTGCAATTAAGGCTTTTTTCAAATTATCGGGAATATCTTTTAACTCAACTTTTTCAAACGTATATGCAGTAAAAGTTTTAATAACCTCATTATCATGAGAATAGAATTTAGTTACTATATTAGGTTTAAATTCTTCCAAATTATTTATCGGAGGAAGAGAAGAAAGATACAACTGCAAAGAAGCAACCCCTGCTAATATACAGGCAAAGCCCGTTATTAAAACAAATTTAACAGTTCCAAAGAAACCATTATTTTTTGGTTTCCTTGATATATTTGATCTTGCAGACTCTTTATCAGAGTTATATCTTCTGTTATATTTTTTTGCCATATTTTTCCCTCAAGGTTGTCCGACAACCGTATCAACATTAACATTTTATTATAAAATAACCCTAAAAGCAAATTATGTTATTATAGTGTTAGTTAATTATGAAAGACTTTTTTTTTGTACTTATAAACGAAATTCGCTCATACTTTGTTCCGGAACAGATGAAGTATGAGATAACCGGCAAATGCTTGAAATGCGGCAAGTGCTGTAACCATATGTACAGCTATGATACATACACCGAAAAAGAATTTAAAATTATGCAGTTTTTATTTCCGACTTACAAAAGATTCTATATAAAAGGAAAAGATGTAGCGGCAGCCGGTGTGACGCCGGTATCGTGTCGCGAAAGCGATACGGGCAGGGCGGCAGAACACTACGATAGCGCCGTTGCTGCTGGAGCGGGAGTGGAAGCAGCGGAGCAATCTTTGATTGCACAGGCGCAAAATGAAGGAAACTTAATTTTTGCCTGTAAACTTGTAACCAAAGACGGGTTATGTTCTGTTTACAAAAAAAGACCAAGAATGTGCCGCAAGTATCCTGCAAAGCGGATTTTATATCCGGCAGGAATGCATGAAGGCTGCGGATATAAAGTAAATATCAAAACATTTGAAGATTACTTGTAAACTTTTGACTATTTTACAGGCAATCCAAATATTTTGTTTGGTATTAAAACACATCTGTTTTGATTGGGTTTTTGAATTTCGTAATATTGCCCTGGAATAGAAGCTTAACCGTACCTACAGGTCCGTTTCTGTGTTTGGCAATAATGATTTCAGATTCGCCTTTTGCTGCAGCTTTTGTTAATTCTTCGTCATCTCCGTCGTTTTTTCTGTAATATTCATCACGATATATGAACATTACAATATCCGCGTCCTGCTCGATTGCGCCGGATTCTCTGAGGTCAGATAACATCGGATGCTTATCAGTTCTGGATTCAACTGCACGGGATAACTGTGAGAGTGCGATTACAGGAACGTCAAGTTCTCTTGCAAGAGTTTTTAATCCCCTTGAAATCGCTGATATTTGCTGCATACGCTCTTCTCGTCCCGAGCCTTCCATTAATTGTAAATAGTCGATTACGACAAGTCCGAGCTTTGGTTCTTCCATTTTTAAACGACGGCATTTTGCTCGAATATCAGTCAGAGTACATCCGCTTGTGTCATCAATATAAATAGGCGCTTGAGAAAATTCATTCATTGCATTTGCAAGTTTTTCCCAGTCTTTGCTTTGCATATTCCCTGTTTTAAGTCGCTGGGTATCAACTTCCGCTTCTGAACATAACATCCTCTGCATTAACTGTTCTTTTGACATCTCAAGCGAGAATATCGCTACAGGCACTTTTTCTTTTATTGCAACATTTTGGGCTATATTTAAAGCAAAAGCTGTTTTACCCATTGAAGGACGGGCAGCAAGAATGATTAAATCTGACTTTTGCAAACCGCTTGTCATTGTATCAAGTTCATAAAAATTGGTTCTTAATCCCAGTAATTCGTCTTTATGTTCATATCTGTATTCTATTTTTTCGTATGTATGCAATACTAAATCTTTTACATGGACAAGGTCTGAGGTTGCTTTTTTTGATGCGATATCAAAAATTAATCTTTCCGCTTGATCTAATGAATCATCAATCGGATTTACGTCATAGCCGAATGATACAATTTCCGAACCTGCATTAATCAACGCTCTTTTAATAGCTTTTTCCTGAACTATTTTAGCATAGTATTCGATGTTTGCCGTTGTAATCGTTTTATAGCTCAAATCATTAATAAATGCTCTGCCGCCTATTGTTTCAAGCTTTGAATTGTAGTTCAAAACATCCGAAACAGATACGATATCAATTCTTTCGTTTGTGTTAAATAATTGAAGCATGGCTTCGTAAACATATCTGTGAGAGGGTTTGTAAAAACTTTCTGGTTTTATAGTTTCGACAACCTTTGTTATAACTTGCGGGTTGACTAAAATCGCGCCTAAAACAGCTTCTTCAGCTTCGATATTTTGCGGTAATAAACCTGAATCTGATTTTTTTTCTTTAACTGCCATGCCATTTCTCCTGATTGAAATTATCATATTACACATGTTTCTAAAATGAAAGCATGGTTGACAATTTTGTTTACGTATTTTAAATTAAGTTTATGAAAAATCTTACTGCAATAATAAAATTTTTGACTTCTAATACTCATGAAAAATTGGGGAAAATTCTTATTGAAAAGTCGCTTCAAATAAGTACCGCAGAATCCTGCACAGGAGGGCTGTTGAGTTCAAGATTAACAGATGTCAGCGGAAGTTCTGCTTATACAAAAGCAAATTTCGTTACGTATTCAAATGAATCCAAATCAACAATCCTTGGCGTAAGTGAGGAAATAATTAAAAAATACGGCGCTGTAAGTGAACAATGCGCATATGAAATGGCAGCAGGACTCGTAAAGAAAACAAAATGCGACATTGCAGTCTGCACAACGGGAATTGCAGGACCAACAGGAGGCACAAAAGAAAAACCCGTTGGACTTATATATATTTCAGTTGCATTTAAAGGTGAAATAATAGTGAAGCAATTTCAACTTAGTTCTGAATACAACAGAAGAAACATGAAATTTATGTTTACCGAAAAAGCATTAGAACTGGTGCTTGAAATTATACAGCCATAATTTTCGCCAAAACTTCAGGAAATTCCTTCATCATATTTTCAGCAAAAACTTTCGTGTCAATTTGTGTAATGACAATCGCTAATAAATCATTTGGAAGTTCTTTAATCATTTTAATTAATTCTTCCTGTTCAAGAACTATCATAGCTTTTATCATATCGGGCTTTTCTTTTTGATTTTTAATCATATTTGTATAAGCATTCGCATCAAAAAGTTGAAATAATTCCGGATTTTCTTTTCCCAAAGACAGGACTAATTGTTGTTTTTGAGTCGGCTGCATTCCTTGTAATGCGTCTTTATATTGCAGCGGATTCATTTTACCTATCTGCTTAATCATATCATAACTGTCAAGATCTTTAACAGCCTCTCCGGTAACATTTTCCAGCATTTGAGCTAAATATTCCGGCGGAATAGACATTAAATGTTTCAGCATCATACTTTTGTCAATTTCAGCACTTTCCAAAAACTTATCTAACTGTTTTTCAGGCATCAATTGGATAATGTCTTCCTTCGAAAATAGTTGGAAAGCGACATTTACAAGCTGTTCGGGCGGTACTTTTTCAAGCATTGCCATCAAGCCGTCTTCCGTGAAGAAATATAATCCCAAAAGCAAATCTTCTTTTTCCATTTGCGGCAAGAATTTCTGCATTTGTTCAGAAGTCATTTCTTTAAGAATTCGGAATTTATTGGCAGGATCGGCAAGAGCAAAAAGTTCAATAACAAGATCTACATTATTCAATATTTCATTTGCCAGCGCAATTGCAGCCTGATTACCTTGAGCTGCTTCCGCCTGTATAATTTCATTAACAGAAGCATCGGCATATTCAGTCTGAAACTTAACAGGATTGATGCTCAGCCTGTTTTGAATATAACTTAAGTCTGTATCGATTACTATCATAGAACGCCCTTGTTTATACTCTCATACATATAATAACGTATTAAATAACAGTCAATTTCAACATGTTCAATATTTGTAACCTTTTGTAATATTCCATAATTTATATTATAAATTATGTGCAGACAGGACACTTGGAATTTTTAGTAATTTTTAATTTTTTATATTCTGTCGTTAATCCATTATATGTTAATAAAATATTTTTCAATGAAGTATCTATTTTTAATAGTAATTTCAAGGTCTCCATAGATTGCACAGAAGCAATAGAACTGACAGCGGGACTCATAACACCTTTTGTAATCTTTGCCGCTCTATCGGGTTCCGGAATTATGCAATTCAGACATGGAGTTTCTTCCGGAATTACAACAGTTACCTGACCGTAAAATTCTGTTACTGCACCGTGAATTAAAGGTTTTTTGTTATTGATTGCAATTTCATTTAACAAAAATTTTGAGTCATACGTATCAAAACAATCTATAATTAAATCATAGTCTTGAACAATATTCTTATAGTTTTCAATGTTCAATCTGATTTTATAAGTTCGAACTTCTATATCAGGGTTAAAATCATTAATCCATTCCTTTGCAGAATCTACTTTATTTTTTCCTATATCATCAAATTTATGGATATACTGGCGGTTCAAATTGGTAATTTCAATTACATCATCATCAATAAGCCCGATTTTGCCTATTCCCATGGAAGAAAGATTTGCGATTACAGTAGAGCCCAATCCTCCGCATCCGCAAACCAATACTTTTGAATGCGAAAGAGTTTCTTGTCCTTTTTCGCCGATTTTTTCTATAATAATATTTCTATTATATCTTTCCATATACTAAATTTAACTGAAAAACGGTAAATGGTAAATAGTATAATATATTGCCGCCGATAAAATCATACATGCAGGGATAGTTAAAACCCAGGCGGTTACGATATTTCCGACGACTCTCCATTTAACTGCATGCGCATGCAAGGTTGAACCCACACCCATAATAGCAGTCGAAATTACATGAGTTGTACTCAACGGAATACCGAAATGTGATGCCGTTAAAATTATACCTGCAGCAGAAGTTTCTGCTGCAAAGCCATGAATAGGTTTCAATTTAATAATTTTGTGTCCCATCGTTTTAATAATTTTCCAGCCGCCTTTCATCGTACCTGCTGCCATAGTAAAAGCACAGATAAGAATTACATAAATAGGTATTTCAAATCCGCCATCCGGACCTGTATGTAAAACACCTCCCGCCAACAATGCAAGAGTGATTATACCCATAGTTTTTTGAGCATCGTTTGAACCATGGCTTATTGCCATTAATCCTGCTGAAATAAGCTGTAATTTTCTGAATTTTTTATTAACTCTCTGTGGATTAGCTCTATATAAGACTCTGATTAATAAAAGCATCAGCATAAACCCTGCGCAAAAACCGATTACAGGTGAGCTGAACATAGGAATGATAACTTTATCAATAAGAGTTGAAAGATGTATGACCTCAACCCCTGCTTTAACAATAGCAGCGCCCAGTAAGCCTCCGATAAGAGCGTGAGATGAGCTTGAAGGCAGCCCCAGCCACCATGTTAATAAATTCCATATAACTGCGGCAAATAATGCGCTGAAAATTACCGTTAACGTGACCATATCTGCATTAACAATGCCTGAGCCGATAGTTTTTGCTACGTGAGTACCTGTTAATGCTCCGATAAATTCTAAAGTTGCGCCGAATAATACAGCTTGCTTAGGGGCTAGTACTTTTGTGGAAACAATTGTTGCAATTGCATTTGCACAATCATGAAATCCGTTTATAAATTCAAATATTAATGCCATTAAAACAACGGCTAAAAGAAGAATAATTGTAATTGTCATAGTTTTTCTCCCGGGCTAGCTTTGTTTTAGTACTACATTTAAAATTGTATCTGATACATTAAAACAAGCGTCCATAGCGTTTTCAATTTCTTTGTAAATATCTCTCAATTTGATTACATCAAGCGCTTCATACTTACCTGAGAAAAGATTTCTCATTGCGCGGCGGTGGACTTCATCGCCTTGAGATTCAAGTTCTTTCATAGCGATATTGCTTTTAGTAATATCTTCAACGTCGCTTACTTTTTTGAACTTTTTAATAATTTCGCTTACTTTTTCTGTAGCACTTACTAAAATTAAAGCCTGTTCTTTCATTTCGTCTGTATATTCTGTTAAGTTATATACATCTAAATTAAGACAAGCTTTAATAATTTTTTTATTGATTCTATGCAGCTGTGCGGCTAAATATTGGATATCTTCCCTTTCTATCGGGGTAATGAAGCTTTTGTTCAGCTGCTTTAAAATTAATTTGTAGGATCTGTTTTCTTTCTTTTTGTTCTTAAGAGCTTTTTCCATTTGCTCTTCTGTTAAGTGGTCTTTCATAATTTTGTTATACAATTTTGCCGACTTTTCACAAATTTCTGCACTATCTTGAAACAGAATAAAAAACATTTTATCTTCCGGCGGCATTATATAAGACATTAAATTAAATTTTGCCATAATCTATTCTCCTTTTTTCCAGCATGCGCGACCTTGAAAGTCACACATACTAAGCATATAAAAAACAAAATTTTTTTAACAGTATCTGTTTACAAAACTTATACTATCAATTACAATAAGTTTAAAGAGGATATCATGGCAAAAATTAATATTACTGTAAACGGAAACAAAATAGAAATAGAAGAAAACTCAACCATAAGTGACTTTGTAATAGAAAGAAAAGTCACGGGGACTATGTTTGCGGTAGAAAAAAACTTGGAAATTATTAATAAAGACCGATATGACACAGAAATTATAAAAGAGAGCGATACATTGGAAATCGTAGGTTTTTTCGGTGGAGGCTAAAGTTCTGCCGGTTCTATATGAATTACGATAGAAACATTTTCAAACTTTTCTTTAATCAAGACTTCCAGTTCATCGCAAATTCTATGACACTCTTTAACAGTCATTTCCCCGGGACAAAGTATTGTTATTTCAATATCTCTGAAAGGACCTGAACGTCTTGATTTCAAATTTTTATAATTTATAGGATAACCACATTCGTAATCTTCGATTATTTTATTAATAACGTTAATATCTTCCTGCGGCAAAGAGCTGTCAAGAAGATTATTCAGCGTATTTTTAGATATAGAAAATCCCGTTTTAAATATCATAGAGGCTACTATTATAGCGATAATCGGGTCAAGAATCATAATTCCGGTAACTTTTATCAGCACTAAGCCCGCTAAAACCCCTAAAGAAGTCCAGATATCTGTTCTTAAATGCTCACCATCTGCATGAAGTGCCACGGAATCGGTTTTTTCTGCAACATGAAAAAGATACTTGCTTACAAGATAATTAGCTGCGATTGCGAATGCCATAACACTTATACCGAGTGTAGTTTCAATCTCGTGTGTGCCTCCTATAGTAATTTTTTTTATGGATTCAAACACAATAAAAAACGCGGCAAGAATAATCAAAACGCCTTCTATAAACCCTGCCATGTCTTCATACTTGCCATGTCCGTAGGGATGGTCTTTATCAGCAGGTTCAGCGGATCTTGTTACGGCAAAGAAAGCCAAAAAGGAAGCAAGCAAGTCGCTCATGGAATGTATAGCTTCAGAAATAATACTTATACTACCTGAAACAATCCCCGCAAAAACTTTTAGCAAAATGACTATTGTGTTTGAGATAATAGAAAGACCTGCTGCAAATTTTTTTTCTCTTATTTTATCCATAAACCCTATTATGACACTTGTCATGGTTTTTGGCAATAGACTATTTCCTTTTCAATAGTACAACGCATTGTGATTTAATTGCGCGGCATTCGCCGACGGCATCTAACGCTTCGTTTGTTTTTGCCTTAATGGAAAGTTCTTCCTCTTTTAAATTTAGTATTTTGCATAGAATTTCTTTCATCTTAGGTATATAAGGCATCATTTTAGGTTTTTGCGCGATTATATTGCAATCAAGATTATTTATCTCATAGCCCTTATTTTGGATTAATTCATAAACATTTTTTAAAAGAATAGTGCTATCTGCATTTTTATATTTTGGATCAGTATCGGGAAAAAGAGTTCCTATGTCAGATAAAGCCAAAGCCCCCAGCAGTGAATCAACTATAGCATGAATCAAGACATCCGCATCAGAATGTCCCAAAAGACCTTTTTCATGCGTTATTTTAACCCCACCAATAATTAAATCTCTGCCCTCTGTCAGTTTGTGAATATCGTAACCAATCCCTATTCTATACATAAAAAATACCTCAATTCATTAGCTTTATTGTGCCATGAATGTTCCTGAATCGCAAGATGTAGTTTGAAGAAAGAGAGAACTTGTCATCTTATGCCACCAGACATTGGGGTGAATATGCTAATAAACCAAATCGTTTAAGGTAACATCAAGTGCTTCTGCTACATTAATTAGTTTTTCTACACTGGGATTTCCTTTTTCGTTTTCTAAATCACTTAAATAATGAGTGCTAATGTTAGCTTTTTTCGCCAAAACATCTTGTG
>Ga0153938_1000618_pt1 | contig 14631 bp, 17 predicted proteins | sample TSNY022MetaG_FD_104740 | JGI IMG/M metagenome (GOLD analysis project Ga0153938, IMG submission 104740) | Attine ant fungus gardens microbial communities from New Jersey, USA - TSNJ022 MetaG | ecosystem: Host-associated > Fungi > Mycelium > Unclassified | place: USA:New Jersey: Brendan T. Byrne... | reverse complement strand
GTCAGATGCCTATTCTGACTGCCACACCTCACGACGACTCTCTTGACCATCTTGCTTTTCGTCTTGTCAGTTTCTCACTGGAGCAAGACGGAGCGTGGGCTTGAACTGGGCCTCAATCTGGATTTCTTGTTTGACCCAACAAGTCATCATAATTCACTACTTCTTGTCTTTCTACCAGAAAGATGCCTTTGACATGTCGCAGCGTCTCCGTATTAATCGCTGTCACTCTAGTCGTGCTACTTTTTTATGCAGAGTTGCCATGCAAAATGGTAATTGCAGGCTCAAGAGCCTTTAAAGGCAACGTCAACACACTTCTTCGTCAGATACTTTCGGAGAATCTACCCTGGTCTTCACACTTTGCACCGACATTTACTAGCCCCCATGGACACCAGGAGGGACTCAAAGCCAGTATGCGGACCAAGTTCACTCGGCACGTAGTAGCCGTTGGTGATCTACATGGAGATCTGCCCAATGCCAGGCGGGTCTTACAGTTTTCTGGCGTAACAGACGACCGCGGTGACTGGAGTGGAAATGTGGATTTCTTCGTCCAAACGGGAGACATTATTGACAGGTATGCTGCCCCATGAGACACTTAATCCAGTGGGTTGAGCTCATTTCTCTACACTCAGAGGAGACGACACTATCGCACTATTCGCATTAATGGAACAACTACGTGAGCAAGCTTCCGCAGTTGGTGGGACAGTTCTCTCGCATTTAGGCAACCACGAATGGATGAATGCCATTGGTGACTGGAGGTATGTGTCTCTCGCAACTCTTTATTGACAACTCAGCAGATCATTGTTCAGATACGTATACCCCTCCGAAATCAAAACCTTTGGTTCAGTCGCCGCCCGTCAAAAAGCACTGAGTACAGGGTTGATTGGTCGTTCCTGGGCAAACAATTACACCACGACCTCCCGACTTCCTCTGCACCCTCACATCGGACCTCCCAATACTCCTTTCCCATCTACTAACGCCAAAAATCTACATTATCAAAAGGACGAGGACAGTGCCGAAGAGGACCACTCAATATATTATGACGATGCTGAACCACTTTCGCATGCTGCAATTTCGTTTGTTCATGGAGGACTGTCGCCTACGTATCCTGATTTGACGCCATTCCCAACGAGAATCAATGAGATTGCAGCTGGTTTGTTGAGAAAACTTCAGCACAGAATACAGCCACCTCCTCACCCACCCAATCCCTATCCAGGCTTACCACACGGTATGTCGATGTTTCTGATCTGTAAACGTGGCTGCTGAGATTGATGGATTCTAGGAACGACTCTCGAAGAGATGCATATGTATGATACTAATGGGCCCGTTTGGTATCGTGGCTGGGCACTTGATGACGAAGAAAAGGTATGCGCTCAAGTTGAAAGCGTCCTAGCTAGGACCGGTACAAGGCGTATGATCATGGGGCATACCCCGGATTTCAATGTATGCGATATTCACATGTTGTTCTGTATGGCTAGCTAACGATCAGTCTAGAACATTGTATCAAGATGTGACGGGAAAATTATCATCATCGATACCGGTATTTCACATGCGTATGGCGGCGTGCTTTCTGCCTTGTCCATTCATTATACCCTTGAGCCTATTGGGGAACCAGAAGAAAAACGTTGGCTCGAAACGGAGGTTGTCAGTGCACTTTACCCTGATCAACGGGATGTACTTGTCGTAGATGAACGAGAAATTGTTGGCGATTTTATTGTCTAGTTTATGTACGGCAGCATGATAGAAGTTATCCATATCCTTGTCAAAGCTTGGCTTTGAGATGTTTAACGTCCAGCATACGCCACTGTAGCCAACAAAATCAGAAACTACCAGGACATGCTTTAGACACTGCTTACCCAAGGAAACCAGTCTGTTAAGTCCTTGGAAAGAACGCCAGAAAACTTTGGGGATCTTTTTTCCAGGAAAGACTGGACACCTTCCTCACCATCCTTGCTTGTGGCAGTGATTCTCATGACCCGAGAATCTAGAAGATGATTTTCTTCGATACTTTCTCCCGGGTGTTGTAGAAGGCCTTTGGTAAACGCAACAGAAGTCTGGGATGTAGTCAACGCAAGCTCATCGGCCAGCGCTTTTGCTGCAGGGTACACAGCATCTCGGGTTGGTAATATTTGGTGGTAAATATCACGGATATGAGGTGATTCAGGTGTTACAGTTTCGCCAGTGAGGAGGAGGGAATTGGCTCGCGAATGGCCGAGGAGTCTAGGTAGAAGGTAGCTTGAGGTAGCTAGGTTCAGGCAAACATCAACAATTTAAGATTGAGATGTGTCAGAAACTACCTTCGGGAACAATGCCACGTCTCACAAAGGGGAAGGTGAGTTTAGCTCCTGCCCATACGAAGCGAAGATCGAAGGGCAGTTGAAGAGCAGTCAAGCCTACTCCCGCCTGGAGGGATAACAGTAAAAGGGTATATGGACGTGCTTAGAAGTATGCATACAGCATGTCCATTGACGGCCGAGATTGTGATTTTACGGCACCGGTAGACAGCCATGGACATACGTCCTCCACCATCTCGGTGAGCTAGAAATTGTGAGGAGTCGATTATGAAATGCTGGAATTGAAAACTCACCTTGATTACCTTCCCTCTCTGTTTCTTCTTTAAACAAGACTTTCCATCCACCACTGATGTCGGCCTTGAGCCAACTAAGATGAGCAGAAGCAGTGTGCGGAACAACTAGAATAAAATCATACACCAGAGCAGAAAGCAGGAGCAGTCGGTTCAGCTGTCAGAATAACGACTTTCACTCTGTCGTCTCGATCGACCAACTCGAATATTTGAGTGAGCTCTTCAACGATATTGTTATTGATGACATTTCTCCTGAAGATTCCTGGAAGTCAGGGACGCTGTTGAATCATTGAACTCGCTTACTGTTTGGCTCGGTTAATCCAGATAGTGACTACGGCATTGTCACGGTCGACAAGAATGTCTTTAAAGCCCAAATTCTTATAGTCAGGTCCAGCCATGGTATCAAGGAGGACAAGTCCTGTGAAATTGGAATTGTATGATCACATGATCAAAAGGATCAGCTTGGACCACTATGTTGTCTTCCCGTGGCTTTGGAAAAGGTAGTGTATGCCACTTTAACTGATTGACCACCAAAATTTCACCGGAAAACTTTGCCCTACACATCTGCCATCATTGATAACTGCGCCATTGCATGTCCTATTTCTTATGGCTTTTGACTGTTTTAGCATTCCTTTGAAGGCATGAGCATGTGACTGAGATCAGCGTCACTTCAATCAATCTCATGCTAAGACACGCTGAACCATGAGGGGATGGATTCAATAATGGTGTAGCTATGGATGACGGTAGATGCAACAGGCTACAGTGTTGGATCGTTGAGATTTTCTTCTATCATCTGTGTTCACGGCTGTATAAAACACTCGCATTGCTTGTGTGATGAATCTCGAAATATGTAGCCCAGCAAACAATGGAAGAAGACAAATGTCTAAACAAAATAGAGACGACGTCGAGTCAATGAATTTGTAGTGGTGTTGCAAGGCACAAGCATTCATCTCTAAATGATCCTGAAAATATAATTACAATTTTACAGGTGTTGGAATAGTCAAAAGAAACACATACCCATGAGATGTTGTTGATATAGGTTGAAAGACTGTCTGTTGAAATGGACTGTCGCGGTCAAGGGCTTTCGCAGTCAAAGGTTGGAGCCACAGCAATGGTACCACATCAGTCGACACTCTGGGTATCATATCTAATTACTCGCACTGTCCCAACCTCAGTCGTCGATACACAGTGTTGACTACTGAGGTAAGATTAGTCTTACATCGTCTACCTGTCATGTATCTAACAACCGTGTCTTAATCTGATTTTGTAAAACAGCCCTACTTTCATTTATGAATTTTCTTAGAGTTGGTTCCCAGTCGTCTCTAGAGTCCCAGGTGATGTGGCACGGCACAGGGACTACTTGGACAATTCACTACGACAGTGAGGCTGCCACGGGCTCGGGACCTGGCTTCACGTTGTTGAAGCTCGGCTAATATGGTTGACTCATTGTTACGGAATAGAGTCTAAGGATGTGGTTTGTGCTTGTCTCACGGTAAATGTGCCTTCAATTTTAGTTATTTACTTGAGGAATGAGAGAAATCAACAGACTGTAGGAGGGGATCTAGTTTATGTACGTTCATCATTGAATGCTCTGTTCTCGCTCGTAGCCTACTTCGTTAGGGCAGACAACCAGTGGACTGCTAGGCCAATTTGTGTTTCCAGTCTTAGTCTACTGTCCACTGGTAACACCCACTCCTAGATGCCTATGACAAAATTCATGCTGTGGACCCATCTCCTGTAGTGCTGACATTTTACTTTTAAGTACACCATGGACATGAGTTCTTCGATCCTTTTAACAAAGGCATCTCTGAAAGTACGATGCTCACTAACATGAGTTGAGACTCACTGATTCATAAAAGATGCGGGTCTTGGTGGATTTCAATCCAGAGAATAAATACACGTTATGAGAACACAAATCAAGAGAGAGAGAAGAAACTACATGGCGCATCTTTTATGTAGGCATTAGCTATCTTTGTAAGTAGTGATGCATCCCCTCCATGTTGTACTGGAACCAACGACATCCACTAAACACATAGAAATCTTTTCTGAGAAGAGTAGTCACTCGGATCGCAGTTAGCCTCGTCAAAATGCATTTCTTGAATCAGGTGAATCTTTACGAGCTCCGTTGGCCTCACTTCGACCCACGTCTGGAGACATGAGTCGATGAATAACTTTCGATATTTTGACAAAGATTCTGGGACATACCGCTTGGATTTTCCTGCGAGCAAGGCGTAGAGGAATGAGAAAATTTTTGTAAAGATAGACTGCTTCAGTTCTTCGGCTTCCTTGAAAGTTTGATCGAGTTCTCGCTGTATTTTTTGGCACTCCTTCTTGAGCTCCTTCTTCAGATAAGGGTCACTGGCATTTTCCACCTGCGTTAATAAGAGATTCATCGACTCTTGTTTTTTAATCAGCCGCTCGTGAAGATTGGTGTACGAAGTCACGCCGGCAGGCAGCTCGCCAATGGCTCGCTTCTCGTGCAACAAAACTAGTCCGGACGCTTCTTTCTTCAGTTTTTTCTCAAGCATGGCCCATACAACTGCCCATGCATCTTCGTAAGTGGCCTTTCTCAAACGATCGACATTAGAGCCTTTGTCGATCAAGACTTTCCAGTACTCGTTAATGAGTTCTCGCTCTCTCATTTCACCAGTCTCGAGTGCAACCCTCTGCCACATTGTTGTCACGAGAATTATCTGGGTCATTGCAGGATCACCACATAGCTCGCTGAACATTCGGATATTCTTGCAGGGGTTACCTCCTATACGGTTGTCTGTGATTCGATGGAGATGAGTCCGCTCAATTTAATATTGCGTTCGTATCTGTCTCCGTATTTCAGCAGTTTTATTCTTCTAGAAGTCAATTAACCATACGTTTTTACTAACCACTCGTTGATCATGATTAGTACCTCCATATCAGACTTCATAGTACCATCAAAGCCCGGAGTGTCAATCAAGACGATTTCTCTTTCCTTTGGATCTCCTGGTAGAGGCATCCTAGTGGCACCAATTTCCGTCGTTACAGATTCCAGGGAGTCCCCAGCACGCTTGCCCAATTGGCGAGTGAGGAGATCAATGAACTTGAGTGTGATCATGTGTGACTTGGTCTCTGTCTTCCGGAATAGACACGACTCACGAAACTCTTCCCTGACCCTGTGGGACCCATAAAGCTGTAGACGAGCATGAACATTTATTGTTTAATGTCCTCAGTTAAAAACGGCATACGCGACAATGATGTCGTCATCTTTGACACCCGTAGTAGGATTGATAGTTTTCGGTGCCATAAGAAATTCTCAGAGCCCACTGAAGAAACTGTTCGTTGGAGTAGAAGAGAAGCTGGTTTATTTCAACAGAACGATACAAGCATTTCAGGCTTGCTACATTGTTCGCACCGGTATCAACATGCGGTCGCCTCGAGGGGTGGGTGCCTTTGTTTCATTCGATGATCGACAAGATGGTTCACCAGCCTTAGTTATCATGGAGCGATTTGAGGACCTCCTGAGGTTGGTCCTGGGATCGGCCGGCTTCCACTGTTTGAATGTCGGAGGAGTCAATTAATACACGGTGCGAAGGCCTGGTGAAATCACGTGGTTTATTTTTGATGACATCAACCGTTTGGATTGCGTTCAATGTTGGCCTGCGAACGACCCCACGTATGTCGTTATGTACTCTGAACATTCCCTCGTTGACATGCTTAGATAAATGTCAAGTTTTCAAGGCTCTGATGCTCCACCTTCCTTAGAGGCTGCGAACCAAGCTCAAATTGATGATCTTGTTCAGCGGAATCGAGTGCTGGAACATCTGAACAACAAATTGAACGAAAAGTTGTCTGCAGAAGCTAATCGGTCAAAGGAAGCAGTGCAAGATTTTCAAAAAAGATGGCACGAGAAAGAATTAAGTCTCCGGGAGGAATGTGAGGATTTCCTCGCGTACTACCGTTGTGTTCAGCTTGATACAGTCTCTGCTCTCGAATCGGAACGTATGAATGTGCTGAATGAACAGAAAGCGTTGAGAGAGGAGAAACTCCTTCGGTTGCAAAGAGACTTCCGGATCGCAATGTTCGATGCCAAAGAACGAGAATTGGAGGAGCGAGTGGTGGAATTGCAGGAAGAGAATGAAAGGATGGTTTCAGAAAGGAGGGAGCTGGCATTAGCTCTCCAAAAGAAGGTTCCCCTTATACTTGCCCAATTACGCACCCGGGATGTGGAAATCAACAACACGAATTTAGAAAGGGATCTCGCTGAGGTTGGTTCCTCTTCAGTTGATAGCTGCTAATAACTTACGATACGTAGAAAGATATCAGAAACTTAGAAGAAAAAAATGCACAATTGCAGACTTCTTTGGCTTCGGTATCTTCCAAGCTAGAGCGCGTTAGCTTGCAACTTCAGGGTGCACAATCGTCATGTTCTGAGCTGGAAGGCATTAATGAAGACCTGAAGCACGACCTTGAGCGCCAAATACACAAATGGAAGCGATTGGAACACAAAGGCGGTGCAGAACTAGATGCATTACGCCAGGAGAAAAGTGAGCTCGAGGCCAAGACCGAAGAAGTGCGAGATAAGTTGTCTAGGGAGAAGGAGATTCTCACAAAAAGGGTAGAGAAGGAACAAAAACGCGTAGAACAACTCGAGGAAACTGTCTCGACGTGGAAGGTACTCAGTCTGCAACCGCTATGACCTTCTACTCACGAGACTCATGCTAGAAAAAGGCGGAGATGCATCAACGAGAACTTAAAGATACGAGAGAGGAGCTTGCAGAGTACCAGAAAGAGCTTGAGAAACTCAAAGCTGTTCAAGTATCTGATGGGGTGAACTCATCAAAGGTTAGGAAGACTGGCGTTCAGTCAACCAAATCCTCTGCTACAGGGTCAGAAGTAGAAAAAGCCAAACGAGATGCATCTTCATTACGACGCAAGAAGGGCATAACATCCGAAAGCGAAAGCGATGGGGTAATCCCTCTGAGACCTTCCCGCAAACGGAAAAAGATGTCAATTGTGGTAGAAGAGGATGAGGATTCTAGAGAAGTTGTCAATGAAAAGGAGAAAGAGGTTGAGGTCACGAAACCGAAGCCAAGGCCTAAACCAAGAATAAAGGAAGAGAGATCTATGTTACCACCTGCTCCTTCATTGACAGCTACAAATCAGCGTAAACGGAAAGTTTCTGCAGACGATTCTGGCGAGGATTCAGATATAAAGGTCGTGAACATAACGAAGAAGCCCGGGCGCTCCCGCGTAACTGATTCAACATCTAAGAAATCGTCAAAACGTGCAATCTCAGAGGAATCAGTAGTCACAGTTGTTGATCCACCGAAAACGAAAAAACAGAAGATCAACCTTTTTGCCGGTGCCAGGACTCAGTCGAACAAACTAAAATTTGATTTCAGCTCTGGGGTACGCCGTCCAACTACCGTTCATTCGCTTTTAATGCACTGATGTACTCCGACTCAGGCTAACGATCTTAATATACCCACTTCGTTAACTCCGGTCAAGGAAGCTGAAGGACCTGTACCAAATCGAACCGTTTCCGGATCGACGAGCGGGCTGGGTATTGGTGGGTTACTTCGCGACGTGATGGGAGGCACGCGTTGAAGCTCGCTCTCGTGGCAAGTCAGCCATACGTCATTGCGCCATTCCGGTTCATAAACTACGACTTCGTCAAGCTGCCTGAACTATCTTATCTTGCCAATATCGTCAGAGTTGCGCACCTCTCAGTTTTGCACCCTCAAGGAGTGACTCATTGTCATATATGTTGATCAATATGAACGAGTTTCACCGAATAATGATCTGCATTGAAATTCTGCCATCTGACAATAACATGACTGCCGAATTGCGACCCTGACCCCTCCTCCTGCTCACATGATTGCTACTGCAGACTCTGAATCAGGATCTCTTTTCAAAAAACAGATCGGAGAGTCCTCATCGAAGGTTACTTGATTTACGACTTTGTATTCGATTATGACGAAACGATTATCTGTTGTTTGTATCTCGCAATAATGAACCTTGACATATGCTTGCACCGCTGGCTGGGAGACCGCTGAGCCTTCTATCCTCCTTGGTGTCCGGCTTTCGCCTTCTCAGCTAATTTTTTGAAGTCAAGTGTTGGTGATCACTGAAGGTTGTATATGCAGACAAACAAGAACAGGGGACTTTTGCTCAATAAATCGTTATGTCATATCGCACTGACTCTGTGGATATCACGAAAGGAAACGTGGGTGAGAGGACAAGTAGAAGTCCGTTGATTGCGCAAGTCGTGGCCATTGAGCTGCTTCCTCGTTACCACCGGCCCTAAGGTGAGATGTGAGTGATATCATGCTTTCAAGAGAATATACTTGATGTGATACATGGTGAAAAACCAAACTTCGCTCTCGATGAAAATCTGTCATGTGCAGGACTGCTTTTAAGATTCCTGGATCAGACAATAAATAGATTTGATACGCGTGAATTCATTAACACGTGATCCAGACGACGCGAGGGTTGGATCGTGACCACTCTCGTTATCGACTCAAATGCAAGATGAGCGTGAACATAAGCGACAACAATTTCGCGACAAACTCGAGACTGCATTAGAGGAAGAGGAAGATCCTCTTGCAGTATATTACGAATTTGTTCAATGGACAATCAAGAACTATAGCGAAGGCGATGCAAAATCAGGACTCATAGAGCTTCTGGAGGAGTCCACAAGGAAGTTCAAGAGTGATCCGTCCTACAAAACTGACTTGCGCTATCTCAAGCTGTGGACGATGTACGCAAAGTACTGTGAACGCCATGGTGCACTCTCAATTTATAAATATCTGATGACCAACGATATTGGGATCTCGTATTCTCTACTATATGAAGAATATGCTAATGCATTGGAGCTGTCAGGGAGGTGAGCAGTGTATTTCGGTATCTGCGATCGTTCGTTAGTATGCGACCTTGACCACAGGAAGCAGGATGCAGATACAATTTATCGAAGGGGTATAAGAAAGCAAGTCAGACCGCTGGAGCGCCTGAAAAGTAGATACAAAGATTTTCAGGCCCGTGCAAGTGATCCAGCCTCCATCCCACCCTCTTCGTCTCAAGCCAATACTCAATCCTCTTCATCGGGACATCCAGTTGAAGACGTCCTGAGGAAAAATCCTCTCAAGAAACATGCACCGGTTACGACCTCTACTTCATCTCAATCTCCACCAGATTCAGCGGTCAACCTGGTTTCAACTTCTTCTACCGCTGCCTCTCGGTATGCACTCATGATGGCCCCCCCGGCGCCAGGGAAGCGTCCGGAAAAACTCAGGTTCAACTTGAACTTGTTGTTCTCTGACGGGATGGAATACAGTATACAGGAGGCGCGTGCCCGCTCAATGGGGCTTCTAGGCAAGAAGTGGGGGCCTCCACCCGCACCTAAAACGATGTACGCGGCTTCTTCAGCAAAAATCGATGATGGCGTACAATCGACGAAGAATATGACACGGAGAAAGAGTATAATGATGGGGGCAGAACCTACAGTTACAATAAACACAAAAGAAGCCCTCGCAGATGTGTTTGGGATGTATAACTCACCAGATAAAACCAAGATACTACCTGGAAGTAAGCACGCGCCTGTCAGGAAGATTGAGCCCGTGACACCAGTTGTACCACCGCATCTGACATTCGCGCGAGAGAATGAGAATGTCAAACCTCAAACTTCATGTAAGCCTCGATTCAAATCTATGCAGAATCCCATTTGACTTCTTTCGTTTCGCAGTCCGTCCATTTGTTGACGAAAATATGCAATCAAACCATGTTACTTCTGCAGCCAAAGTGCGTGTGTTCCTTCTCTGCTGTAAGCCCTTACTTATAATCCTCAAGTTCACGCCTTTCATGGATCCCGATGCTCGAAAGACACCAACAGTCACACCACGTCTAGTTCTAGGAGCCAAAGATTTGGCTACACCCTCAGGACAGAACGGAAAATATCCCAACTCTGTGCTCGGACCTCTTTCCACTGACGAAAAGCCAACTAGTAAAGTGTTTTCCAAGATTTCCACGCCAGCAAAGAACGGCACAAAGTTTGCGCCGCATCGTAATAACCTCAAGCCCGAAACAATGGATACTCGAACGTTCAAACCATTCGCTGAGGAAAATGCGAAGACGCCGTTTAAGGTCTTCAGTCGACCTGGTGAAATCACAGATTATGGGGGGATTCAAGCTCAAAATGTTTTCAAGCCATTCATGCCGAAAACTATGAATGCAGCGTTCACACCTTTTGTGGATAAAACGCCCGCCTTCACTCCTTTCCGCCAGGGAGCCCCGCTGACAGACAAGATGTCAACTGCCCTAGGTCAAAAATCGGGAACTATACCAGAATCCACATATGAAATGGAGGATCCGGATGTACTGCAGGAACACATCCCCAAACAGCCTGAAGATGAAGAAGATGACGATCAATATGATGAGGAACAGGCCTCAGAACATCCTGAGACACCAGTAGCCGAAGATGAGATAGACGAGGAGTATGAAGACGAGGAATATTATAAGAACGCACCTCTCGGTGGTCGCTTTGGCCAATTTAACGTCATGACGCCGATAACAGAACGTACTTGCGAATACACCCTGACCACTACGCCCAAGAATCGGTGCTGTGAGTCTGGAGAAGAGGCTGAGGGGAATGGCTCACCGAGAGGTAGTGTGTTTATCCCACCTCAACAAATCGGGGAACTTGAGGCTCTTAGAAATGCAGAGCGGCTCGCCGCCGAACTGCAGGAAGCGGAGAAAGGACTGGAGCATGACGAAGGAGAGGAGCATTTTGACGGGCTGCAGCTTCAACCTCAAAGTTATCATGCTGTCGGTGTGCTAGAAGAGAGGACTGCCGCCCTGACTCTAGCAGAAAAACTGTCTCTAGGCCAAAGCACACAATTTCCCAATCCTTGTAACCCCTTTGAGCCCGCGATTGTATCTTCACTCTTGTCGAGAATACCTTCCGATGCCCACTTTCATGATTTGCATAATCAGACGTCGGACCAGTTGGAATCCCTGCAGAAGTTTGCGAAGAGGTTGAGAAAAACAAGTGGCGTTTCCAACCATGACTTTGATCTGTCGACGTATACATTAACGTTCAATGGTCATCGCCTTTTAGTCAGTGAAAAATTAGGAGAGGGTGGTTATGGTTCCGTTTTCAAGGCGAAAGATCTCGGCAACCGTACACCACCGGAAGATGATGAAGATAATGACGATCTAGACGATGTCCTCGATGAGGAAGAATCTGCTTCTTTAGTCGCAGTCAAAGTTGTCCGCCCACGGAATACATGGGAGTACCATGTGCTCCGTTGCCTACATTCTTCCCTCCCGTCTTCCCTCCGCCGCTCATTAGTCCTTCCCCACGCGCTTTACGCCTACTCTGACGAATCCTTCCTCATTCTCGATCTCTGTCCCCAAGGCATGCTTCTCAACGTCATCAATAATGCTGTATCAGCAGGTGTATCCCAACAAGGCGCATGTCTGGACGAGCTCCTTGTTATGTTTTTTTCCATCGAACTCATCCGCCTCGTCGAGGGCATACACACAGCTGGCTTTATTCATGGTGATCTCAAGATTGATAATTGCCTCCTCCGTCTTGAAGATATCCCTGAAGGTGCTTCAGCATGGAACGCAACGTACCAGCCCTCGGGTGATGGTGGATGGTCATATAAAGGTCTCAAAGTCATTGATTTTGGGCGCACGATCGACACCAAGATGTTCCCTTCTGGCCAAGAATATATAGCAGATTGGCCTACCGACGAACGAGATTGTTTTGAGATGAGAGAAGGCAGACCCTGGACGTTTCAGACGGACTACTTTGGTCTCGTTGGGATTATCTATTGTATGCTCTTTGGAAAGTACATTCAGGCGAGCTCGGTTATTCTAGTTCCTGATTCGCCGACGCGGCGATACAAGATCGGTACACCGCTCAAACGATACTGGCAAGGCGATTTGTGGAATAGGATATTTGATGTTCTTCTCAATCCGTGTCTGGTCAAGCCAGACGGTACCCTACCGATCTGCGACGAGTTGGCTTTGGTCAGGAAGGAGATGGAAATGTGGTTACAAGCGAATTGTAATCGGTCTAGTAATACGTTGAAGGGGCTGTTGAAGAAGGTTGAAAAGTCATGTTACATCACATAGTCCTATAAGTCCCTTCTCCATTCGGTATACAAATTTTCATTCTTCTCCCGGAGTCCATCTTCTAACAGTTCTTGATTTTGCCTTTTTTTTTATTATAGTAATGACATGAACTTCATTGTAATGAAGTCTTTTCCTCTGTCTTCTAGACTCATCTGAATGTAATACGACATATCTTGGGCATGTTACTTCCAAGGACAAATTCACCCTGTGTGTAAACATGGTATATAGAATTATCGAAGAGAAATAAACAAATCCGTAGAGGTATAAGATCATCGAACCGCCTAATACTTGGGCAAAGCTCAAATCACTTTGTCCTCTCGTTTCAATTCACGCTTTCATATGACCCAAACTCACAGCACACCTTAGGACATACCAAAGACAAAAGGAAAGCGCTGTATATTTTCCACATAACACAGACAAAAATAGAGGTTAGGTGGAGTACAATCATAAATGCATAGACAAGAAAAAGTCAACAAAGGGGAGGAGAGCATATACCTTTTTTTTTAAAAAAAAAAAGGTGGAGAGACCAGACATATGACAGGACATACGGAGCGTGAAAAACGCGTAGATGGATGTGCATGCATGTGTGTATGTAGTAGACATGGGGAAGAGAGAGTGTGTGTGCGCTTTTGGTGGATACATGTGGCGGTGGTACTTTTTCCTTCCTTCTCACCTTCACCTTCACCTTCACCTTCACCTGGGGACTTGGACTAACTAAAAACCACTTGAAAACCTCACCAAGAAAAAAAAAAAGAAACACACAACCACATCCAGCGCTCGACCCACCTGCGCAGAGAGGAAGTAAAAAAAAAAGCTACATAGGTGCGAGAGAGAGATGATGACGAAAAACAAACAAACAAACGACAGTGAAATGAACGGATAGCAGACGACACACAACAACAAAAACAATGGTCACACAAAGCAAGGATATGAAAGAGGCATCAGAGAAAATACACCACCATGCCACCAAATCCCCCCCAACATTATTTCAAACCCAATCTCCCTAGGAGGGAAAAACCACTCCTTAGAAAAGAGAAGAGAAGAAATTTCTTTTTTCGCTAATCCTTCCCCAAATGCGACGAAGCTCGCAAAAGTGATTTCCATCCCCAACATTCATCAATCAACGCGGAACAATCATAACCCATCAATCCCAAGGATTGACCTCTGATACCTACTCCCAAAAACCTCAACTCGTGACGACACCAAAGAAATCAAAAAAACAATTCCGTTTCAACCTCGAATTTCCCTCTCATCATACAGGGAAAACTTCCTTTCATGGTTGAGCAGCTCACGCATGTCCTCCCATTTGTACAGGTGGTGGCGGTCCATTTTCATACGGATGTGGAGGGACACCGGCAGGTGGTGGTGCCATCATCATTGAATAGGGAACGGCATGTTGGACTAGAACAATCAAGACGAGGCAGTCAGCGAGGGAAAGTACTACATACGTTGTGGGCTTTGATGGTGATAGTATGCATGTGCATGTGCTGGAATAGGTGTAGGCGGCATAGAAGGTCGAGGAGCAGCAGTACCATTAGGGGGAGGAGGGTACGGTCCTGGCGGTGGCGGTGGCATATAGGCTGTCTCGAAGCGGACATGTTCAATATGCTTCCACATCAAACTCATAAGAACTCACGTGGCATCTGACCCATGGGAGGCGTATATATGGCTAGACACACAAAAAGTATATTAGAATTAACGGAGTAATAGTCATTTACATACCATTTGGAGGAGGCATACCGGGAGGATAAGGCATGGGTTGCATGAAGGGAGCCGGTATATATGTCCCATGCGGACCAGGAGCCATCATGGGCTAACATAAAGATGTCAGCATTTCGGACATAACGGACAATCGAACCAAAAGAAGTCAAAGTCAGGGCACAGAACAACGCATGTATTCAAAAAAGCGCAATGCCCCAAAAATAAAAAGTTGAAAG
>Ga0153938_1000609_pt1 | contig 14791 bp, 10 predicted proteins | sample TSNY022MetaG_FD_104740 | JGI IMG/M metagenome (GOLD analysis project Ga0153938, IMG submission 104740) | Attine ant fungus gardens microbial communities from New Jersey, USA - TSNJ022 MetaG | ecosystem: Host-associated > Fungi > Mycelium > Unclassified | place: USA:New Jersey: Brendan T. Byrne... | reverse complement strand
TTTTGTACACCATGAGCGGTGAGATAATGTTTTCAACTTTCCGACATTTTTTTCAAAGTTTTTTTTATCATGTATTTTGGACGGGATTTTAATCCATTTAGTTTCTGTTTCTCCTGTGTCCATATCATCGTCGCTGCCCATTTCATACATTCTAATGTTATTTTGATAAGTTTTAGCAAAATTAAAGTTATAAGTTTTATCTTCTTTTAATCTTGTTTCTATTTGTTCAACAGTCTGAGCAAGAACTCCGGGATTAAGAAGAGGCGGCTGTTCACGGTTATCTTTTTTAACATTTTTTGTAATGCTGTCAAAGATTATTAATGACAAAACAGGCTTTGTGTCATAGATGTTATTATCTCTTGTGAGATATTCCATCCAGCATTGAATCCGCGCCAAACGTTCTTTTGTGTCCTCAAGATTGCCATTATGATATTGCTCAAGCTTATATTTTTCTTTCAATTTTTTCTGTGCAAAATCATCCAAATCGTCGCGAGAATTGAACTTTTGAATGTTTATTTCCTTAAATTTTTCAACACACGCTAAATCCCACCCGTTAAATTGGGATTTCTTCATTGCCGTGAAAGATACCGTATCAGCTTTCAACGGCTGAAGATTGGGGTATGAATTATAACGGCAGCGTTTATCCATAGTATATTGGGTATTAGTAATAAAACCTATTTTCATATCCTTAATAACATGTCTGAATAAAATTATTGCTTCGTTTCAAAGCATAGTTAATTTTTTGTTACAATAATAAGTTCAGGGTGACAAGGTGGTACGCGCATGTTAGTTTTCAAAAATATCTTTAAGTTACCAAAGACATACGAATGATCTAACGCAGAGCCTTATCCATCGCCGTAAGCACTCGCAACAGCTCGCGAGCGGCGAATGTACAAACATTATGTTTGGTCCATTACTCGCCCGTCAAATAAATCAATAATCATATTAACCTGATCGGAATGCATAGCAGAAACCTTTTGGGAGACAGCATCTACTATTTGTTCTTCGACAATTTCCTCCTGCAATTCTTCTATTTCTTCGGCAGTAATTTCTTCTTCCTGTTGTTTTTCAACAGTTTTTTTAAACGGAGCAGGAGCAGGCGTGCTAATTACAGATTTTTTTTTTAACTCTTCATCTTCCGGCAAAGGTAATCTTACTGTTATATTTGAATTTGTCTGACCAAACATTGTATCGGCGGCATTTATCAACATTTGTCTTTTATTGCCGTCAGCAAATTGTTTTAAGAACACCTCGCTTTTTATTGCAATAACAATATTTTCAGGCATAATTGAAACAGGTTCAGCCCATTGTTTTAATAAAGCGCGTGTAGGTGCGCTTTGAATATTTTCAAGCAGCTTATTCCACAGTTCATCTATGTTTCCCTGATGTTCAACAGGCTGAGCTTTTGGCATAGGAGTGAATTCTTCCTTTGACTCATTAACAGGTTCATTTTTAACTTCTGTAGTAACTTCTTCTATTTTATTAACTACTGATTGGATTTCTTCTGTCTTAGGTTCAATTTTTTGTACAGGTGTCGATTTAATTTCAGGTTTCAAAACCGGGGTTGGAGGAGTTTTATATTGGGCAACTTGAACAGGCTGAGGATTACCGTTTTCCAATCTGGAAATCCTATTCTGCAATTCTATCAATGATGTATTTTCAGTAAGATTTGCCATATCTATTATAGCTACTTCAAGCCAGAGCCGCGGATTATTAGTTAATCTTACTTCTTTAATATAATTAGCAGACTTGTCCATCAAAAATATTATCTGATGCGTTTCAATTTTTTCCGACTGTTCTTTTAATACTTTTATCTGTTCTTTATTAGCCTGAGTTAATTCATAAATCATAACTTCTCTGCAATTTTTTACAATCAAAAGATTTTTTAAATAATCTAATAAATTAGTTAAAATCTGAACAGGTTCATTTCCCGAATTATAAATATTTTCCAATTCTTCAATTGCGGATTGTGGATTAGAAGAAATAATTTTATCGGTCAAAGAACTCAAAGTATCAAACGATAAACGTCCGAGCAAATTATTTATATCATCATTATTTATTGCATTTTTACTGCCGAGAACGCTCAACTGGTCTAAAAGTGCAATACTGTCCCTCATACCGCCTGCGGAATTTTTAGCAATTGCAAACAATGCATCATCGGTGATATTAATCTTTTCTTTTTTAGAAATTTCTTTTAAATGATTAACGATATCTTCCGTTGTGATTCTCTTAAAATCAAAACGCTGACAGCGGCTTTTTATCGTATCTAAAACTTTGTGAACTTCTGTTGTCGCAAGGATAAAGATAACGTTTTTCGGTGGTTCTTCCAGAGTTTTTAATAACGCATTAAATGCCGTTGTAGAAAGCATATGCACCTCATCTATAATATAAATTTTATATTTGCTGTTCACAGGCGCATTTAAAACTTTCCCCAGAATATTTTGGGCATCCTCAACTTTTCTGTTGCTTGCCGCATCGATTTCTATAACATCTATTGGAATTGAATTTGTAATATTAATACAATTTTCACATTCGCCACAAGGGTTTTCGGTTGGTCCTTTTTGACAATTCAATGATTTTGCAAAAATTCTGGCAGTCGAAGTTTTACCGGTACCGCGCGGTCCTGTAAATAAATATGCATGAGAAATTTTATCTAAAGTAATGGCATTAGTCAGAGCTTTTTTTATATGCTCCTGCCCTACAATTTCTTCCAGCATTTGAGGACGATATTTTCTATACAACGGTATATATTTTTCATTCATGATAAAATTATTATAGCAGAAGCAAACAAAAAAGGAAAATATGAAATTAATTAAACCTCAAAAATTAAAAGCAGGTGATACCATAGGAATTATAGCTTTATCAGGTGTAATAAGAGATAAAAGTTCTATAGAGAGAGGCAAAAAAATTCTGGAAGACAGAGGTTATAAAGTAGTTTTGTCAGAACATCTTTGTGATGAAAACCGTTATCTTGCAGGAATTGACGAACAAAAAGCAGCGGAATTATATAAATTTTTCAAATCTCCTGAAATAAACGCAATTATTTGTTTACGCGGAGGATACGGCGCAATAAGGCTTGCAGATATGATAGATTATGAAAATATCAAACAAAACCCGAAAATATTTTGCGGTTATTCGGATGTTTCGGCACTATCGGCATTATTCTTAAAACGCTCTGCGCTAATGACCTATTCCGGTCCGATGTTTCAAGGTGATTTCGGTTTGGAAAAAGTTTCCGAATTCACAATGAATGAATTTTTTAAAACCGTTACATCTGATAGATTGGAATTTGAAGGAACTCATATTATAAGAGAAGGAAATGCCGAAGGAATTCTTTGGGGCGGTAATCTTGCAACTGTTGCTTCATTATGCGGGCTTGATTTTATACCGGATGAAAAGTTTATCTTCTTCACAGAGGAATTAAATGAACCTGTATACAAAATCGACAGATATATTAATCAGTTATTAAATATTAAAGAATTCAGAAAAAATATAAGCGGAATTGTGCTTGGAGATTTTTTAAATATTGATAATCCCCAATGGCTGGATGAATTATTTATTGAGATTAGTGAAAAATTACAAATACCAATTATCGCCGGGTTCAAAATAACTCATGAATATGACAAAATTACACTTCCTTACGGTGCTGACGCCAAAATTTCACAAAACACTTTATCCGTAGAATATTAAATTTAGATTAATATAAGATTAAGCGCCGTATGTTTGAGTTAAAATGAAAATATCAAAGAGAGCCTTCGGCTGAAGCCTCAGGATGACACAATAAAAAGGAAAAAAACAAATGTGGGATTATTCAGAAAAAGTAATAGATCATTATAGAAACCCCAGAAATGTCGGTAAAATAGATGATGCCGATGCAGTCGGACAGGCTGGTTCGCTCGCGTGCGGTGATTCATTAAAAATATATTTAAAAATAGAAAACGGCATTGTAACCGACGCTAAATTCCAAACATTCGGCTGCGGTTCTGCTGTTGCGAGTTCAAGTATTTTGACAGAAATGATTATCGGAAAACCGATCGAAGAAGTCAGAAAAATTACAAATAAAGACATCGCAGATCAGCTTGAAGGTTTGCCGCCGGAAAAAATGCACTGCTCGGTTATGGGTTATGAAGCATTGGAAGATGCTTTAAAGAATTACACGCCTGAAGGCTACGTTGGACTTGATGAAATAAAAAAGCCCGAAACTGCAGAAAAAATTGTATGCAGCTGTTTTAATGTTTCCGAAAATCAGATTTGGGAAGCAATTAAAAATAACGAATTGAAATCAGTTGAAGAAGTAACTAATTTCACAAAAGCAGGAGGCGCTTGCGGAAGATGTAAAGGCGCGATTCAGGATATAATCGATACTTACTATAACAGAGAAAAAACTGAAGAAAAAAGTACCCTTACTGCTGCGCAAAAAATCTTAAAAATAAACAGTATCATAGAAAATCAAATTTCACCCGAGTTAAGAAAAGACGGCGGTGATATAACTTTAATTGATGTTGACGGAAATAATGTTCTTGTAAAACTTCGAGGTAAATGTTCAGGCTGCAAAAACTCTGAACTTACAATAAGAGCTTTTATTGAAACAACTTTAAGAGATGCCGTGAGCAAAGATTTAAAAGTAATTGAGGTGTGCTGATGGATAAAATAATATATCTTGATAATAACGCTACAACAAAAGTTGACGAACAAGTTCTTGAAGCTATGCTGCCATTCTTAAAAGAAGAATATGCCAATCCTTCAAGCATATACGACTTTGCAAAAACTCCTGCAAAAGCTATTAATAAAGCGCGCGGACAAGTAAAAGATTTTTTAAACGCTGAGAGCGAAAAACAAATCATATTCACCGCAAGCGGATCTGAAAGTGCAAATATGGCAATACGCGGAGTGTTAAATTCCAATAAAAGTAAAAAACGCATTATTACTTCAAAAGTGGAACATCCTTGTGTGTTAAATTTATTCCAGGCTTTAGAAAAAGAAGGATATAAAATAGATTACATAAATGTAAACTCGAAAGGTGAACTTGATTTAGCACAGCTTGAAGAATCTATTGATTATGACACCGCACTTATTTCAATTATGCACGCGAATAACGAAACAGGCGTTATATTCCCGATTGAAGAAATATCAGAAATCATAAAATGCAAGAATCCTGAAACGAAATTTCATGTAGACGCCGTGCAAACAGCAGGGAAAATTCCTCTTGACGTGAAATCGCTCGGAGTTGATTTGTTGACAATTTCAGGTCATAAATTCCACGCTCCGAAAGGAATCGGCGTTCTTTATGTTAATCCGAGAACAGTTATAACCCCTCTTATTATCGGCGGACATCAAGAAAGAGGCAAGCGCGCCGGTACAGAAAATGTACCTTATATCATAGGTATTGGCAGAGCCGCGGAAATTGCTACAGATAATTTAAAATATGAAGCGACCGAAGTTAAAAGATTAAGAGATAAATTAGAAGCAAATATTTTAAAATCAGTGTTTAACTCAAGATTAAATACCGGGATGATAAACCGCGTTCCTAATACTTCCAACATAGGATTTGAATATATAGAAGGCGAGTTGATTTTATTACATTTGAGCGATTTAGGCATTTGTGCAAGTTCGGGAAGCGCTTGTACTTCGGGATCGCTTGAACCGAGTCATGTATTACGCGCTATGAATGTCCCTTTCACATCAATACACGGAAGTATCAGATTCAGCTTAAGCAAATATACAACGGAAGAAGAAATTGACTACGTATCAGATAATATTCCATCTATTATAGAAAAATTAACCAATCTTTCGCCATTCCAGGACGAACTTGAAGCACTTAGAAAATTAAAATCATAAAGTCTAATAATTTATTTCCCAACCTTCCGCCATAATTCTTGCAGCGCAAACAAATGTCAATGACATGATTCTTTTATGTCTTCTGTCTTCCTGAGCATAGCGAAGGATCTCTTTGTTATTAGCTGGATTGCTTCGTTACACTCGCAATGACGGATATGTCATGCCAAACTAACTGCGTCATTTTGAGCCTGATTGAGTCCTCAGAATGACATGATCACCGCGAATAATCCAAGACAGCAGATTCAAATACTCTGTTTGACGGCTAGGACTTAAGTATAATATTTTTTATGCTCTTATACTTTCCGGCTAGTATTTTATGCGAATTTTTAACATTTTATAAATACCGACTTCGTAGAATAGTTTTTGGCTGTGAGTACTTTTATCCTATGCATAAGGAGTGCCGTTATATGAAAAAAACACTTATTACGTTAGGGGTATTGGTTTTATTAAACACGGGAGCAGGTTTTTGCGCCCCCGCTTCTACTGCCTCTATTATAGATAAAATCGAAAATTCGATATTTGGCTATACATATTCTAACGAAAATGAAAGCTTAAGATTAAACAGAATAGAAGAATCAGTCTATGGTAAAACATCAACAGGGAGCTCTACAGAACGGTTGACAAAATTAAAAAAAGATTTATCTGCCGATTTGTTGGGAAAAGAAATTAAACCGCGTGAAGATACATTCGCCGATGAATCGGATAAAATAGTAGAGAGACAAATACCGCAAGGTCCTAACGTAGATTATCCTGCAATAAATGAACTTGAAAAACAGGTTTTCAATAAAGAATTTAAAGATAAAAATCTTGATGACCGTCTTGCCGGTCTTGAGCAAAAAGCTTTAGGCAAAACATATAAAAATGACGATTTCAGCGCGCGTGTTGACAGATTAAGAGGGGAGTTGAAACCAAAATCTCTGCTTGATAACGCGATAGCGCAATCATCAAACAGTTATTATGATGATGATCCGATACAATTATCCAGAGATTATACACTTCAATCATATGATTCACCAAACAAATTTGATTATGATGCTTACAATGCCGCGCAAGCCAATAATCCTTACGGATTCAGGCAAGGCGGATATTACACGGATATGGGAGCGGCACGCGCAGGTTCATCACAAAAAAAAGTAAGTCTTTCCGCTGTAGAGAATTCTATGTTTAAACGTACATATCCTAATGATAACACTGAAAACAGACTTGCCCGACTTGAAAATAATATGTTCGGCACAACATTTGATAATGATTCCTCGCAAGAAAGAATTAACCGAATAGGAAGCGCATATAAAGCGCAAAAAAGTGTGGGAAAATACGATTCAAATAAATTTCAGCAAAATATGGCAACCGGTATGCAAATCGGTATGTTTATATTAATGATTTTAGCGTGCGTATTGTAAATATTTTGTAAGATTCGTACCTCATCAACAAAATCAAACTATGCGCAATGACGTAATAATATACCGCGCATGTTGCATCTTAAGATTATTGTTGCATTTCACTGGCGCACGAATGATCCAAACATTATGTTTGGTTAGTTTTTGAATAAATTTTTCAGGTTATTTATTTCATTTTTAGTGTCAAGAATTTTTTGTTTTGCAGCTTCCGTTTGCTTTTTAGCTTCTTCAAGCTGTGCTTGTGATTGTGTTTTTGCTTCCTGAACCTTATTCATTGTTTCTGTTACCTTCTGGTTTTTAAGAGTTTCAAGCGCGTCTTTTGCACCCTGAAGCTGTTCTTTTACATCCAATTTCTCCACTTCTGACGCATCAAGATTAGATAACCATTTAAAAGATTTCACAGAACTTTTACTTTCTATTCCGCCGTTGAATACGACTTTAAAATCTTTATATTTAGAATTGCCACTTGATAATTGCGGGATTTCTGAAATATTCTCACCCTGCGGGCTTGCTGTCATTGTTTTTATAACAGCGCTTGTGAGGTTGCCGAATTTAGGCAAATATGAAGTTAATTTATCAACCGATAAATCACCGATAGGACCTAATAATCCGACTACTTCCGCTGATAGTCTGCCTAGAATAACTAAATTTGCAGTACCATTTAACAGATTATATTTACCTGTAATATAATAACTCATAGAAGGACCTGAGGTTTTAATTGGATTTAAATCAGCCCAGCCGTTAGCAAAGGATAAACTGCCTGTAATATATTTAAATTCAGCCGTATTTTTAACCGCCGGAAGAGCTGTAATTCCTGATAATGCTGTCTTCATAATAACATTAGACATAATATTTTCTGCGCCTAAAAGATTTTCCAAACGACCTATGTTACCAAAAGTCCCGTCATCTATATTAAATATGACAGTACCTTTCAAAGACTTCATCATAGCTTCTTCTGTTAAACCTTTTAAGTTAAGTTTTGCATTCCAGCCAAGTTTTCCTGATAAAGCGTTTTTAATCCCCGCAGCGCCTTCTATTGCAGTAACAGCATTCATGCCGGTACCTGTCATGTCAACGCCTATTTTTTCATTCATAACGCCATACGAAACACTTCCTTTAACTTTGCCCGAGAAAGCATCGCCGTTGATATTTTTTATATATAAAGTATTATTATTCAAATTAAAATCCCCGCTTAAGTTTTCGGCAATAATACCGCCAGATTTCAATTTTGTTATGCTGCCTTTACCTGATAAAACCGTTATACCCAAATCAGGCTCTGCCGTTGAACCGCCTGAACCGCTTGATGTTGCGGGAGCAGTCGGAGGTAAGCCTTCCATAGCTTTTGCGGCAGTATCCGCATCTATGTAATCGGCATTGAAAGTCATTGAATTGACAACAATTCCTTTTGCAAAATTAGTACTGACAACACCTTTACCGTTCATAACCGAATTATCTATAGCGATGTTTGGACAATTCACATTAATAGCAGTATTGGAAAGGTCTGCGGTTATATTTTTTAATGTAGTCTTAATAGTCGGTATTGATACCAGAGGAACAGAAATATTACCCTTAATTGAAGGATTATTTACGCTTCCGTTTACAGAAATATCACCTTTTGCCAATGCTTTTGAACCTTTGAATCCCGGAATCGAAATCCCTGCCTGTTTAGGAACAGAAACAGTTATATTATTCAATTTAGGGTTTGCAAGATTATTGACGGAACCTTTTATAATCACTAACGGATTGCTTAAATCGTTTATGAATATCCCTGTATCAGAAATTTTTACAGAATCATTAGCAATTTTAAGGTTAGTGTTGATTAAAGTATTTTTACCGCTAAGTAAGTCAACATCAATTATAGAAACATACCCTGACGGAGTTGCAGTTAATTTAACATTAACCTCCTGTGATTTTTCATTACCTGTAATAGTTGCAGTCAAAGGCATTGAGCCTGCCGCTCTGACATCGCTTCTCAATTCTGCAGGTATCATAAGTCTTATGTCATTACCCAGGATATTTCCGTTTGCTTTTATATCAAAATTGATTTTTTTAGTCATATAATCGGCAATTTTACCGGTTACATCAATTCTTGAATTATTTAAAAGTGCGTAAGCTTTATCAATTACAATATCTTTTTCGCTGATAGTAACCTGTGTTTCCGGCACAGAAACTACCGCCATCGGATTGACAATTCTTAATTGTGATAAGCTTACCAAACCTTTTATTTTATTAGTCTCGGCTGTTATATCTACATTAGTATTACCCAAAGATACCGTTGTATCTGACGGGATATTTTTTATATTCACATTATTTACAAGTAATTTTACTTTCGGCTCAGGCTTATCTAATTTGCCTTTTAAAGAAGCGTTTAATGAAATATCGCCGCTTCTGAAATCGTTTTCTTTTAACAACTGAACTTGTCCTGCCGTCGCAAGCAAGCCTTTAATTTGTATTTTTTCCGCTAATACATGCAAATCTGCAGCCGCGTCGCTTGTAACAGTACCGTATATTTTTAAAGGATAGCCTGCAATAGATAATCCTGCATTTTTAATATCAATTTTATTATCATCAAATGATACGTTTGCATTAATATCATTAACACTAACATTATATAATCCGTATGCCAGATTGCCTGAATTTAATTTCAAATGACCATTTGATTGAATTTTTTTCATATCGGATTTTAAATTAAAATCAACATCTAATGCGCCTTTAGCGGTCAATGTATCTAAATCATTTATCCCGAAAGATTTGGCAACACTTCTTACAATAGCAAATATATTTGATAAACCCGCATTAGATTTACAGGTTAAATCTATATTGGCTTTTTTGCCGGTTTTAATTTTACCTGTTAACTCAGTTAATTCACTTAATGCCGAATATAATTTCACATCCATATCAATTTTATTGCCCGCAAAATCAACATCAATATTACTATCCGGTAACTTCAAGCTATTTACTGCAATTCCTAATTTATCCACATTCAAATAACCGTCAAGATTAGCTTGTTTTGCATCACCTGTTATTTTGATATTTGTTTTTAAATCAGCAGTTAATTGATTAGCATAAATAGCTTTAAAGATTTTAATTATATTAAAATCAATTTGCGGAATTTCTTCAGTTTGCTGAGCAGTTATTTCAACAGCAGGCGAAAATACCAACTCATTTAAATCAATATCCGGCATAATTTTATTAAACACATCTATGTCATAGTTAAATTGTGTTTTGTCTTTTAAAACGACTTTACCGTCAGTGATTACTTTAATTTTTTTATTTAATATAAAATCAGATATTCTGAATTTGTCACCTTTAATTGAATATGTGTCATCATTATTATTATCTATAAAAGAGATATTATAATTCTTAACTTCTATATTCGGCAAATGGTTAGATAATTTAATGCCTAACGGAAGCGGTGCTATCGGCTCTGCCGTTTCTTCTTTCTCAGTTTTAGGCAAATAATCTTCAAACAAAAACCTGCCGCTTGTAAGAACATTTAAGCTTACGTCAACATTCTCAACAGCTACCTGATCAAGCTCAATTCTACCTATCAATATAGGAATCAAAGATAGTTTCACTTGAAAATTGTCAGCAGAAAGAATTTTATCACTAGTCGGCATCATTAATTCGGTATGTCCGATTTTTAGACCAGCTGTTAATTTTGGAGTGGTTACAATCTTCATTTTTTCAAGTTTGAGCTTAAAACCGGTCTCTGCTTCTACCATTTCTGAAATTTTGCCGCTGTATGAATTTAAAACTCCGGACAAAAACAAAGGCAATACCAAAAACAAAACATAAATTGCTGCTAAAACAGAGCCTGTTATAATACTTATTTTTTTCAACATACTAATATTATTCATAACCATATCCTCTCGTATAATATACTCAAAACTATGCTCTTATTTTAACACAAATTTAAAAATAAAAAAAATTATACAATTTTTACTCATTTAGAGATGTAATAATAATTATATATATGATAAATTTAAAACTATGAAGAAAAAAAATAATACAAAAAAAGAATCTGTTTCTCATAATAAACAACAGGAAAAAGTAAAAACTGTTATGAAAGAATTTAAGGAAGGCACATTGCATTCAAGTTCCGGAGATAAAGTTACCAACCCTAAACAAGCTATTGCAATTGCAATGAGTGAGTCAGGTCAAAGCAAAAAAAAGAAGAAAAAATAAACGGTATTATTTATTTAGTTTTTCAGGATAATAATTCCACTTTATTTCGGAATTTTTTCTAAACCACGTAAGCTGACGTTTTGCATATCGTCTTGTGTTTTGTTTTAGCAAATTTGCTGCTTCTTCTAATTCAAGTTCTTTATTTAAATACGAATAAATTTCTTTGTAGCCTATCGTGTCAATTATATTGTCTATCGGACCGTATTTTCTAAGCAATTTTTCGGTTTCTTCAATCAAACCTTTTTCTATCATCAAATCTACGCGTTTATTTATTCTGTCATACAGAATTTCTCTCGGGTAATTCATTCCTATCCATTCAACATCATACTCAGACTCTTTTTTTCTCTGATTTTCCGCGAGCGGTTTTCCTGTAATCTTTACAACTTCTATAGCTCTGATTAATTTCTTTTTATCGTTTTTATCTATAAATTCCGCTGCTTTTTTATCCATATCCAAAAGTATTTGATATAAATCTTCGCTTGATAAAAGTTTTAATTTATTTCTTAAGTCAAAATCAGGTTCAACTTTTGGTAAATCAAAATCTTCCAGCAAAACCCTAAAATACAATCCTGTGCCGCCTGCAACTATAGGGAATTTCCCGCGTGAAATAATATCATTTATAGCAACTTTCGCATCTTTTAAATACAAACCTACAGAGTAATCTTCTGTCGGCTCAACTATATCAATTAAATGATGTTTTATTCCCTGCATTTCATACTGAGTCGGTTTTGCAGTTCCTATATCAAACCCTTTATACACAAGTCTTGAATCAGAAGAAACAATTTCACCGTTCAATTCTTTTGCCAGTTGTACCGCATAATCAGTTTTTCCGCTTGCTGTCGGTCCGACTATAGCTATAACTTTATTCCTCTTTGACGAATTCGCTTTCATAATAAATGAATATTAACACAATTACATAAACAAGGAAATAAAAATATATTATCATTGTTAATAGATAGACAAATGGATTAAACATTGCAAATGTACTTATAAACGAAATCACGAAGTTTAAAAGCATTATAAATAAAAATAATTTTATTGTTTTTAGAAATTTTTGGAATATCTTTTTAATAGAATAAATTAGCGCCATAAAAGGATTTTTTGTTGAATAAATAATTTCAGGAACCCATAAAAAAGTGAAAAATGAAAATAACGCGCTTGCTACTATAAATAACAAATTCCATTTACTCAACATTATCAACTGTTGATCCGATAAAGCATCTATAAAAGTCTTCATATCATTCGGCGTAGTCATTGCCTGCTTAATCTGTAAAGGATCCAGATCTAAATTACCTATAAAATAAGCACCTGTATTATAAATCGCAGCACCAAATAAAAATACCAAAGCAATAAATAAAAGCGACAGACCTATGAAAGAAAGAAAATATTTTCCTATACCGGCAGGAATAAATTTAAACAGGTTTAAAACAGCTTTTGCTCTTTCTTCATCCAACACAAATACATTTTTAGATAATTGAACTGCCTTTTTTACCATGTAAAACCAACCTGATAAAAAAGCGCCAAAAAGGAATAGTAAAGTCACTCCCGCTAAAACAATTTCCGCTAAAGTATCAGCCGTGAACTTTGAATACCCGAGATATGCGCCTATAATCCACATAAAAATGATTAAAGGTATTGTTAATATAATGTTATCATTTGTAATTTTTACTGCATTTTTAATAAGTTTTATCATAATATCTGTTTACCTCAAATTACCAATTTAGTAAATAACCTAACTGCTTAATTCCACAGTTTGTGATTGATTTTTTATCATCAAATTTTTTCTTTTTCTTCTTCTCATTAAATCCACAAAAGCTTCCAAACGAGTCAAATAGCCTGCTTTACCGGTCTGTTCATCCATAATTAACGGCAAAATAGGAATGTCAAAATCTTCTCTCATTGCAGGGAAAATATTTTGTGACATAATTTCAGGCATACAGGTAAACGGGCTTACATGGATTAATCCGTCGATGCCTCTTTGATCGGCGTATGCAACGTCAGAAACGCATTCCAAGGCATCTCCTCCTATATCGCGCATCAAATAAGGTTTTGCCATTCTGAACGCACGCTGAAGATGAGTTTCTCCTTTTCGAAAAATCTCCGGTATAATCGCATCTTTTAAAAAGCTGCTGACAGATAAACTTCTTCTTACCTGAACACCCATTCTGCCGAGTTCAGCCATTATATTTTGATTAGAGAATTCATCACACACAATATATATCTCACCTGTTAAGTCAACATGCAATACTTCCCTATTCAAGTCAATCTCTGTTTTATTTAATTCTTCAAACGCAAGTTTTTTAGCTTTTTTAAGCTGTCTGTTGTCTTCCGCATCTTTTACATACTCCAAAGCTTTTTTATAGTTTTTTTCCGCATCTCCGACACGAATTTCTCTTGCTCTCAAATATGAAAGTCTTGCATCAAGGTCGTCCAGCAAAAATATTTTTCTGATTATTAAAAAGATAGCTTTTAAAAATAAAATAGGAGTATTTTTACCGCAAATTTGCATTGCAAACCTATACATACCTTTTACTCCGTCGTATAACTGGAGTTCGATATATTTTGCATCATACCCTAAATCCGCCAGAGCATTTTTAATACAGCTTCCGTATTCTCCCAGTCTGCAAATCCCTGGAGAAGAAATCATTGCAACATAATCCGTTCCGCCTTCAATGGCTTCTATAAAATTACCCAAAATCAATTTATATGGCAGACAAATAGCTTCAGGAGAATGTTTTGTGCCTAATGAAAGCGTTTTTTTACTGGTATAAGGCGGCACATAAGCTTCTACGCCTATTTTATTCAACGCCGCTGCCCATGCTATATATATTGTCCCCATATGGGGGAATGCTACTTTTATTTTCTTTTTGTTTTTTTTCATTTTTCTCTCAATCTGCTATTGTACAAATTTCAAGTCCGGATGACGTGCTGCTAAAGTTTCATCAATACGCTTTACCGGCGTCGTATGTGGGGCTGAAACAAGTTTTTCCGGATAATTTTTTGCATCTTCTGATATTTTTAGCATTACTTCAACAAAATCATCAAGCCGCTTTTTTGATTCAGTTTCTGTAGGCTCAATCATTATAGCCTCATGAACAATTAAAGGGAAATATACCGTCGGAGGATGAATGTTATTATCCATTAATGTTTTTGCAATATTTAAGGTGGAAACTCCGTATTCTTTTTGTTTATCTCCTGATAATACAAATTCATGCATACAAGGAACATCGTAAGGCAATAAATATACTTCCTTAAGTTTTTCTTTCAAATAATTTGCATTTAAAACGGCATCTCCGCTCGCAGTTTTTAAGTTTTCACCCATCATTAATATATAAGCGTAAGCTCTGACTAATACGCCGAAATTACCG
>Ga0153938_1000607_pt1 | contig 14808 bp, 15 predicted proteins | sample TSNY022MetaG_FD_104740 | JGI IMG/M metagenome (GOLD analysis project Ga0153938, IMG submission 104740) | Attine ant fungus gardens microbial communities from New Jersey, USA - TSNJ022 MetaG | ecosystem: Host-associated > Fungi > Mycelium > Unclassified | place: USA:New Jersey: Brendan T. Byrne... | reverse complement strand
CGAAGAATTGCCATAACTTCATCTTTGCCCGAAATCTTTCCGCCAGTGTGGTGTATTACAGGGTCATTAAATTGAGGCACGATTATTTGGTCTGAATAATCATAATAATCTGGTGTCATTATTGCAGAAACACTTTTTGTGGCATTGATTTTACCGCCTGTAACACCTGCAACTGCCCCGGCAAGTTTTCCTACTGCGGATAAAGCATCTCCCAATTTCCAGAGCCAACTACTTGTGCTCGGGTTTATTTTTATTGTGGGGTATTTTATTAGCATAGGTGTATAATCCGATTTAGTGCCACTTATCCCTTGAACAACAGGGTTTTTCAATGATAATTGTTTTTCGATATTCATGGATTTAAATTCTTTAGGCTGATTAATGAATTTTTGCAAATTCTTAGGGACACCATTTAATCTTTCTAAATCCATCATCATACTCTTTTCTACAGTCATCTCTTTTACAATTTCTATTTTGGGTAAATTGTTTTTGATTGTTTTGAACCCATTAAAAGTAGCTTTTGCTCCTTTGGTGGTATTCCTTAATCCCCATTCTAGTTTTTCCATCTTCCATTTGCTTAGTGGGTTTTCGTAGGTGAATACTTTGCTGTTATCAATATCATAATGTTTATTGTACGCATTAACTTTTTCTCTTGCACCCATTCTGAACAATTTTACTGATTTAATCATAGAGGCAAATTCACTATCACTACTCCCGATTTCACTAAAATTTAAAATGGTTTTTTCCATATTCATTGCTTCATTTAATTTAATAGCTTCTGCCTTATTTTGTGGAGTTGGATTCCAAAACAAGTTTTGAAGTATGTTCTTTGTCATTTTTATTTTTCCTTTCTTTTTTTAACATATAGACATGATAAATATCGCTCCTGTTCGTTAGAACAGGAGAATAATAAATATATAAATAATAAGGAATTAAGGGTTGTTGAGACGTTTTTTTCTCAATTCATCTGCTTCATCGTAACCCCTAATTGCTTTAGGTAATAGGTAGTATTTACAAATGAATAGTATTGGACGTTTAATTAAAATATCTTTTACTGAATAAGTAAGAGATATATCAAGTAAAATAGGAGCTGCTTGTATAGCTTTTTTTCGTTCATCCTTGTTTTCAAAATAATTATCAAAACAAGATGAAGGCGGATTTAACTCACAAGAATTGTATATTTGAAAATATTTATTGTATAAATTGACCGATGCCGCCATATTTTCTTTATAGTTATTCATTTTTTCCGACTTTTTTTTGGATTTTACGTCAGGAACAATCAAATTATGTAATTCATTTTCAACATTATTGCAATCCTGGATTTTTAATGCAATGATTTCTTTTTTGCTTAACATTTCAGAATTTTGTTTAGTTTCGTCATAAATTAAGCTACTTAGTTCTTCATTATCCATTGTGCAATATGGATTTTCTTCCATAGTTTTTGCAGATGCTTTTATAAAAGTCTTTATTCTCGCATAGTCATCACCATTAACTTTCTTATCAACCAGTTCAATGGTATATAGAACTGCAAAAATAGCTATGATAATTCCTAATGCGATAAATAATTTTTTCTTTAAATTCATATACTATTCTCCTTTTCACTCTCAATTTCCAAGGATATTATATAATTAATTTATAGAAAAAGATATATGCTAACTATCGTTGATTATTTTCATCACGCCCAAAAGGCTTCGCTTTTTTTCGTGTCGCTCATGCCGAGAACGAAAGTAAACTTTCATTCTCTAATCACTACCACGACATAAATGCCTCAGCAGCCTTGTTTTCTGTCAAAATTTCTTTGGTTTTGCCGATTTTCAATTCTTCAAGCATTTTCATCATCATCAAAATCTTTTTCGGAGTGGATTGCCAAAATTCCTCTTCCGAAAAATTCAGTGCAGGCTTGGCAATAAAATAAAGCAAAGACCAATCAAACTCTTTGTCAAAGCTATAATCGCTGCTTATAACTTCATTTATCGCACTTGAAATAACACACGCAAGCTCCGCGGGGTCAGCGTTTTTCATTAATCTCATAACGTCATAATTTTTGCCTGTATGGATTAATCCTGCAAAAAACATTACCGCAATTGCCTTGAAGTTCTTTTCATTGAATGCTTTAATCCCATCATTTACAGACCCCAATTGTTCTTCAATAAATGCAAACGCTTTAAGCGTATATTTTAATTCGTAAATTTGTTTCCCTATTTTAATCCCAAATGTTTGGGGTTTTATTAATTCTAAATTCATATGTTTTCCTTTCAATTTAAAAAAAGGGAGAGGAGTTCCCCTCCCGAATATTTTAGTTATGTATGCCTCACTGCCTATTTAGTTGTACTTTTTATGCTATCGCCTTAGCCATTTTATTGATTGTGTATTCTTTTATTCTTCCATCATTGGTGGTTGGGATTGAAATACCTGTTACAGAAACTATTGCATAATCCTGAGTTTTGTATTCAACTACAACAGAATTAGCGCGGCATTTAAACAATGTGAAGTGGAAATCTCCTGCTTCGCCGCCTGTGTAGTTTGTTTTACCTTCCAGTTTGAAGTATTTCGGGGTGGAATCAGCACCTACGGTATAAGTATGGGTTACTTCGTCGCTGCCTTCGGTTGCTGTTGTAATATTGCCGCCTTCCAAAATTGCAAGCACGTTCAAATCAACTTTTGCGCTGTCAAATGAAAATCCGATAGTGTCAAGTTGAATAAAATAATCAAGAATTTTACCGTCACCTTTTAAACCTTTTTCGGTGAAGTTTGGAGATAAGTCGATTCTTTGAATACCCGGCACGTCAAGTGCTGTGTTGTAAGATAAGTCAATAGATGAATCTGTTGTGATTTCAGAAATCTTAACGTCATCTACCCCTAAGATTACTGATTGTTTTGTTAGTGTCATGTGTTTTTCCTTTCTGTCTCAACCATTCTGTCATCCTGAACTTGTTTCAGGATCTATTAATTTGATTGTCATTAATAGATCCCGGATCGGAGTCCGGGATGACGCTGAGGTTTTTGTGAGACTTTTTAATTATTAGTTCTAACTATGAAATTGAATTTGAAAAGGTTTCCCTCTTCATTAAATGGTGACTCAACGGGGGTTATAAATGCCTGAGTGGTATTGACATTAATACATCCTCCATCTTCGCCGCCAAGTGCCGTGAATACTTCCCCAATTAGTGCTGATGCCGCTTCGTAGGTTTCGCCCGCAACATTAATAGTCAGCGCTGAGCTTTTTTGATTAATTCCTTTAGGCAAGGTTAACTTTTCGCTGATTAAATTGTGTGAGTCCGATAGCGGGCTGGGTTGACTCTTTACAACACAATAGGTTGTGGGAGCATTCTCCGGAATGTTTCCCACAAAGCAGTTTTGGCTTGTTAAGCCGTTGAGATTTTCCACCAGAAAATCCCTGATTGTTTTTTCAATCATGTTTTTTCCTCTCTTTCGTTAAAGTTGTGCATCATCCTAAAAATTTAGAATAACGCATTGTGTGAGTAAATACATTTGATTTCGTTCAAGAAGTCAGGATTTTTTAAAGAATATAAGACGACAGCATTTGTTCTGTTTCTCGCCTGTAATTTTAATACTATTTTGTTAACATGATTTCTTACGGTACCATAAGCTATTTTTAGTTTTATACCAATATCCTTATCTTCGTAGCCCAAAGCTATGAGTTTTAAGATTTCATGTTCTTTTGATGATAATGGTTTCATTTTAATTCCTTCTTTAAAATTTTCAAATGGTTATAACTAAAGCTATAATCAAAAAGGAATATTAAGTATACAGATTTTTTATAACTGAGTGAAATAGACACACTTCACCCTTTATTAGACTATCAACAACTTTGACATCTGCATTGCCTGATTGGCAAGGTGGCTTTTTATTTCCAACGGTCGTGAGCCTGTATAGCTAATGCATATATACTATTAGAACATAGCATGACTAAATTCGTCAACTTTATTTTAATATTAATTATTAAATTTTAAAAGTCCCCAATTCTATGTAGACAATATCATGGATAATAAAATTTTAATTCACTCCCTTAATCATACACAAATTTGCCGCTCAAAAGAATAATCTTTCACTTGGACACAATACGCCTAGGGGAAGTTACAAACAGCTTTACCATCAAGAGCGTGAGCCTACATAACTGTATTTTGATTTAACAATGAATACAATTTTTTGTAAAGTCCACAATTCAATTTACACAAAAATGTGTACACGTTTTTATATAGGTAAGTTTTTTGCAAATTAGTTGACTGAAACAAAGGGTTTTTGTTCAGAAAATATTTTATTTGGCAGTTTAAAATGGGGTAAATATGCCCACAATTCAAACCAAATAATGCCTTCCGCCTTTTCTTCCGACTTAAATTCCGGAACTCAAATTGCATGTTTGTAGCCCATTGCCTCAAAGCTAGGAAATGTTTGGATTTAAGGCACATTTTTCAAGGTTATCCATGCGTGAACATGCAAAAAGAATGCAAAGAAAATGCAAATCATGCAATTTCAGTCAACCGCACAAAATCAGCCTCAACCCCGCCACACTTTATGATACAGGCAGTCGGAACCCAATCCGAATTTGCATGATAAACGCCACTTTTCCTTAATATTGCCCCATATGGGAATATAAGAAGGCTGCTATATAACTATAAAAAGTCAGCTAAAAAAGACCCCTTTTATAGGGGTCTAAATTTAATTATTAAATTTTTAAGATACAGCGGTTCTTTTTATATAATACTCTTTTTGTCTTGTTTCAACATAGAAATCACCGTAACGAACTAATTCTACATTACCTTTATAATCTTTTCTATATATTGCAATTAATTTGATTAAATCCCAAAAAACAATATTTCTTGCTTCATTAACAGGTTCATAGTTTACTTCTTCGGTGGTTTCTTTTTTGTTAACGTCAATATACTCATCCAGCTTTTCTAAGCCATAGGCAAAAGTCAGCGAATTTTCTACAGAAAAGCCTTCTACATTAACACCTGTTTTTAGCGTATTTTCTATTTTGGTGCTTTCGGTTGTACTTTTTCTATATGTAGATTCGTGTGATAATGTTACACTGGCTTTATATCCTTGGTTTGTAGCAAGAGGAAGATTTTTTATTCTTTTTAGAATATATATACAAGTTGAAAAATATGACTCGACAAAATTTTTCTTTGCTGCAGCCGAGGCAATTTTCACATCGTCTATTTGCTTCCACATTTTTTTGTCAAACTCATTGATTTCTGTTCTGCCTATCAATATTTCTTCTTTTATTGCATTTACTTCCGGCAAAATATCATCAATAATAACAGTATCAATGACCGGTAATGATTTTATCTTGTTCCATTCATTAAAATTCATAAGGTTGCCTCCTTTACAGTGCAGTTGATACAGTTACACTTGTTTGGAAATCATGATATCCGTCAGGCACTTGCTCAAAACCTTCAGCTGTTAAAAGCTTTGTTGTTGTACAGTTGCTTGTGTTTTTATGTTTACCTACTGGCATATCTACTCTGATATCCATTGTTCCGTATGACGGTTCACCCTTTGGTGCAACATCTTTAAATGATAAATAAAATTCAATGCCATAAGATGTGCCACCAGGTGAATAAATATTGTATTTACTCGATTCTCCCGGTTTAATTTCATCGGGCATTGTTCTTGATTTACAATGCACCACTTGACCGTTTATCAGCTTTAATGGTCTGTCTAATTCATTGTTTACAACTACCGTGTAATTCCATTCAGGCATAATCCCAACTCCTTTCAGTTGCTATAATTTCCGGGGTACTTCCCCGGACATAATTCAAGACAATCTAAAATAATTAATTAATATGCAGAAAATTAAACTCCGAATGCTAAATCTTTATACCCTTATTTATTAAGTTTATCGTATTTTAAGTTCTTTTTAAATTCCCCAAAAGACTAACAATAAAATTAACCGGTCTGTATGCCGAAAAGTTTTTTGAAACCTTCCAAACTTTTTTTTGTTTCTTTCATTGACTTAACCTCAAAAACTATATTAGGACTTAAACCAAATTCTTCAATTTTAGCAAATGTTTTGTCGAAATTAATTTTTCCGTCAACAAACGCCCTATGTTCATCCTGTAATCCGTTGTTATTGTGTAGATGAATATGATGCAGAAATTTTTTGGATTTATCTACCCAGCTTTCAAGCGGGATTTTTGAATTAACTTTTACATGTCCTGTATCAAGGCATAGTTTTAAGTTAGGTGAATCAATAGCTTTAACAATATCAAGAATAAAATCAGGCTCAGTTTCAAGAGAATTTTCAAGCACAGCTATTTTGTTTGATTTTTCAAACTTTTTAACAAATTCTTTCCAGAAATTAATTAAATCATTTTTAGTTCGCGCATCATATGAAGTGGTTCTCCAATACGGGTTATAACCTGTATGAAAAACAACGGTATCTGCATTTATTGCATTTGCTATTTTTAAAGATTGATTGTAACGTTTTTGAGAGATTTTTCTTATTGCCGGATCTTCGCTTACGGGATTAATATCGTTAGAAAATCCATGAAGGCTGAGTTTGTTGTTAAAACCTTTAAGCGTTTTAGCAAGTTTATTAACACAAGCATTAAAGCCTTTATCAAATTTTTCAATAGGAACAGGATAACGTACTTCAATACCGCATCCGTTTTCTGCCGCATACTTTATCATCTCCGGTAATTGCTTCGGAGTCGATGATAATCTCAAGCTGCTTAATTTTAAAGGATTGATTTTCATAGTAATATTAAAACACGTAAAATTTTTTTTTGCTGTTTTTTACTTATAACAGCTTTCTACATATAATTAAGTTTTATTACATAAAGGTTGACAAAAATAAAAAAACGAGTTATAAAGTTAGTAAGTAATTACTTACTTTTATGAAAAGGAATTAAGATGGGCGAAAAAAAAGAAAAGACGAAACAATTAATTATTGAAAATTCTATCAAACTATTTTCTTCTCTTGGATATAATGCAACAACAACTGCATCTATAGCCCAAGAAGTCGGTTTGTCTGAGACAATAATCTTTAAATATTTCAAAAATAAAGAAAATCTTTTACGAGAAATTAGCAATCTGGCAATGAGTCAAATTATAGAAAATATATCTATAATTCCGCTTATGAAAAACATAGAATTATCCAAAGACTACTCTCTTAGAAATTTTATAAAATCAATTATAATGGAACGTCTTGAATTCATGGACAAAAACTTTGAACTGGTAAAGCTTTTTGTCATTGAAATGCAGTATTCAAAGGAATTGCTCTTGCAAGCAAAAGAAATTATTTTTCCGAAAGCATTTGAAATTTTTGAAGCTGTCAGAAAAATTATTATAAGCAAGGCATCTGTTTCTGATGCTGAAGTTTCAGCTATTACACGAATTGCTATAGGTACAATTGAATCGATTGCTATTCAAAAGTATTTATTCGGTCTTGAAATAGCTCAAGAAAAAATTGAAATTGAAGTTGAGGAAATTCTAAATATCATTGAAAAAAGTGTTATTAAAAATAAAAGGAATTAAGAAAATGAAAATCGGATTACCAAACGCATTAATCAATCAATATTATATCTCGTTCTGGAAGCCTTTCTTTGAGACTTTAGGACTGGAGGTTATTGTTTCGCCTGAAACGACAAAATCTATTATTGATAAAGGCATTCGAAATACTGTTGCAGAAATATGCGCGCCAATTAAGATTTATATGGGTCACGTTATAGAATTATTAGATTCGGGGGTTGATTTTGTTTATATCCCAAGATTTGTATCTATTTGCGATGATGATGCCTTCTGCCCAAAATTCTTAGCGCTTCCTGATATGCTGAATTGTGCAATTCCCGAACTTAAAGACAAAATGATAACTCATCATATTGTGTCTGATAATGATGATATAGCAACTTTACAGAACTATTTTGACATAGGTAAGCTCTTTACCAATGATAAAAAATTAATTTATCAGGCAATAGAAAACGGTAGACAAAAATGGCAGGAATATCGTAATTTATGTGTTCGTCATAAATGTAACAGTAAAATTGCAAATGATGCAGTTTTAAAGGGAATTAATATTGAAAAAAACAGCAGTCAAATAAAAATAGGATTAATAGGCTATGTTTACAATATTTACGACAATTTTATAAGTATGAACATAATGAAAAAGCTGGCAGATGCAGGAGTTGAAATTATAACTTTTGAAATGTTGGAAGATATACAAATAGAAAAACAATTGCAACGATTTCCTAAAAAATTATTTTGGACTTTCTCTAATAAAATAATAGCAGCAGGATATCATTTTTTGGAAGATGACAATATTGACGGTGTAATTCATGCAACAGCTTTTGGCTGCGGTCCGGATGCATTCATCGGAAAATACCTGGAACTTGATTCGGCAGAATATGAAAAACCATTTATGACAATCAGAGTAGATGAACATACAGGGGAAAATCACTTGCAAACAAGGCTGGAAGCATTTGTAGAGATGCTTATCAAAAGCAAACAAGAAGAAATGAAAAATGACGATATTATTCTTCCATATAAAGAAGAAATGGAGAGTGCAGCATGAAGGCATCGTTTCCTTATATGGGAACTCAAACATTTTATAAAAAGTTGATAGAACTTTTTGATCTGGATGTAGTTCCGCCGCCTGTACCAACAAAAAGAACAATAGATTTAGGTGTTAAATACAGCCCTGAGTTCGTATGCTTTCCTTATAAAGTAATGCTTGGAACATATATTGAAGCTATTGAAGCCGGCGCGGATACGATTATAACTTCCGGAGGCAGCGGTCCTTGCAGGGCAGGTATATATAGTGAAGTTCATGAAAAAACACTTAAAAAACTAGGATATGATGTAGAGTTTATAGTATTTGACGATTTAAACCGCGACCCGAAAGTTTTTATGCAAAAACTTGAAAAAATCAAAGGAAAACAATCCTGGTTAAAAGTTATCGATAACTTTTGGACAGCATACGAGTTGTCAAAAGCTGTTGATGGACTTCAAAAAGAAATTGAAATTAAACGGGCATATGAAATTGAAAAAGGTTCTTTCAACGCATTATTTAATGATATATTGCTCGATTTTGACCGCAATGCTTTTACGAGAAAAGAAATTAAAAAAATCTACAAAAGAAGTAAATCTGCTTTAAAAGCCGTTAAGTGTACAAAAATGCCTCCCAAAAAAGACAGAATAAAAATAGGTATTGTAGGTGAAATATATGTAGTTATGGAGTCTTCAATCAACATGAATATCGCCGAGGTATTGAACTCTCTTGGTTGTGAAGTTACCCGCTCTATGTTTATCTCTGAATGGCTTAACCACGCAATTTATCCAAAGATATTCCGTAAAAAATCAGGACAATTATTGGTTGATAACAGCCGCAAATATATGGATATTCCTATTGGCGGACATGAATGTCATAATATAGGCAATATTATTGAATATAAAAAAGAAGGCTATGACGGTATAATTCATCTAATGCCATTTGCCTGTTTGCCTGAATTGATTACCCAAAGTATTGCGCCAAATATTTCAAAGGATTATGAAATCCCGATTATGACTTTATCTTTAGATGAGCAGACTGGTATTGCAAATAATCTTACACGAATTGAAGCTTTTGTAGAATTACTCAAAAAAAATAAAGGAGAAAATCAATGATTAAAGCATATTTAGGTATTGATGTCGGTTCAGTCAGCACGAATGTTGTGGCTATTGATACTTATGGAAAAGTTTTGTCAAAACAATACCATCGCACAAACGGACAACCGATGGATTGTGTAAAAAAAGGATTAAAAGCTTTAAAACAAGAAATGCCTGACATAGAAGTGCTTGGCGTCGGAACAACAGGGAGCGGAAGGCAATTAGCGGGAATTCTCGCAGGAGCTGATGTTGTAAAAAATGAAATCACCTCACATGCAGCTGCTACCGTGCATTATTATCCTGATGCTTCTACGATTTTTGAAATTGGCGGACAAGATTCTAAAATTATTTTCATTAAAAATAAATGTGTGGTTGATTTTGCTATGAATACTGTTTGTGCGGCAGGAACAGGCTCTTTTCTTGATCATCAGGCAGAGAGATTAAGAATTCCTATTGAAAAATTCGGCGAAATGGCTCTTTCTTCGACAGAAGAAGTCCGTATTGCAGGAAGATGCACAGTATTTGCTGAATCTGATATGATTGCAAAACAGCAATTTGGTTTTTCAAAAGCTGATATAATAAAAGGACTTTGTGAGGCGCTTGTACGTAATTATATTAACAACCTGGGACGCGGACATGAATTAACTCCTCCGTTTGTGTTCCAAGGCGGGGTCGCTGCAAATTCAGGTATTATAGCTGCCTTTGAGAAAGAAACAGGATGTAAAATTATTGTACCTGAACATTATGATGTAATGGGAGCGATTGGCATAGCACTATTAGCAAAAAATAATATTGAAAGTAAAGGAATTAAAACACAATTCAGCGGTTTTGAAAGTACTGAAAAAGATATTCAGCCAAAAACTTTCAGATGTGAAAGCTGCTCAAACTCTTGTGAAGTAGTTGAGGTTGTATATGACGGGCAAATAGCAGCAAGATGGGGTGACAAATGCGGCAAGTGGACTAATGCCGTCACCAAACAGCCAAATAAAACATTAGCTGCGGTTTGATAATTATCAAAAGAGTGCATTATAAAAACGCATAATAATTGTAAATCCGACTCTTTATGAAACAAAATTGTAATAGTTACGTCTATTATAATATATAGTTTTTTATTTAATATACAAAGAGAGAGAAGGGGATTTACTAGAATGGTTGCGAAACTTAAGATGTCTCATGCGGAAGACACATTATATAAAGATTTTAAACCGCATTATTTAGAAGAAGATGAAATTGATACCGTTTTAGAATCAAATTTACCGAGTATTGATGAAGAAATAACGGAAAATGTTCCGAAAACTTTTAATTCAATATCCAATGATGATGATATTTTACAAATGTATTTGAAAGATATCGGAAAAGTAAAATTATTGTCATCTAAAGAAGAAAAAATTCTTGGTAAACAAATCAAAGAAGGTAAGTCAAAAGAAGCAGAAATTGCTATGAGAAAGCTTGTTCAGGCAAATTTACGATTAGTTGTCAGTATTGCAAAGAAATATATAGGACAGGGAGTTCTGTTTATGGATTTGGTGCAAGAAGGCTCACTGGGTTTGATTAAGGCGGCGGAAAAATTTGATTATTCAAAAAACTTCAAATTTTCAACTTATGCGACATGGTGGATTAAACAAACAATAATCCGAGCGATTTCAAATAACTCAAGAACAATAAGAATTCCTGTACATATGACCGATAAAATAAGAAAGTACAAAAGAGTATTCACACTGCTTTCATTCGAACTTGGCAGAGAACCTGTTGATGCTGAAATTGCAGAAAGAATGGAAATCCCGGTTAAAAAGATAGGCGCAATTAAAAGATCTATCATTAAAGAGCCGATTAGTTTAGAAACACCGGTAACGGAGGATTTGAGCATAGGTGATTATATTCAGGATAATACTTATTGCTCGCCTGAGTCTCAAACTAAGAATAATGCTTTAAAAGGCAGCATAATAGACTTACTGAGTACATTAGACGAACGTGAAAAGCAGATTATAACTTATCGTTTCGGTATAAATGGAGAAACTCCGAAAACACTTGAACAGTTAGGAGTTATGATGGGATATTCTAAAGAGAGAATTCGACAATTAGAAGATTCTGCATTAACAAAAATTAGAAGAAATAAGGAATTTCAACATTATAGAGATTTTATTGAGGATTAATATTCATACTTCAGCAAAAAACCCGCTTAGCGGGTTTTTCTTTATGCTTTTACATGTCCTAAAAGTGAACGCGCAAACTCAAGGGATTGTTCGTTAATTTCTCCTCCCGCAAGCTCTGCCAGTGCTTTTATTTGATTTTCACCGGTTAAGACATATACTTCAACTGTTGTCTCATCTGCCTGTGATTTTCTCACATAAAAATGTTTATGCGCCTTGGAAGCGATGATTGCCTGATGTGTTATTAGAATTATCTGATGATATTTTGACAGTTCTAAAATCTCATCGGCAACGCTTTGGGATGCACGACCTGATAATCCGGTGTCGATTTCATCAAATATTACTGTATCAATGTCATCACTTTGTGCAAATATTGTCTTAATAGCGAGCATGACACGTGAAATTTCTCCGCCGGAAGCAACTTTTGCAAGCGGCTTAAGATCTTCAGATACGTTTGTTGATATCATGAATTCAACATCGTCTATTCCGTCAGGGGACAATTCTTTCCGGTTGACAGATATATTAAATCTTGATTTTGGAAGTTCAAGATTTTCAAGTTTTTCTTGAATTAGGTTCGAAAGAATTTGAGCGTAGTTTTTTCTTTGTTCGCTTATTTCTTTAGCAATAGCCTCTAATTCCGATTTTGTTTCTTTTATATTATTTTCTAATTCTTCTATGTTTTGAGTTGAAAATACTATTGATGACAATTCTTTAGATAAATTATCAAAAGTATTTAATACAGATTCTAAAGTCCCGCCATATTTGCGTTTGAGTTTGTCTAACAGAAAAATACGCTCCTGAATATTGTTTAATCTTTCTGTGTCATTGTTGAGATTTTGGCTGTAATTTCTTAAATCACTGCCGATTTCACGTAAATTTTCAATAGAATCAATTAAATTTTGCTCCAATTCAGCGAGTTTTTCATCATACGATGCGGCTTTTGATATATTTTGTTTAATTTTGCCTAAAGCTTCCATAATAGAATTATCATCGCCATTAATTGCCCAGTAAGAAGTTCCCGTTAATTCACGAAGTTTTTCCGCATTCTCTAACACTTCGAGTTCGGATTTTAATTCTTCATCCTCGTTTATATTTTGAATATTTGCAGAGTCAATTTCATTAATTTGGAATTGTAAAAATTCCAATTGAGATTCTGTCATGCTTGCGGAATTCTTTAAAGATTCTAACTGTGTTTGCATTTGTTGATAGTATTTGAACTTTTCTTTATAGAATTCAAGTTCTTGCCCGTAAGAATTTTTTGCATAGCAGTCCAGCAAATTTATATGGTATTTAGGCTGTAAAAATGCATAGGTTTGATGCTGTGAGTGGATATCCAAAAAATAATTTTTAAGATACTTTATAAAATCCTGGTTAACTAAAGTCCCGTTAACTCTAGAGCGTACACCGCTAAAAGTGATTTCTTTTGTCAGTATTATTTCCGAACCCCAGTTTTCGATACCGTATTCTTCAAACAAACTGCCCATGTCATGTTTTGTATTTTCAATTATAATCTCAATAATTGCTTTATCTCTGCCTGTTTTAATAACTTCTTTAGAAACTCTTGATGAAAAAGCTATGTCAATGGCATTAATTAGTATACTTTTACCTGCTCCGGTTTCACCTGTAATTATATTTAATCCGGCATGGAAATTCGCGGTCAATTCATCTATTAATATATAATTCTTCAATTTTATCTGCTTAATCATATTATTAGGATATCTTAAAATTTCAAATTGGGCAAGCCAAATGTAATGTTGGGATTCCATGTCATCGCGGGAGTATTAATTTATTTCAGTATGACAAAAAGAAACATGTCAGTATTTGCTATATACTAAAAGAGATGAGAATTTAATTCTCATCTCTTTTTATTTGTAATTAAACAATCTTACTATTTAGCGTATAAAACAGCTCTTGCTGCAGCAGAGTTAGGAAGAATTGTTTGATCGTAGAAGATTACAGGGTATACGTCAACAGGGTTTGTAACCGCACAAGTATCACCTGAACCTGAATCACATTTTACAACTTTGTTAGGAGCTTTTTGACCGTTAATGTCAATGAAACCTCTACAAGCACTTGGTTGATTAGCAGCGCCAGCACCAGTGGCAATAGTAGGGTCGATTGTACATCCAACCGCAGATACAGGGAATGAGAATACGATACCGTCATTAAAGAATAACACGTAATTTGAACCTGAGTTAAAGGTACCAGTTTGCCCGTTTGTATTGATTGAATAACCTGTTGTACCTGTTGTAGTTTTAACAACATTCATACGATTTCTGAAAAGAGTGTACAATGATTGTGTGTCTGTAGCTGTACCTGTAGATACAGTGTCAGCGAAGTTGTAGTCATCTAACGCAACGTTTAATACAACTGCCTGGCTTAATACTGATAAAGCCTTTTTGTAAGCTGCTTTGTATTGAGCACCTTGTGTATTGCTCAATAATGTAGGCATAGTTAATGCTGCTATTACACCAATAATACCTAATACGATTAGCAATTCTGCTAAAGTAAAACCGAATCTTTTTGTCATAATCTTTCACCTTTCTTTCTTTTACGAAACTATGGACAAATATTTTTTTTATATTTGCAATTATAATAGCAACATTTTCGAACTGTGTCAAGTATATGTATGATTTTTTTTAATTATTATACTTATTTAGTTTGAATATTTTGAATTCTGCAGGATTAAGTTTTTTAAATTCCAGCACTGAATTTTCGCGCTCTACAGGCGCAAAATCTTTTCCGTTAAATATATATTCACATGTTACCTGATAATCGCCGGGAAGCTGAATTGATTTGTTTTCTATGGCATGCCCTCTAACTACTTCAGAATAACATTCACCATTTTCGTCTGTTTTATTAACTTTTTCGGTAGGATAATGATAGTTTGAAACCATTAAAAAAGCAGTTTTTAACGGTTCTTTTGAAATAATCCATGCCGCAAATCCGTCATCTTCCTGAGAAATAATCTGAGCTTCCCCGTCGGTAATAATCGGCTGCGATTTAACAAATCTGTCTATCGCGTCAAATTTTGCGAAAAATTCAGGATGAT
>Ga0153938_1000600_pt1 | contig 14861 bp, 10 predicted proteins | sample TSNY022MetaG_FD_104740 | JGI IMG/M metagenome (GOLD analysis project Ga0153938, IMG submission 104740) | Attine ant fungus gardens microbial communities from New Jersey, USA - TSNJ022 MetaG | ecosystem: Host-associated > Fungi > Mycelium > Unclassified | place: USA:New Jersey: Brendan T. Byrne... | reverse complement strand
TTCTTTCTAAGTTCTTTTAGTGTTTGCATATTATCCCTACTTCACTCTTTTATTTAATAATTCATTTTTATTGATTCCGTTTAGATAATCTAATACTTTCATTCTTTTCTTTCCAAAAGGTTTAATGTCTGTTACATAAATAATTCCGTTTTTACAAGAAATACCAATTGCATCTTTTTTTATATCAACGAGAATGGAAGCTTCCTTTACTTCTGTTTCGATAAAATAAGCCTCAAATACTTTGTATTCTAAATCTTCGATTAAAAAATTAGCTACTGGCCAAGGGTTTAAGCCTCTGATTTGATTTAAAATTTCTTTACCTGGTTTATTAAAATCGATATGTTCTTGTTCTCTTTTAATATTATAAGCATAGGTTACTTCGTTTTCGTCTTGTTTTATTCTCTTATTAGTTCGATTAAAAATGGCTGGTAATGTTTCTTTTAATAATTTAGCTCCCAAGACAGATAATTCATCATGAAGAGTTCCTACATTGTCTGTATCTTCAATTTTATACTCACAATTAGCAATGATATCACCTTGATCCATTTTAGAATCCATATACATGATAGTTATGCCTGTTTTATCACATCCATCGATTAAACATTGATGAATTGGAGCTCCTCCTCTATATTTAGGAAGTAAAGAAGCGTGAACATTCACACAACCAAATTCTGGATAATCTAGTATTACTTTTGGAATAAATTGACCATAAGCACAAGTGATAATGATATCAGCTTTGGTGTTTAAGACAATATCATATTCATCTTTTATTTTAATTGGTTGATAAACTCTGATATTGTGCTCTAACGCTTTTTGTTTTACTGGTGTTGGTGTTAAAATTTGTTTCCTTCCAGTCATTTTATCTGGTTGTGTCACGACTAATACGACTTCATAATTATGAATTAACATATCAAGAACTGGTACAGCAAAATCTGGTGTTCCCATAAATATTACTTTTTTCATTTTATCAATCCTTCTTTATTATCATAATAAAATTAACAGTTTAAATCAAGTTCAATTCGAACTTTTTTTTCTAGTATATAATGTTCATCAATGTTTTTTAGAATAGCAATTATTTTTGATAACTCTTTATATTTGATTGTAATTTCTAAACAATAAACGTTATTTATTTTCATCATACTAGATGTAGTTGGACCTAAAATAATAGAATAGTTTCCTATCTGATTAACAAGATTCCCTTTGATATTAGTTGCTTCTTGTAAAGCAAGATCATAATCTTTTGATTTTATTTTAATATTTGCTAAAAAATAAAAAGGTGGATATTTCAATTTTTTTCGAATATTCATTTCATAATGATAAAATTTCAGATAATCATTTTCTTTAACACATTGTAATATTGCATTATCTTCATTAAAGGTTTGGATAATTACTTCTCCTGATAATGAATCTCTTCCTGCTCTTCCACTTGTTTGTTGTAATAATGAAAACGTTTCTTCTCCACTTCTAAAGTTTGGAATATTTAAAGATGTATCAGCATTTATAACGCCAACTAAAGTAACTTTTGGAAAATCAAGGCCTTTACTAATCATTTGCGTTCCAATTAAAATATCATATTCATGATTTAGAAATGAATTCACTATTTTCTCATGCCCGTTTTTTCTTTGTGTAGTATCAGCATCCATTCGAATTACTCTAGCATTAGGAAATTTTTCTTGGATCAGACTTTCTAATTTCTCTGTGCCAAGCCCAAAGAAATTCAGGGCTTCTTCTAAACAATTGGGACATTTATTGGATGTAAAGCGGGTATAACCACAGTAATGACATTGTAAGTTTTTCTTATTTTGATGATAAGTTAATGTGATATCACAATTAGGGCATTTATAAGTGAAGCCACAAGAAGAACAATTGATAAATGTTGAATGTCCTCTGCGATTCAATAAAATCATGATTTGTTCATTTCTATTTAGTGTTTCACTCATTTTATTTATTAATGTTTCACTTAAAAATTGATTCCCTTTTTTCATTTCAGATTGCATATCAATAAATTTTATCGTTGGCAGAGGTCTTTGATTTACTCGTGTGTTTAATGCCAAATAGGTATAGACTCCCTTTTCAGCGCGACTCATTGTTTCTAATGTTGGTGTTGCACTTCCAAGAACAAGAGGACAATTATGTTTTTTACTTCGATATTTAGCAACATCAAGTGTATGATACTTTGGCATCATGCTATCTTGTTTATAGGAGTTAGAATGTTCTTCATCTAATATAATAATTCCTAAATCATTAATTGGAGCAAAAATCGCACTCCTTACACCAACAATGATATTGGCTTCTTTATTTTTAATTTTTCGCCATTCATCATATCGCTCACCATCAGATAAAGCACTATGAATGATTGCAACATTATCACCAAACCGATGAATAAAATTATTAATAAATTGAGCAGTTAAGCTGATTTCTGGTACTAGCATCAAAGCTTGTTTATTTTCCTTTATAGTATTAGCAATTAATTGCATATAAATTTCTGTTTTTCCTGATCCAGTAACACCATGAAGTAAATAGGTTTTAGATTGATTCATTTTGATATTATCATACACATTTTGTTGATCTTCTGTTAAGGTTTTTGGTTGTTCTAATTCTTGTAAAGGAATATTTAAACGATAGACTTCATTTTCAAAGATTGTTATAATTTCATTTTTAATCAAGGTTTTTACGGCTGAAGCACTAATCTCTTCGGCTTCTTTTTTTCGTATTTCATCAAATTCATTAAAAAGCTCAACAATTTTTTGTTGCATTTCATTTTTACATAAATTATAAGCGGATAAATAATCAATATTTAATTTTAAATAGGATTCATATTTTTTATGTGTATTATTTTTTTTCTTTGCTTTGGCACCATTCGGTAACATAATAGCATAAGCGCTAGATAAACTACATAAAGTTTTTTGTTGCAAAAATTTTCCAAGTTCAATCAATTCTTCATTTAATATTGCTTCATCATCTAAAATAGAAATAATTTCTTTTGTTTCATAATTAGGTTGATTTGTAACACTTAAAATAAAACCAGCTAATTGCTGATGACCAAAAGGTACGATAACTCTTTTACCAATTGCAATCATCTTTCTTAAGCTTTCGGGAACCGAATAAGTGAAAGTTTTATCAATTGATTTTATTTTTAATTCAACGAGTACTTCAATATACAAAAATCATCACCTTCTTTCAATTAATAATAACAAAAAAAGAAAGCGAATACTAGCTTTCCTTAATTAATTACTTTCTTATATCTTTAAAAAACAAACATTTAATTAGCCGTGGTTAACGTATTGTTATCTAAAAGCTAATTTACACGTAAAAAAATTAAAATGAATTGATGCTTAAAATCGAATCAAGGGCAAGTATTTGCTGAGCAATCAATGATTTTGCCTTTAAAACCTTTATTACTAATCCATGTTGCGTCACTGGCATTTTTAACATAAGCTGTGTGAGTTGTTTCAGAACTATCAAACATAAATCCATAATTCGTTACATTATCAAAATTGAATGTTCTTAAATCAAAAGTAAAATTCGCATTTCTAGATCCAACAAAAGCAAACATTTTGTACATATCAGTTACCTTGGAAGTATCAAATTTGTTGCCAAAGTCAAGCGTAAAAATTGGATTAAATTCTCCAATATCAGCAAACATAAAAGACATATTCAACACATTGGAAGTATCAAATTTGTCGCCTAAGTCAAGCGTGAAGGTTTGACCGCTACGCCCAGTACAATAAAACATTTGGTTCATATCTACCACATTGGAAGTATCAAATTTATTTCCTAAATTTAAGGTGAAACCTGTATTATTCTCTCCAATCTGACGAAACATACCGTCCATGAATGTTACTTTAGAAGTATCAAATTTATCGCCTAAGTCAAGCGTGAATACAAGACTACTATAGCCAATAGCAGTAAACATACCGCGCATAGTTATCACATTAGAAGTATCGAATTTATCACCTAAGTCAAGTGTTAAAACAGTGCTATCAAATCCAGTATAAGAAAACATACCCTCCATATTTGTTACATTGGAAGTATCAAATTTGTCACCTAAGTCAAGCGTGAAGACGGTGCTATCAAATCCAGTATAAGAAAACATATCATACATACTTGTTACTTTTGATGTATTAAAACTACTTACATCTAAATCGGTTAAAGATCTACATCCAGTAAATATACCCGTCATATCCATTACTTCTGAAGTATTAAAACTACTTATATCTAAATTAATTAAACTAGAAGCATTAGAAAACATATAAGACATATTTGTTACTTTTGAAGTATCAAATTTATCACCTAAATCAAGCGTGAAAACATTGCTGTTATGGCCAATATTATTAAACATATAGGACATATCTATTACATTAGAAGTATCAAAATTATTTAGATTTAAACTAGTCAAGGAAGAACATCCATCAAACATCCATTTCATAATTGTTACTTTTGAAGTATCAAAATTATTTAGATTTAAACTAGTTAAGGAAGAACAGTTAGAAAACATACCTGACATTATTGTTACATTAGAAGTATTAAAAATACTTACATCTAGATTGGTTAAGGAAGAGCATCCAGAAAACATACCATGCATATTTGTTACTTTTAATGTATTAAAACTACTTACATCTAAATTGATTAAACTAGAAGCATTAGAAAACATATTAGCCATATTTGTTATATTAGAAGTATCTAAATTAGATAAATTAATATTTTTAAGTGAAGTTAAATTTTGGAACAAATAGCTAGAATTAGAATTGGCGATTACTTCCTCCTCTTGACCGATATAAACTTCATATAAGCCATTAGAATCACTATCATAATACCAAGCCATTATCCCACCGTTTTGTTGGGCTGAAACATCCCATGAGCCAATGGCATCATCTGGCACTCCATTTGAGGAAACAAATTCAAGTTTCTCAATCGTATTTTTAACAAGCGGACCATTTAAAAATTTCCCTGTAGCAGAAATATTACTAGTGGTCGTTAAATTAGCAAGCAAAGGCGCTTCATCAGTTGCAATGTTAGTTATATATATTTTTGAATGAAATGTTTTGTTCATTTCACTTATTGAAGCATCTTGGTCCATCCATAGATATAAACTAAATTCTTTTTCTTCTCCGACTCTTAAATAGCCACCTTTTAAATAATAAGATTTAATCAAATTATCTAAATCGATATTACTTGTATCAGTATTTTCTGGCGCCGAACCTAATATTTTAGGTGTCAGATTAGTTTTTGTACTGAGATCAAAGGCATAGGCAATTGCATTTTCATCCATTAAAGTACTACTTTCTCCAAATGAATTTAGCGTGACGTAATATTCAGAATCTATAGTACAGATGTTTTTGATTTTGAATTTATATGGTGATAATGCTAAACCCTCTTGATCAGAAATTGGGAATGTATTTGTTAATGTAATATCGCTTCCTGTTTCTTCAAATGTTACTTCAAAACAACCAGTATTTATTAAATTGGAATCGGATTGTTTTTTTGTTATTTGCCAGTAAGAATAAGAGATTCCAATTGTAATTGAAGAAATCATTAAAATACTAATTACAATCAATGCGATTTTATGCTTTCTATTTAATTTAATTTTCATAATATCACCACTTACTTTAAATAATTATAGCATGTTAGTTTGATTTTTTAAAATAGTTATTTTGAAGTATTGCATTACAAGATATTTTTTAAATGATATTTTAAGTAAAGAAAAAAACGAATTTAATCGTTGATTACTTGTAGAGCCTAACGTTTAGATTGATTTATAAATGCTTTTGGCATTCGTATTTTTTACACATAATATAGTTTTTATTCTTTTAAATATTCAAACATTATATTTTATTTATTTAATGACAACTGTTACGTAGTTAGTTTTTGTTACAGTCACAAAGTTTTTAACTGTTTCATCTTTTACATAAATTGTTGTTGGTACTGATATATTTCTAAATGTCCAACTATTATTAGTTACTAAATCAAAGGTCATATTAGAAATATCAATTGTCGATATTTTAGCTTTTTCAAACATCCCGTAACCAGAATTTCCTATAGAGTAAGAGCTACTAGCACCAACAATATTTAGTTTAGGAGTAAAAAAGTTGTTAAGATCTAAAGAAGTTGTACTAAAGTTATAAAACATGCCATACATTGTTGTTACATTTGTTGTATCAAAAGAGCTCAAATCAAGAGTCTCTATTTCTACAAAAGCAAACATTTGTCGCATTGTTGTTACTTTTGATGTATCAAACCTACTCACATTTAAACTGGTTAATTCGGAACAATTATAAAACATAGAACTCATATCTGTTACTTTTGATGTATCAAAATTACTTAAATCTAAACTGGTTAATTTGGAACAATTATAAAACATAGAACTCATATTTGTTACTTTTGATGTATCAAAATTACTTAAATCTAAACTGGTTAATTCGGAACAATTATAAAACATAGAACTCATATTTGTTACTTTTGATATATCAAAATTACTTAAATCTAAACTGGTTAATTTGGAACACTTATAAAACATAGAACTCATATTTGTTACATTTGATGTAGCAAAACTACTCACATTTAAACTGGTTAATGCGGAAGTTTCAAGAAACATTCCTTCCATTATCGTTACGCTTGATGTATTAAAGTTACTTAAATCTAAACTCGTTAATGCCCAAGTTCTTAAAAACATACATTTCATAGTTGTTACATTGGAAGTATCAAAGCTACTCACATTTAAACTGGTTAATAATCGAAGTTCAGAAAACATATAAGACATATTAATTACATTTGAGGTGTCAAAATTACTCAAATCTAAATCAGTTAAAAGTGAGGCAAGAACATCACTAGTAGCTGTAATTGCAAACATCTGATACATATTGGTAACTCTTGATGTATTTAAATGTTCTAAATTAATTCTTTTTAATTTTGTTAAATTCGAGAATAATCCTGTGCTATTTTTATTAGCAATCACTCCACCGTTTTGACCAATATAGACTTCATAAAGCCCGTTTGCATCTAAATCATAATACCAGGCCATAATTGAGCCGTCTTTTTGTTCTGATACATCCCACGATCCAATTGCATCTACAGGAACTTTATTAGAATCCATAATGTCAATTGATTCAATTGATGATTTTATTATCGGTCCGTTTAAGAAGTTCCCTGTGGCAGGCATACTAGTTGTTGTTTCTATTAATGTTGCAAATTCAGTCACAACACTAGTAATGACTATTTTAGATTGGAATATCTTATTCATTTCCTCAAGTCCAGCATTTTCGTCCATCCATAATCTTAAATTATAAGTAACAGATTCTCCTACTAAAAGATAACCTGTTTTAACTATATAGGAAGTTCCTAAATTAGAAATATCAATATTGCTAGTATCATTATTTATTGATAAATTATTTAATAATAATCCATTTGGATTATCTGTTCCTAAAGATACTTTTATTGACTCATCTTTCGTTGTATTTGTACTTAATGTGTTCAATGTTATATTATATTTTGTATTAATACTACAAATATTTGTTATTTTAAAGGTATAAGGTTGTGTTTTATAACCTTCTTGATCTGTAATTGGAAAAGCATTTGCAAGATTAATTGCATCGCTTAATTCTTCGAATGTTAATTCAAAGCAACCACTTTTAATAGAATTTGTGCCTTTTTGTTTGTGTGTTATTTGCCAGTAAGCATAACTAATACCAATAATAACTGTGAGAATTATAGCTATTCCCATACAAATAGAAGCAATATTCATTATTTTGTTTCTTTTCATCATTATCTATCCTATCTATATATATATATATAATATCATATAAATAAAATTTTATTAACCTATTAAAAATAAAATGATTTTTTTTTGATAAACTTTAATATATAGGGACTTTTCACACAAAAAAAATACCTTTTTTTTATTTTAAATTATATTCTTAATTAAACAAACTTTATAGGTATTTTCGATTATATTTATTTTTTATCTTTCATCATTTCTGCAAGTGTTGTTCCAAAGCTAGCTATTCCTGAAAGATCTGCTGGTAGAATAATTTTTGTTGATTGACCATCAGCCATTTTAGATAGAGTTTCATATGATTTTAATTTAAGAACAGCTTCATCCGCTTTTGCTTCACGAAGTAATTTAATACTATCTGCTTCTGCTTGACGTACTTTAAGCATTGCTTCTGCTTCTCCTTCAGCACGTTTAATTTGTGATTCTTTATCTGCTTCTGCTCTTAGAATTGCACTTTGTTTTTCACCTTCAGCGATTAGGATACTTGATTTCTTTTCTCCTTCTGCTCGAAGCATTGTTTCACGACGTTCACGTTCAGCACGCATTTGTTTTTCCATTGCTTCTTGAATATCTCTAGGTGGAAGAATGTTTTTAACTTCAACACGATTTACTTTAATTCCCCAAGGATCTGTTGCTTCATCTAAAATTGCTCTCATTTTCGTATTAATAATATCTCTTGAAGTTAATGTTTGATCTAATTCTAAATCTCCAATAATATTACGTAAAGTAGTTGCTGTTAAATTTTCAATTGCACTTACTGGATATTCAATTCCATAAGTATATAATTTTGAATCGGAAATTTGAAAATAAACAACTGTATCAATTTGCATGGTAACATTATCTTTTGTAATAACTGGTTGAGGTTTAAAGTCCTTTGCTTGTTCTTTTAAAGTAACAATATTAGCAACGCGATCAACAAATGGAATTTTAATATGTAATCCATTATTCCAAGTTGCATAATAAGATCCTAATCTTTCTATAACATAGGTTTTTGATTGTGGTACTACTTTAATATTTGGAATTGCAATAACTGCAATGATGACTAATATAATAATTAATATTTGCATATAAATACCTCCTATTTCTTTCTAACGACTAATTTAACACCGTCGATTTTTTCAATGATTACCTCAGTATCTTCTTCAATTTTTGAGCCTGAAATAGCACTCCATTTTTTTCCATCCACTTTGACTTCGCCAATGGTATTTTTTTTAATTTCTTCAGTTACGATTCCAGTCATACCAATTACTCTATCTAAGTTGAGTGCTTCTGGTTCTTTTTTTAAATATTTTTGCATTAATGGTTTGGTTAATAACATCAGAATTAAGCCGCCAAGGACGAAAATTCCAAATTGAATTAATGAACTTTCAACATAAATTGAAACAATCATAGCAATCAAAGCGCTTACAATAAACCATATTGCAACTAGGTTAACTGTTATTACTTCAATGAAAACTAAAAGTAGAACAACGATTAACCATAAAATCCACGCATCCATTTACAACACACTCCTCTACAAACTATATGTAAGAAATTTTAAAAATATTTCTTCATGTCTATATAGTAGCACAATTTGTCGAAAAAGAAAAGAAGAATACAGTCTTATAGAAAACTATAATTTTAAAAAAACATCTTGTTTGAACAGGCTATATTTTAACTTCAACAATTCATTTTTGTTATGTTAAAAAATATTTAAAAAAAGCATAATTTATGCTTTTTCAATTTTTATTTTAACATTCTCGCCATTTAAATCATATTGATCAGTTAGATTAATTTTCTCTTCAAGTAAATCTGCTAATGTTTCTTTTTTAATATATTCTTCAAATGTTGTTATACTTTCTTTAAAAATTTCAGTTCCTTCATAATAAATATGAATTCGATCAATTACTTCATAATCATTTGCCTTACGCATTTGTTGTATTTTACTTATAAATTCACGCCCTAAACCTTCTAGAATTAATTCATGTGTCCTTTCTGTATTTAAAATAGCAAATTGATTATTTTCCATTCCTACATTAAAACCTTCTTTAGATGAAATACGGATATCGATCATATCACTTGTAACAATAAAATCTCCATCCAAATTAATTATGATATCTTGACCATTATAAAGATGAGTTTTATCACTTTCATTTAAATTTTCTAAAATAATACCAAATTCTTTGATTTTTGGTCCTAGTACTTTACCTACTGTTTTAAAATTTGGTTTAATCGTAAAATTCATGTATTCCGATAAATCGTTAACATAAACAACATTTTTAACATTTAACTCTTCCTTAATTAAAACATCTAAATCAGAAATGATTTCTTTATTTTTACCATCTAATAATACTTCACTAAGAGGTTCGCGTACTTTAATCTTTACTTCTTCGCGGACATTACGACCAATGCTAATTAAATTACGGACCAAATCCATTTTATATTCTAACGCTTCATCAATTAAAGTGGCATCATAAGCCGGAAAATTACTTAAATGAACCGATTCTTCTTTCGTTAATTTTTGATAAAGTTCTTCAGTTATAAATGGTGTAACGGGAGCAATCATTTGACAAATTCCTATTAATACTTCATAAGTTGTAATATACACTGATTTCTTACTATTGTCTAATTCACTCGCCCAAAAACGATTACGATTTCTTCTAATATACCAATTCGATAAATCTTCAGAAACAAAATTGGCAATTGCTTTATTTACTTTATTTAAATCATATTCATCATAAGACTCAGTTACAAATTTTAATAATTTATTATATTTAGAAATTAACCAACGATCAATTTCTTCTCTTTGTTCATATGAGACATTACAATCATTGATATCAATATTATCTGTATTTGCATATAAAGCAAAGAAATTATACGTGTTTTTTAGAGGGTTAAAAAATTTTGAATATACTTCTTTTAAGCCTTCAGTTCCAAATTTAAGTGGTGTCCAAATCGGAGAAGTATATGGAATGAAAAATCTTACAGTATCTGCACCAAATTCTTTCATCGTTGTAAATGGCTCAATTACATTTCCTTTTGATTTAGACATTTTCTTACCTTGAGCATCTAGTAATAATTCATTTACAAGAACGTTTTTATATGGACTTTTTCCTGTTACAAATGTAGAAATTACTAATAAAGAATAGAACCATCCTCTTGTTTGATCAATTCCTTCACATATGAAGTCTGCTGGAAATTGAGATTCCCATAAATCTTTATTTTCAAATGGATAATGATATTGAGCAAAGGGCATTGCTCCAGAGTCGAACCAACAATCAATAACTTCAGATGTTCTTATCATTTCACCAGAACATTTTTCACATTTTATTTTGATATCATCAACATATGGTCGATGTAGATCGATATCTGTATTCACTTCACTTGTTGCCATTTTAATCAATTCATCTCGGGAACCAATCATGTGTGTATGTCCGCATTCACATATCCAAAGTGGTAATGGTGTTCCCCAATAACGGTTTCTTGAGATTGCCCAATCTTTTAAATCTTCTAGCCAATTTCCAAAACGTTTTTCGCCAACAAACTCTGGATACCAATTAATTTTTTTATTATTTTCTATAATTTTATCTTTATAAGCAGTTACTTTTAAATAATAACTTGGTGTTGAATAATAAATTAAAGGCGTTTTACATCTCCAACAATGCGGATAATTATGGGTTACTCTTTGTTTTTTAAATAATAATCCTTTTTCCTTTAAAAACTGAATAATAGGTGTATTTGCTTCAAAAACATTTAATCCATCCCATGTACCGCCAACATAACATCCATCTTGCCCGACTGGATTTAGGAATGGTAAATTATATTTGATTCCAACTTGATTATCATCTTCTCCAAATGCTGGTGCAATGTGAACAATTCCAGTTCCATCACTATCTGAAACATAATCAGCTAATGTTACAAAGAATCCTTTTTTATCACTTTCAAAATCTTTGATTAACTGTTCATATTCCATGTATTCTAAATCTTTGCCACTCATAGTCTCAAGAATAACAACATTTTCATCAAATACTTTAGAAACTAAACTTTCAGCTAGGATATATTTTGTTTCTTGAGATTCCACTTTAACGTAAGTAAGATTTGGATGGACTGCTAAAGCAACATTTGAACTTAAAGTCCAAGGGGTTGTTGTCCAAACTAAAAAATAAATATTTTCATTTTTCTTTTTAAACGCAACGGTTAAAGTATCTGTTGCCACTTCTTCATAACCTTGAGCTACTTCATGACTTGCAAGGCCGGTTCCGCATCTTGAACAATAGGGAATAATTTTATGTCCCTCATAAAATAATCCTTCATCAAAATATTTTTTTAAAATCCACCATTCAGTTTCAATATAATCATTATCATAAGTAATATAACGATTTTCCATATCAATGAATTGACCCATTTTATTTGTTAAATCTTCAAATGCTCTTTCATTTTCAAAAACAGTATTACGACATTCCCGATTGAATTCTTTTATACCAAATGCTTCTATATCTTTTTTCCCATTAAAGCCAAGTTTTTTTTCAACTTGTACCTCGACTGGTAAGCCGTGTGTATCCCAACCGATTTTTCTTAGAACTTGATATCCTTTCATCGTTTGATATCGGCAAAAAGTATCTTTTAAAAATTTGGCAACCATATGATGTAGACCGGGCATTCCGTTTGCAGTTGCTGGTCCATCATAAAATACAAATTGTTTATTACTATCTTTTTGATCTATTGTTTTTTGAAAAATATGATTATCTTTCCAAAAATCGGTAATAGAAGCTTCTACTTCACACACTGGTCTTTTGTCTAATTCTTCAAATCGTTTCATTTTTCTTCCTCCTAAAAAATAAAAGAATGATACCAAAGGAGTGCATATAGCACGGTACCATCCTTATATTTTCTCTTAATTTGATAACGCGATATTCGCGGATAAATCTTACTTAAATTTTTTCAGATTCTCAACTCCCGAGTGATATCTTCAATTTGAAATGCTATCTATTTACACCATATTATAGACTCTCTATCAACATTTAAAATTTACTTGTCTCGTTCTTTGTTTTTTTAAAACTGTTTACATTTTATTATAATTTTTTTAGTTCGTCAAGTTGAAACGGTTCTAATTAACTTAATTTGATCTTCATTAAGACTTAGAACTTCACCATTCCTTAAGGGACGACGAAATTTGGACATCCCATGTTCTGCAAAAAAAGTTTGAACGCTCCAAATAGGTGTTGCATGCGATACAACAATACTATCATTCTTTAAACTTTTGATAAATTCTAGGAAATCTCTTCTTTTATTTAAGATTACTTGGCGAATTTCATTTTCAATCAATTTTCTTTCATAAAGACTTTGAGAAAAATAATTCAAAATAATATTTGGATCTTCAAAATATATTTCATCGATTCTTGCATCTCTTTTTATTTCAATATTTTCTCCAGCAATAATTAAAGCAGATTCAAAAGTTCTCTGAATAGTACTTGCATAGAATTCATATCCTAAAAGATTTATTTTGTTTAATTTTTCTTTCGTATTAATTATTTGTTTCAATCCAAATTCATTTAAAGATGCTTTTCTATCTTCTTCTTCCAACATATGAACATCATTTGCATATGATCTTCCATGACGAATCAGTTTAATATCCAAAATATCACCTCTTATTGCTTAGTATAACATAAGTGATTTATTTATGTTCAAATTATAATTCTTCTTTTGTAATAGAATAAATAATTAAATCATTTAAATTACCAGTTGCTTTATTTATAATTCTTGATCGCAGAACAGCTTCTTTTTTCATTCCAGCTTTTTCCATGACTCGACCAGATGCTGGATTTTCTTTAATGTGTTTTGCTTCCACAAGGTGAGCTTCCACTTCATTTAGTAAAAATTCAAGAACGATTCTTAATGCTTCGCTAGCATATCCTTTTCCCCAGAATTTAGAACCATAACAATATCCTATTTCACAACAATTATTAATTGGTGAAATCTTAACAATATCTATATTGCCTATAATTTCATTTGTATCTTTTAATTCTACGACCCAATTATAAGAATAATCTTCATTATATTTATCAATCCAAGATTGAACTAACGTCTTAGTAACTGTAGGTGTTTCGTGCAAATCCCAAGATAGTGTTGCCGATGTTTTTGGATCATTACCCCAGTTTTTATACATCATTTCAGCATCTTCAATTACAAATTTTCTTAGTATAAGTCTTGACGTTTCTAAATTTTTCATTGCAATTTTTTTCATTATAATAATTTCCTTTCTATGTTAGAATAAGTTTTACAAAAAATAAATTGATTTTTATATTAAGTTAATTTTAATAGTTTTTGAGTTTCTTCTAATCTGGTTTTTTCTACTTGCTCTTTTTTTTCTAATAGTTCACGAACAGAGATAATAATATTAGCTTGAAATTGTCTCATAGTAATAAAATCGTAAAATCCTAAAGCTTTTATTAAAAATGCATCAATAATGGAATAATCACAATTTTCATTCTCATTATTTGAATTCATCAACTCAATGATTCTTCTTTTAAAAATAAACGTTGTAGTCTTTAAAGTCGAAAACCCATAAGTTGCCAAAACTAATAATACAAAAAAATTTTCATCAAAATATTGAGGATAATAAGTCTTCAGTTCTTCTGTAGCTAATAGAGCGTAGTCGCTTAAGATTGATTTAAAATTATTTTTCATATTATCCTTCCTTTCTAAGTTGTTACATCATTCCCATTAAAAAACGAAGCAACTTAAATATTTTCATATTTAAGTGACTCCGCTTGATGTCTTTAGCGTGTAGGAATAACCTTCCCAGAGTAGCTCACTATTTAATAGTTTATACTCTCTCACTTGGTATTTGTTATTTTATAATTTTTTTTCATAGTTGTCAATTACTTTTAGTATATTCTTTTATAAGTATATTCTTTTATGCTCTGTACTAGAAAACGACTGATAAAATCTAAGCGAAAATGCCATAATTATATTCACTATAAGCAACTTTTAAATCTATAGGAAAGTCTTTAGTGAATATATCATTTATTTTAATATAGTTATCATTAGCAATAATATCTTTATACATTTTAATATCTAATATGTCAGCTTCATATTTTCGCTTCATCAT
>Ga0153938_1000593_pt1 | contig 14948 bp, 36 predicted proteins | sample TSNY022MetaG_FD_104740 | JGI IMG/M metagenome (GOLD analysis project Ga0153938, IMG submission 104740) | Attine ant fungus gardens microbial communities from New Jersey, USA - TSNJ022 MetaG | ecosystem: Host-associated > Fungi > Mycelium > Unclassified | place: USA:New Jersey: Brendan T. Byrne... | reverse complement strand
ATGGGATATTTCATTACGAATGAGGAAGCGGCTGAATACGGCGAGGATGAATATACTTTTACGGGAAATCACGGCTTGAATTTGTTGCATTGTGGGGAATTATATATTGAGGAGGTAAATTGAAATGAAAATAGCAGGAAAAACAGAAACATTGCATGTGTGTGATCCGTCAATAGATGACATAAACTGTTTAATTGATGAGGGTTATGTATATATGGAAGCCGAAGACATATTTGGCAATGAAATATGGGAAAGGGAAACAAATTTTCATGTTGAAACGGAGGAAGTAAAGTGTTTATACTAATCATGATTACACTTTTTTTAGTTTTATATCTTGCAATATTCCAAAGTGTTAATGTGATTATGCTGGTTGGTATTCCAATTATTTTAAGTTTGATTTTATCTATTATTTTGCGATGCATTGAGCATATCACAAGGAGGAAGTAAAATGACTATACGATACGATCTGTTATTATCCTGCTATTGGGCGTTCTTTGGAAATTCCAGAACGTCAATAAACGGAAATTGGAGTTGGGAAACTAAATCTGAATTGGAATTCGATTTGGACGCTTGTAACTTGGAGTTAATCGGAAACGAAGTTGTGAGTATAAATTGAGGAGGATTTAAAATGAGTATTAACATATCTTTTGAGAATGTAAAAACAGAACGTGAAAGCCAATTAATGGCAACAATACAATACCTTGCTGATATTATAAATCACATTGGTTGTCAAGAGTACATTAATGATATGACAGAATCGTTACACGAAAACGAAGTTAGTTATAGTTTTGGTGAATTTTTAGAATAATTAAAGGAGGGTTTAAAATGGTTATGGCGATAGTAATGTTTTTAATTGGAATCGGATTGCATATAGTCAACGCAAATGGAATATTGATTGTTGACTTATGGATAATGCGAAGTGTATTCGGAGTTGCAGGACTTTTACTCGGCGTTTCGATTATCAATATGATAAGAGCCAGCCTAATGGTAGGCAGCGCTAAAAGAAGAATGAGACGATAAAATTAAGGAGGAGTAGAGTATGACATTGAAGGAGTTAATTCAGTGGCTTGAAAAATACAAAATGGATTCAAAAATACAAATCGCATCTCTTGATGGAACAAGTGACACTTTTCATTGGGCAATCGAGGACGTTTATGATGATTGTGGTGGAAGGCTTACAATAATACGCATAAAGGAAATCACAGAATAAGAATTGTGGGAGAATGGGAAGGAGTAAAGCATGGGCTATCTTACGAGAAGCGAAATCGAAGACACAATTTTAGGTATGGGCGATATCATATTTGAAAATAAGCAAATGAGAAAACGAATCGCCGAATTGGAATTGGAAGTTGCTCGCAATAAAGCATGGCTATATCATAAAGACGAGTTGAAAGAAAAACTTGATAAAAGAATAAGTGAAAACTTGTCTTATAATTTAGTCCAATCGGCAGGATGGTCAAGCTCAGACGAGTTTTACACCTTGGAAGATATGAATTTGACAGAAGATGAATACAGATTTTGCAAATCAACTTATTAATATGAGGAGGTAACAAAATGAAATGCATAGGTAGAAATTGTGTTTACAACAAATGCAATAGCGGAAATTTTTGCGGGTTGCCGTGGGCGTTCCCCACTCAAGAAGGAGACAATTGCGTGATTGACAAAGAAATAGAACTTTCTTTGCTGGAATTGAATAGTGTAAAAGAACGTTATGAAAGAATGTTGTCGGAAAAAGAAAATATAATCAACAATCAAAATATTATAAGGAGGTAACAAAATGGATAATTTAGACGAATTGAAAAATGATTTAGAAAGTTTGACTAGAAAAATAAACTCAATCAATATTGAAGATGCAGCTTTTGAGGCAAAGTTAATGCATATGGATTTTGAGGATCTTGTCATATTGCAAAAAAGGATAATTGACTTAATGGAAGCGAAATATGATTTGGCTTGTGAATACTAAAGGAGGAAATGAAAATGGAAGACAAAACTAATGGTAGAATTGTAAATTCTGGAATGGGTGGATTTTTAAATCCTCCAGAACATCCAGAACACTTTTATAGTGTCAAACAATTTGGGCCTGACTATTTTGGTGGTGCGTTTTCAATGAGTTTGTCATCGGCGGTAGAATGCGATTGGCTATTAGACTCTGTAAAAGCAAAGGCAAAAGCAGTTTTAGATCAATGGATAAAGCCAGAGTTGGAATCCGAAGCCGTTCAAGATTGGATATGCCGTTGCCTTGGATATTTCAAAAACTGCTATTCAAAAGATGGAGTTGGACGAAATGTAAATACAGATTTGATAGTTTCAAAAGAGCCTTTGGATGTCAATAGACATCTTGGAGTTATGCATATAAGAAAATTTTATCCCGAATACATACCAAGCGAAAAGGATTTTGAAGGTGCATATTGGGGAGCGAAAGGAGAATGAAATGAGAGACACAATATATGTTGTGAAACGCTCAAACGGTTTCTACGAAATTTATAAAAACGGCAAATCACAAGTTGATTTGGTTAGCAATTTGCCATTATATGCCAGCTCTGAAATGTTGATCAATAGCATATTAATGGAATCGAAATTTGAAAATCCAAAAATTATATTTACCGACAAAGAAATCAAATTTAAAAGTAATTTACCAAACGCTTGGCAAGTATTTATTAAAAGCGTGAAAAGTAAAATGAAAAGAGATAAAAATCCAAACATATGCAAGCCGGTGACAAGCTTTGACACAAAGAAGTTTGTGTTTTTGTTGTTAATTCTTATGATAATTTGTGTTGTTACTAGGATATGGTTTTTTAATTGCCTATATGCATCATTAGGCATAATAAGATGAAGGAGGAAATGAAAATGAGTTTTAGTGTATTTGGTAGAGTAGAAGGAGTAAAACCGGCAGATGAAAAATATCAAGCTATGATTGAAGTCGTGAAGAATATGCGGAAACTTGATATAAGAATTCCAAACGAAATTTTAGAGTATTTTGGAGTGTATGATGAATATGACATTGATATAAACGTAAATGGGGTTGCTATTTACATTGGAAACCAAGATTATGTTCATTATTCAGAAGGTGACAGATATGAGAACATATACACAATTGACATTTCAAAAATACCTACCGATTTTAAAGAGATTAGATTGATATATGGAGGGTGTTAATATGTATAAAAGAAAAACGAAGGACGTTTATGAAATTCAGTGTAATTATGGCTATGGATGGGATTGTGAAACGGTAGAGGAAACTTGGAAAGATGCAAAGAGTCAACTAAAATGCTATCATGAAAACATAAGTTATCCAGTCAGAATTGTAAAAAAGCGTGAGAAAATAGAGGGAGTTGTATAATTATGCATAGAGTCATAAAAATAGCAACAGGTGACGGAAAGCATTTTGATTCCGAAAAAGAGGCGAGAAGATATCTCGACAAAGAATATGGAAATCGCTTAACATCTATTGCTCACAAAATAGCAAGGACAGATTGCAAATATACACAATTATGCGAATTCTTAGATGCAAATTTGGATTTATTTCAAGAGTTGATTGATTTGAAGAATGAACTTAAAAATGGTATTGAAAAGGAGGAATGGGAATGAAATTCTATTTTACATTTGGAACCGACAAGCAATTCCCGTATCAAGGAGGATGGGTGAAAGTTGTTGCAAATAGTCGAGGGGAGGCATGTGAGAAATTCAGAACACGTTTTCCCTATAGGAATTATAATACTATAAATTGTGCATTCATTTATAGTGAAGATGCGTTTTCGAAAACAATTATGGCACAGGGTGGCGGTTGTTTGGGTGAATATTGTCATGAAGTGATTGAATAAAAAAATAAGGAGGAATTAGAATGACAGAATATGAATTTGAAATTATTGATGATGCAATTGGCGATTATTGTATGCGTTGTTCTGAAGATACATTGAACGACGATACAATATGTGATAAGTGTCATATTCGCAAATTCATGTATTATGTAGACAATGCATATGAAAGGAAGAATTAATATCATGAAGCAAGAGTATAAACTTATACGAGATGGTTTTGAAACTTTTTACTTTGCTCACAGTCTTAAATCTGCTTATGAATGGGCATATGAAGCATATAGCAATGCTATACAACTAAATAAATACAACAATATTTCGCTATACTACTTGAATGATGGTAATTTTGGAGAACGATGGAAGCTTTTGAGGGTTTGAAGGGGAGATTAATATCATGAAGCAAACAAATGCCACAATGTTTATTATTTTTTCAGCTTTTGGAATACTGTGGGTTGTGTTGAAAATATTTTCACCAGATGGTTTTGAAATTTATCCCAATGTATATTGGGGAATTTTAAGTTTAGTTGGTAGTTGCATTTTCGGCTTATTATGGTATTTGAGCGATGAATATTGAATGAATGTTTTTAGAATACCAAAACCGATTTGATTTTGGTATTCAATAAAGCATTTAAAATTAAAAAGGAGGAATTAAAATGAACGGAACGGGAATTATAAGACGTATTGACGATTTAGGGAGGGTTGTAATACCCAAAGAGATTAGACGAACACTAAAACTTGAGGAAGGAGATCCGATGGAGATTTTTTGCGCTGACGGCATGGTATTGTTCAAAAAATATTATCCTGAAAAAGAATATGGAAATAAAATACTGGAATTGATAGTCGGCATGGATTGCGAATATGATATTGAAAATCACCATGAAATTGTTAAAAGCTTGCGAAATGCGTTGCAGTTATTGAATTTAAAAGATGAGGAGGAAGCAGAATGATAGGAAGAAGTGTTAGTAAATATATTACAAATCCTAGAGAAGATGCAGCTTGGGATTTTTTGTATGAAACTAAAAAAGGAGGAAGAAAAATGAAATATATAATTCAAGCTAAATCAATAGATACAATTTATTATGTAGGAAGTCGCTACATAGAGTGGTCAATGGGATCGGCATATATTTGTGAATCGTATGACGAGGCAGTGCGCCACATACAAGATTCTTACTCTTATATAAAAGAAAATTATGAACTTTCTATAGTTGAGATTGAGCTTGATGAAAATTTTATTCACAACAAGATTGTGACATCTTTGGTATACTTATCAGACATGGATTCAGATAAGATAGCTAAATTGGTTGCTGGTACTGGAATGAGTGTAGAGGAATTAAGCAATTACGAACTTGCACATATCGGCCCACAGATAACGAATTACAAAAGTGCAACAGATGAAGAAATCATTATCAAAAACCTAAAGACTGGCGAATTTCATAAGTATATACATTATTCAAATGACCGAGGCGAAGATTTTGGAACAGAATATATTGGAAAAGTAACACCAAAAGAGAAAACAATTATTGTTTATGAGTAGGAGGAATAAAAAATGAGAAGTAAATATTATAATGTAACACTTATCGAAGAATATCCAATTTATGAACCAGCAGAAGGTGGTTATTATTATACTGGCGAGGAATGTCGCTCAGTGCCATGTAAAACGAGGAAGGAGGCTAGGAAAATCCTTAAAGAAATTGGGGATGATTATTGGCTTGAAAAGAAAAATGAAGATTACTATGCAAATTACAGCAAATATATCGGTGGGAATGTGATTTGCAGAATTGAGAAGAAGTATGTAACGAAATCAAGAGGACGAGAACCATATTGTTAAGGAGGAAATGTAGAATTATGAAAAGACAATTAGAAAGTGGGGATAATATGAAATGCGTAGGTAAAGATTGTAATTACATGAGAGGTAATCATTGTGGATTGCCAATTACGTTCTTCACAAGAGAAGGTGATGATTGTGTCATTGATGAAGGATTAGAATTTGCTTTAGTAATATTAAATGATGCAAAAGAACGTTATGAAAGAATGTTATTGGAAAAAGAGAAATTATTAAAAATTGAGAGGGGAATATAAAATGAGAGTTTGTGATGTGTGCGGCACAAGAGTATTTTCAAATTCACATACAAATTTTTCACACAATCTTGGTGTGACTTTTTGGAGAATGAGAAATAAAACCAATAAAGAAAAGGCAGAGGAATTTATATACTGCATCTTTGGTGATTATCCTGAAGAAGATCGAAAGGAGAGTATTTTTGAAGTTATGGAATGCACTAGCCATTATGTAAATATGATTCCTGAGTTGTGGGATGCTATTGAAGACTTGGTGTCGTTAGAATACAGCGATTATCGAAGACATAAATTGAGGTATCCAGCAAAATATGATTATTCAAAATTCCGATATGAAATAAAAGGTGTGCGTGGGGTATATGCTACAAAGAATTTGGATATAAATAATACAATTACCACTGAGATCTTTGATGAAAGTGGAAAACGTATAGGTTTGCTTTATCCGAATGAGCGTAGAGAAGAATATACTAAAGAGGAAATTGATATTTGGTATCGGGGATATAAGCAAGGAGAATCAAATGGCAAAAACGAAATAAGAAATGCCATGTATAACGTTTTGGGAATAAGTAAGTTGATACATAATAATTGAAAGGAGAAATGAAAGTGTTTAGAATCGGAGACAAAATAATGATAATTGAAGCGGGAGATGGAGCGAGAGGGTGTAATGGGCGCATTGGAATTGTTACTAACAATACACATGTGTGTGGTATACATGCAAACAATCGAGGATTCAATGTAGAATTAGAATCCGGTGTTTATGATCCGGAGGAAAAAGAAGTGTGGCGAGTAAATCTCAATGGAAAATATACTTTGATGGAGGGAAATAATATCATGTCAAATGGAGATGAAATTTGTGAAGAAGATGTATTTGTGTGTTTAGATTGTGGAGTAATTTACGATAAAGTTTATAGTCATCCTTATGAAAATGGATATCTATGTGATAATTGCTATGATGATTATTTTACATGTGATGATTGCGGAGAAACTTATAAGAAAAGTGATGGATATTATTCTTACGGAGATGGATATATTTGTGAGAGTTGTTATAATGATGACTACTACACATGTGATCGTTGTGGTGACATTCATTATCATAATGACATGGTTATTGTAAATTCCAATAGCCGTTATGTAGAGCATGTGTGTGCAGATTGTGCAGAATCATATTATTATCTCTGCATTGAGTGTGATGAATGGCATTCTTATCAATTTATGTGGTCAACTGGAGATAATTGTGTTTGTGATAACTGTTCAGACCGTTACACAACATGCGATAATTGCGAAGCCGTAATATCATGTGAAGATGCTTGTGGAGGTGACTGCGGTACTTACTGCGAAAGTTGTTATCATGATAGACAATACCGTTCCCTACACGATTATGGTTATAAGCCAGATCCGAATTTCTTAGGAGAAACGGATGACAATTTATATATGGGAATTGAATTGGAAGTTGATAAAGGTGATGGAATAATGGATTGTTGTGATGCAATACAAGAAATTACTGATGATGTATATATGAAAGAGGATGGAAGTATCAGTAACGGATTTGAAATCGTATCTCATCCAGCAACAATTGAATACCACATGACTGAACTTCCTTGGGAATCCATCATGAAAAAGTGCATAGAGTATGGATTTCGAAGCCACGACACAACGACATGCGGAATTCATGTTCATGTAAGTAGAAAATATTTTGGAACAGCGCTTGAGACGCAGGATTTAAATATAGCCAAAGCTATTTTATTGGTAAATAGATTTTGGGATACTCACATTACGACTTTTAGCAGAAGAAATTATAGCAATTTAATTCATTGGGCAAAGAAATCTGAATTGGTATTAGAGCCAGATGATACAACGGAAAAATTGATTTACAAAATGAAAGATGAAAATTGTCGTGGAGACAGATATATGGCGGTTAATTTGCAAAACCGCAACACAATTGAATTCAGGATATTCCGAGGAACGTTAAAAATAGATACGTTCTTTGCAATATTACAATTTGTAAAAACGATTTGTGAATTTGCAAAGGGAGTAAGTTTGCAAGATATTGACGGGACAGCGTGGAATGACATCTTTGGAAATTCGGAATATGAAGAATTAAACGCTTATAACAAGTCGAAGGATCTTAATTAAAAAAAGGAGAATGATTATTATGTGTATAATTGCAGCCAAAAATAAAGGTGTAAGCTTTCCAAGTATTGACACTGTAGAAAATATGTGGTATAATAACAGCGATGGAGCGGGATTAATGTGGCGTGAGGGAAATAAAGTCTGCATATCAAAAGGATATATGAATTTGAAATCGTTCAAAAGAGCAATTTCAGAATTAGAAGACCGATTGGATTTGACAGAAACGCCAATGGTAATGCATTTTAGAATTGGAACGCATGGAGGAAATATACCTTCAAACACTCATCCATTTCCCATCATGGAGAGCGTTTCTGCATTACAAAAGTTGGATTTCAAAACAAATATTGGTGTGGCGCACAATGGAATAATCCCCATTGATCCAAGATCGAAAAATATTTCTGATACTATGGAATATATCGCCGCTCAACTATATCCAATCAAGTGTATTAAGCCGACATTCTACAAAGACAAGAATTGTCAAAAGCTAATATACAATGCGATTCAAAGTAAAATGGCATTTCTAAATTATGATGGGAAAATATATACAATTGGCGACTTCATTACAGAAGAAGATGGAATGATTTATAGCAATACTTCCTACAAGCCAAAAACGTATTATCAAAGATGGGATTATTCCAATTGGGAATATTCAGACTACTTGTCAGGTTATAATTGGCCAAAAAAGGCTGATGATGTTAAGCCGTTTTACAAAAGCCTTATGTGGTTAGATGACCGAGATGGGTGGGTTGTAGATGAGGAAGGTGTAATGTACGATGGCGATTGGATATATTTATTCGATAAAGAATTAGATGTATATAAGTATGATTATAACACTGACGATGTAATAAAGTTATCAAAATATCATCTCGTTTCGGCTAATGGAAATTTGGAATTTGATGAAGAGAAAGCAGAAGTTATTTATGTTGGTCAGGTTATATAAAATAAAAGGAGGAAACTAAAATGCCGTTTGATGATATGTTTGTAGAACAACGAAGCTTGGACAATATGTCTATAGATATAGATCCCCGCACCTTGGAACGTTGGTCTAATTATAATCGACACTTCTCCGTTGGCGGTGGAATGGATATGGGTAGAGCAGTAAGAGCGAATTGTCCCAATATTCCCGTATCTGACAGTCATACTGTTTTATCCCCAGGAACTAAAGTAAGAATTCATGATTATGAAACTTTAAGCCAATGCAGTGGCATTGGAGATGGCACATTCTTCGACTATGCTGGAATGGTTGTGACAATTAACCGCAATCAAGACTGGGGTGATGATGGATGGTATAGAATATGTGAAGATAGTGGTGAGTGGTCTTGGAGCCGGTCAATGTTTACACCGGTAAGCGAGTTAGGTGATTTCGAAATTCCAGAAACAAGATTAGCACGTTGTCAAAGATGTAATCATACATTCGTAAAGAAATACGAGAGCACCGAAAACCTGTGCGAAAACTGTAGAAAAAGGAATTATATTTTACCATATCATAGGTGGTATCCGGAATTGGAATTTTATGGTGTTGCTCAAAACAAAAATCAAAAGCAACTATTCCTAGGAGTAGAGCTAGAAGTTGGTGTTGGCGGTGAATGGGATAGTTCTGTTGAAAAGATTATGCCCTTACTAAATCAAGGCATAGATGAAAATTCTATATTTGCCTACTGTTCCCATGATGGAAGTATTGATGATGGTTTTGAAATTATAACTCAGCCAGCAACAATAAAATATCACAAAAATCAAAGTGAAATGTATGGAAAGCTTTTCAAAAGGCTAATTGAAATGGGATATCGCTCACATAATGCAAGGACGTGTGGCATTCATGTTCATTTCAATAGAGATTATTATGAAGAGAATGATGATTTGTATTGCGCTCGATTAGTATTTCTGATTGAAAAGTTTTGGGATGAAATTGTCATATTTTCAAGAAGAGATAAGTATAGAATGGATAGATACACTAAGAAGATTGATTGTGAGTATAATGATTTCGTGGCGAAATACAACAAGACAGATAGCCATGAAGCTCACTACTATGCAATCAATTTAGCAAACAAGAACACGATTGAATTCCGGATGTTCAGAGGTACACTAAACTTAGACACATTCATAGCGATTTTGGAATTTGTAAACAACTGTGTAAAGATTGCCAAAAACAATTCGACAGAGGATATTCAAAAGATGGAATTTATGGATATTCTAACTACAAATTGCAAATCGTATTATCGGCGCAGATTGGTAAGCTTAAAGCTTGATGAAGTGTAGGCTGGGTGAGAGCGAGATATCCGCTCTTTACATAAAATAAGGAATGGAGGATTTAAAATGAAAAAGTTAAATTACAAAGAGTTTGTGGGTAGAATTGAGAAGATGAATGTGGGTGATACATTTGATTTTTATGAGAATTATGGTGAAGAATCGGGTGAGACATTCAACGCTTATGGTGTCAAATGCATTGCAATGTTTGATGCTATAATGGTAATTATAAATTATTATGGTGGTGGAATGCCATTTATAATTGATGTCACAATGTCTGATTATGAAATTAATAGTGTTGAACTTTTCAATTATTTTTATATGTGTTCAGACATAATTTATAACGATTTGGGCTATAGAGAGTATTTTGTTTTTGTTGAGGAATAGAGAGGAGATTATAATATGAATTATGAATGGATTTTAACAGATAATGATAGTTTTCAACACGTTAAACAAATTTCAGATAACACATATCATTTAATTGAAATGGGATTGATTAATCCTGAAATAGAAGAATATGAAGTATATACGGACGTGATTTGCATAACAGATTATCTTGATGAACTTGATGAAATTTTAAGTGAGTTTGGATATGGGGATGGTGCATATGAAAATAAATCCAATCAGATAATGGCAGAATGTATTTTTGAACATAATGGAATTTTTCAGGCAAGCCAACTAATTGCTGGAAGCGAAGGTGAATGCGAAAAATTTATTTTGGATTTTATAAAAAATAGTTAGGAGGAAATAATCATGAGAACATATCTACAAACAAAATATGATAGCAGAAAGTCATTTTGTAATAAGGCCGAGGTTGAAACAGCAAAAAGTGGATTGAAATTGTATAGTTACAATACATTTGTAGCAGAAATTGAAAACGGTGTTGCAAAAGTTTATAACTTGCAAAGTACGACTACAGTTAGGCATGTAAAGGAATTTTTGTTGCAAAACGGATATGATGCGGAAAGTAATAAGCAAATTGAGAGAAATTACTTTAGGGGAGGCGAATAAAATGCTAAGATTTTTTAAAGAAATTTATTATGCATTCAAGCTGCCATGTTTTGTTCTAAATTATAAAGCTAATTTAGAATTAAGTGAAATATTATATAATTCACTTAAATTGGGAATCAAAAGTGTAGAAATAATGGGAGAAAAATTTTATGATTTGAGAATTACAAATGTGAACGACATAATTTTTGAGCTTTGGAATTCGAACAAATATTATTCATGGCTTTGTCGTGGAAGAATTATTAAAAATGGTCAAGTTATATATCAGTGGGAAGAAGAATCTATATCGAGAGAATGTATGTTCAAAATAAGAGAATTAATAAAACACGAAAATGATACTTATAATAATTTAAGAAAAGAAATATGCGAAACGATATCTAATGGATATTAAAAGGAGGATAATAGAATGATTAAAAAGTTTATACTGATTGGTATGATAATAATCACATTATCTTCCTGTGCGCCAGTAGAAAACAAAGCAAACACTGAAAAGATATCGGCAAGCGATACATTAGAATTGCTGGAAAGTTCAAGCGAAATTAAAATTGACAAAGCACTAATTTCGTTTAAAGCATCTTACAATGTTTCTTGTGGTGATAAAAAAATCGGCACAATCACTGGTAAATATGCCAATATTACCGGAGATAAATTCACATTTAAAAATGTTGATGGAGAGATTTTAAGTAGCGAAAAGCAGATTAAAAGATGGGGAGTTAAGTTTAATCGCCTGGCAGAAATTTATGATAAAGACGATAATATTGTTGGGTACATCGGAGAAGAAAAGATTCAAGACTTCTTCAAATATGGTTACAGATTTCATTTCTATGATAAAGACAAAAATGAAATAGCCTATACAAAAGATATTTTATTTTCTTTATTATCAAAGTATGAAGTTTGTAATTTAGAAGATAAACTTATCTGCACAATCGATGCACAATTTTCGATTAACAATCAATACAAAATATCAATTGAAGAAGGGAATCATATTCCAAAAGACCAGTTAATATATTTTACTTGTATAGTTGATTCAATTAAAACAAGTGATGATGAAAAAGCAAAAAAGAAAAATTGAGGAGGAAATAAAATGAATTTAAAAGAACTGTTATCTAATGGATGTTTGGTGGAATATAGAAGTGGCCAAAGGGCGATTTTTTTAAAAGATGCTAATGTTATGGGTGGCGTTAAAAGTGCTTTTTTTGGAATTAAAAGTGGTCGGTATACAACACTTGATGTTTATAGTTGTGACTTAATTCAGTTTTGTGATTTATTGGACGTTATGAAAATTTACAACCCCGAATACGCCGGAGAAGCTATTCGCAGAATGAGCGAGTATGAAGTGCCGTGGACTTGGATTAGGGAGGAGAAAACGCAGAGAGAAATTGAAATGGAGAAGTTGCAGGAAAAGATAAATGAGCTACAAGTTCAGTATGACAAATTGAAAGGATGTGAATAGTATGTTAATTTTCAAGGAAGTTTTATTAAGAGTGTTTATTGCATCATTTTTTATAATTAGTGGCACTATAACTAATGAAGCAAATGATTATTATTTATTACTTCCACTTTACATGATTGGTTTTGGATTGATGGATGTATGGTATAATTATAGGCATAAACATAATATTTAAATGGGAGGAGTAATTATGAAATTAAAGTGGAACGATATTACAAGTTATAGCAAAGGAGACAAAGAAAGAACGCCAAAAGTTTTAAGAACTCGTATAAAAAACTTTGAAATAACGATTCATAGGCATATATACTACGAAAATACATGGCTTTTGACTACTGATGATTTTCAAATAGAAAAAGAAGATTTATATACTGATAAATTTGAAGAAGCAGAAACAAGAGCTATTGATTGTATTTTAGATAAATTAAGATTGTACATTGAAGATTATGAATATTTAAGATTATTAATATAAAGGAGGATAAAAAATGATAAATCATAAAAAGGAAGTTGCTGAATTGTTGGAAGATAGTTTGTGCGATTGGTCGTATGAAGATATAAGCGTTGAAATGTATTCGATTCCTAAACAGCAAATAAAAATCATTAAGAATATTATTGAACAACTTAAAAATGCTCCGGAAGATTATGATAAAGATTTTGGAGATGATAAGTTGTGTACATGTGGACATCAGTATTACAGGCACTTTGATACTTATGAAGATATGTATCCTTGTGGTTGTAAGTATTGCGATTGTGAGAGATTTGAAGAAGCATAGGAAAGGATAGTAGATATGTATGCCAACATAGATGTTGTAGATGTTTTAATATTTATAAAAATATGTATTGGTATGGTTGTAAATGTTGTTTTAAAACATTATAAGGAGGATGAATTATGAACTATATAGCAAATGTAATAACAGAAATCGAAAGGTGGCATTCGCTTTTCAATGAAAAGTACTTTAATAGTGAATTACTGCCAGTAATTATTACAATTCAAAAGACTCGTCCAAACAATTTGGGATATATTACATGCGGAAAGGTTTGGAGAAGTGTTGATGGTGAAGATACTTATTACGAAATCAATTTGAGTGCGCACATACTGCATAATAATGTGATTGAAATCGCAGGAATTCTTTTACATGAAATGGTACATGAAGACAATCTGATGAGAGAAATAAAAGATTGTAACGGACAAGTACACAATAAAAAGTTCAAAGTGAGTGCAGAACGAGTTGGATTGGAAGTTGAGCGCAGTAAAAAATATGGATTTGGCCATACGAAAGTTGTGCAAGGAACAGAACTTGAGGAGTTTATCACAAATGAAATTCAACCTAACTCTGAGACATTTCAATATGCTCGTATGATAGAACCGGCAAGACCACGTGCAGAAAAGAGAATCTTCAAGTATGTCTGCCCAAATTGCGAAACTAAAGCGATGGCAAAAAGAGATGTTGAATTGGTTTGTGGAGCTTGTGATAGCCGTATGGAAATGGAGGAATAGGATGGGAAATTACATTGAAGCAAATGTGAGATTGTTGTTATCTGAATTATCACCGAAAGGGGTGAGTGGATGACATTATTTTGGATTATAATATTGTTTTGGATTTGGTGTAAATCTTATAAAACGCCATATCAGAAATACCAAGAGCAGCATCCTGAATTATTTCCACCACCAGAGCCGTTTCATATTGTAGAATATGAATCGTGTGATGAGCGATTGGCGGCGGCTATCCGTAGATTTAATAATGTTGGAAAACCTAAAGATGAATGTGAGTGAAATTGATTTGGTGCTGACACAAATGTCGGCACCAAATTATATATTATAATAGGAGGTTACATAACAAAATGAGAAGTATAAAAAGAGGAGAAGTATATACAATAGATTTTGGAAACGAAGTTGTAGGTTCTGAACAAGGCGGCAAGCGATTGGGAGTGATCCTGCAAAACAATAAAGGGAATTTACATTCACCAACAGTTATTGTGGCCACTATCACAAGCAAATGTAAAAAAGTAAAACAACCAACACATGTAATAGTACATGATCCATTAAGAGAGGTGTCTTGTATTTTATTGGAGCAATTAAAAACAATTTCCGTAGACAGATTAGGTATGAAAATTGGCGAGTTAAGCGAAAGAGATATGAAAAGAGTTGATAGAGCATTAAGTATTTCATTGGGATTAAATTAAAATAAGGAGATGTTGCTATGTATTTTATAAAATGTCAAGACCATTAT
>Ga0153938_1000592_pt1 | contig 14949 bp, 12 predicted proteins | sample TSNY022MetaG_FD_104740 | JGI IMG/M metagenome (GOLD analysis project Ga0153938, IMG submission 104740) | Attine ant fungus gardens microbial communities from New Jersey, USA - TSNJ022 MetaG | ecosystem: Host-associated > Fungi > Mycelium > Unclassified | place: USA:New Jersey: Brendan T. Byrne... | reverse complement strand
TTTTGATTCAACCTGGAGAAGTACCCAAGCGGCTGAAGGGGCTCGCCTGGAAAGTGAGTAGGTCGTTAATAGCGGCGCATGGGTTCAAATCCCATCTTCTCCGCCAGATGAATTAATAAAAAACCTCGATTTTATGGGCTTTGCGGCTCATGATTCGAGGTTTTTTATTCGTAAATTATTGTTCTTGGTGACTATTTGGGAACTGTTTATAAAAAGTTAATCTGTTGTGCATGATATACTTTTTTCCAGCATTCGAGTATAAAAATTCTCCATCTTATCTTATTAGAAGCTTGTTTCTCCCTTGATTTTATTATATGTGAGTATGTGTTGAGTGTTACATTTTTATCGGCGTGACTTAAGCGACCGCTTAGCGTATCAATATCTATACCTCTGCGATTAAAATACTTGCATTTGTATGCCTGAGGGCGTGGAAAGTCAAAATATAGTATTTGCAGGCAGACTGTTGCCGCCAGCGGATAATGCCTCAAAACTACCAAACAAAGTGCCTACAAATAGCCGAACAAAACGCCCGACAAGAACAAAACGCCCGACAAGAACAAAGCGGGCAAAAAGAGCCCGCATTTAAAAGCAAGGAACGAAAACAGTGTCTAACCTGAATTTAGCCGCTGTTTTTTCTGTAAAAATAATGTAAATAATAAAATGAAATATCATGTGAACTATAATAATGAAATAGCACCAAAATATACAATTAAAGAAATATTTGAAGGATAATTGGGATGCCTTTTTAGACGACATGGCACAGCAAAACAGGGCAATACGAAGAACTATACTCCCGGTTCTCCCACTTTTTTTAATCTTATCATTTACATTTCTCTGAACAGAACACTTCCGTCCAATTTCCAGATCACACATAACAAGCGGTACGCCACTGGCAAAAACAATTTTAGCGGCTTCAGGGTCTGCAAATATATTGAATTCTGCATATGGTGATCAATTGCCCCTTCCTGTCGTTCCTGTGCCGAGTCAATACCGTACGTGTATGAGATGATATAATTAGGTCCCTACATTTGTGTTTCGGGAATTAAAATGCCAGATTTATGCGGTTTGTTGAGACGAAAATAGCATTTGGGGACTGTTTGAGGCTTATATTGCCGAAAGTCGGGTTAGGGCGTGTTTGATAAATAAAAACTGTACAAATTCTTCCAAAAAGTGCTAAGATAAAAGAAAAAGCGCAAATGGGGAAGAGGCAATGGCGAACACAAGATGTTACTCCACAAAATCACACATATCTCAAAAGATCATATTCACTTGTTAGTATCGGTTCCCCCGTATTTGTCGGCAAGCAATTGGTGCAATATTTGAAAGTATCCAGTTCCGGAAAGTTCAGATGGAATATAAAGAATTGAACAAACAATTGTGGGGAAAGCATCTGTGGGCAAGGGGATATTTCGTTGCAAGCAGTGGTAATGCCGAGCATAATAAAAATCAAGATATTGCTGAAAATATGAAACCGGACAATTTCAACATCACAGAATTTTATTTTTTGTATGATTTTATACCACCCTTAAATCTCGCTTGTTTTCATCGTTTTCATTATAATATCTCTGATATAATTCTTAGCTTGACGACATTGGGGTGTCAACAAATAATACTTTATTTGAAACACGCCAAAATCAGAGTTTTAAAGCGGTTTGATTTATTATTAAGAAAAATTTCAGTTGATTCCGTAGCGCTGGGGGGTGGAATCAATTGAAATTTTTCCGTATCATTTATCAAACCGTTATAAAGTTATCAACTAAACCCAAGCAAAGCCAGCGGCAACGCGATACAAACCGCTGCAATAAACGGAATCACTGCGCAAGTAATAAACACAGGAAAATAAGATTCTTTGTGATTTGTACCAAACGCCGCATTTACCGACGCGATGGATCCGTTGTTAGGCAAAGCACCAAGTCCCGGAGCCGACACCACTATAAGCCGGTGCATATTTCCAATGCTGTATCCTCCCGTTTGAGCCATTTGCATTAGAAGAGGACCAACCGTGTTAACGGTTAAAGCGCATGCGCCGGAAGCGGTGCCTAAGATCAAACCTGTTGTATTGCCCGCTAAAACAGCTAGGACGTATGGATGCATCGTGGAGTTTTGTAGCGTCTGTACTACCAACGCCATAAAAGGCGTGGCAGCTACAACGGCTCCAAAGCCTCCCAGAACGGATACGTTTACAAATGGAATGATGCCTTCCTGACAGCCTTTATTAACAATACCAAGCCATTGTTTTGGGGTAAAAGCATTAAAATTAACAATGATACAAACTATTGAGCTGCAGAACATAGCGGCCGGCACTTTAAACTTGAAAACGTTAAAGAGAACTAAAATGACTATAATAGGGGCAAGCGCTTGCAGCATATTGGGTCTTTTAACCTTTCCCGAGTCGTCCTTTTCCTCTTTGGGCAGGCTGTCCGAGGAATCAAAAGCTTTTCCATTATCGCGCCATTTTTTCGACTGCCAGTCCAAGTAAAAGCAGCCTCCTAAAAGCATCACAATACCGGCGGCAAGACCCGGAACAAGCCCTGCTGTCGAGCTTGTGCCAAAGCCAGCCATTAAAATAGCATTGTGCGGAGACGGGATCAAAGGAGTTATTATGGCAAAAGTCCACGCGCCGCATAAAATGCATCCAATCAAAATATTTCTATTTAAATTCGCTTTGGCGCATAAAATGTGTCCGATAGCGTACATGGTGATATAAGCGCCCCAGCCCATGCCGCCAATAGTAAGGATACCGGTGGCAACAACAACAGCCCAGCAAACTCTGTTCGTGCCAAATGTCTTGGCAATCCAATCCGCTATAGTAAAGGCAGACCCTGTTTCCGAAAAGCACTTTCCGAACATTCCGCCGCAGACACATATAAAACCCATAGTGGCGAATACATTGGCAAAGCCACCGGTGAATGTTGAAAGCATTGTATCCACCAAAGGCAGACCTGAAAAAAGCGCGACGATCATAGCACACGCGGGCACCGCTGCTATTGGGGCGGCCCCGTTATATGTAAGGTACATAAGCAGCCCCAGGCCAACAATACATCCAATTACTGAGAGCGTTAATGACATTTTAATCATCCTTTCAGATTATAAATAAACAATTAATGAAACCCAAGCAAAGCCAACGGCAACGCAACGCAAACCACCGCAATGATTGGTATGACGGTACAGGTAATAAACACAGGAAAATAGGATTCCTTGTGATTGGTTCCAAACGCCGAGTTGATAGATACAATTGAACCGTTGTTGGGCATAGAATCCAACCCTCCGGCCGACATCGTCACAAGGCGGTGCATGTTTCCAATGTCGTATCCTCCCGCTTGCGCGAATTTCAGCAAGGTAGGGCCGACTGTGGCGGTGGTCAAGGCGCATGCACCGGAAGCGGAACCTAAGATTAACGCTGTTGCTTGACCTGCGATAATAGCAAGTATGTACGGATGCATTGAGGAGGACTCCAGTATCTGAATCATAAAGGCGTAAAAAGGCGTAGCACCTACTACCGCGCCAAAACCGCCCATAAGAGATACGTTTACTAATGGAAGCATACCTTCCTGGCAGCCTTTATTGATAATACCAAGCCACTCTTTTGGAGTAAATGCTTTAAAATTGAGTATAATGCAAACGATGGAGCCACAGAACATGGCGGCCGGCACTTTAAATCCAAAACCGTTGAAGAGGACCAAAACAACTATAATAGGGGTAAGCGCCTGAAACAGATTAGGTCTTTTCACCTTTCCCGATTCGTCATTTTCTTCTTTCGGAAGGCTATCCCAGGAATCAAAGATTTTTCCATTATTGCGCCATTTTTTCACTTGCCAGTCCAGATATAAACATCCGCCGACAAGCATGACAAGGCAGGCGGCAACGCCGGGAACAAGCCCCGCGGTAGCAGTTGTGCCAAAGGCAGCCATTAAAATGGCATTATGAGCGGAAGGGGCAAAAGGGCCGGACATGGCAAAAGTCCATGCGCCACATAAAATGCAGCCTACTAAAATGTTTTTGTTGTAATTGGCTTTGGAGCATAAATAAAGCCCGATAGGAAACATCGTAATATAACCACCCCAGCCCATGCCGCCATAGGTAAGGACACCGGTGGCAATCACAACGGCCCAGCAAGCCTTTTCCGCGCCAAAGGTTCTGGCTATCCAATCTGCTATGGTAAATGCGGAGCCTGTTTCTGTCAGGCATTTTCCGAACAAGCCCCCACAGATACATACAAAACCCATGACAACGATCAGACTGGCAAAACCGCCTGCAAATGTTGTCAGTATCGAATCAACCACAGGCAATCCCGATAAAATTGCGACAATCAGAGCACATGCAGGTGCCGCCGCTATAGGAGCCGCGCCCTTATAAGAAAAATACATGAGCAGAGCCAATCCAACCAAACAACCAATTATAGATAGTGTGAGTGACATATATTCATCCCTTTCTTATTAAGGAGACTGGAAAGCGGAAATACATTGCATGTGTTTCCGCTATAATCCGCCCGTCAAATGACAATTTTTCTTGCCTTGAGGTCTTTGATTTGCTCTTCAGTATAACCCGACTCCTTCAAAACCTCCTCTGTATTTTCTCCCAAAAGAGGCGCCGGCTTGTGTTTGGGCGCATAGGGGCCACCAAACTTAATTGGGGGTGCTGGAAGATAATATTCGCCTGTAAACCTTGTTTTATATTCATAAATAAAATTATTTGCCTTTGCTTGCTCGTCGCTAATAATGTCCTTGATATGGTTTACTTTGGTATGAGGGATATCGTTTTGCACAAACAGCTCAATCCACTCTGTGGAGTCTTTCAGCATGAACCTTTCTTCCATAGCGGGAATAAGAATACCTCTATTTTCCATTCCAATGTCCATGTTGGCAAATCTTTCGTCATCGATATACGTTTCCAGCCCTATCAGCTTGCAAATAACCGGAAAAAAACGTTCCCACTCAAACATCGAAAAGAGAATCCATTCTCCGTCCTTGCATTTGTATGTGTTGACTAAGGGTGTGTTTTCTTTTCTCGTCTTCGGATAACTTACCACATCGCCTTGCGTTGCCACAAACATAAGGCCCAGCGCCCAAATGCCCAACCCGTACAGAGAAATCGTTACCTTTTCTCCCTTTCCGGTTTTTTGCTGCTTGTATAAAGCCGCGGCAATACCTCCAGCCAGTACGGCACCAGCGGGATAGTCGCCGACACCGATGGGCGGCACCAGCGGCGGGGTGTTTTTTTCAGTAAAATCTATCAACTGGCCTGTTTTGGCCCAGTAAGCAATGGTATCAAAACCGGGGTCATCGGCGTTAGGGCCCGCTTCGCCGTATCCGTTTAAATGCGCCCATACGATATGTGGATGCCTGGCGGACATCGATTCATAATCCAAACCCAGTTTCTTTAATGCTTTCGTTCTGTTGTTGGTTAAAAAGACATTGGCCTCCGAAAGCAGTTTATCAAAAATACTCTTGCCTTCTTCAGTTTTAAGGTCAATGGAGATGGCTCTTTTGTTCGCGTTGGCCATTTCCCAAAAAGCGCCCGTGCCGTTTTTATTGGGCACACCCATGTTGCCGTCGTTATATCTGGATACGTCTCCCTCGGGGGTTTCTACTTTGATAACGTCAGCGCCCCAATCTCCAAGAATTCTGCCGCAGGTAGGAGCCGCCCCGTAGGTAGTTAAATCAATTACTCTTACACCCTCTAATTGTTTATTCGTAAACATAGTCAATCCTCCCGTTCAATTTATTGACCCGCCTCTAATAGACCGGCAGTAACCATTCTGTTAATCTGATTTGTTCCTTCGAAAATGGAAAATATTTTTATATCTCTCATATATTTTTCAACCGGATATTCCCGCATAAATCCGTATCCGCCAAGTACCTGAACAGCATCGACGGTTACCTGCATACAGGCTTCAGAAACAAAAAACTTGGTGCTGGAACTTAACGTTCCCAAAGGAATGCCCTTGTCTGCAAGCTCGGCGGAAAGCCTTATCATTGCTCTTGCCGCATGCACACTTGCCTGCATATCCGCCAATAAAAATCCCAGACCCTGGTGCTTAATGATGGGTTTCCCAAACGTTATACGCTCTTTAGCATATTTAACTGCATAGTCTAAGGCAGCTTGGGCAATGCCAACGGCATAAGACATTTGCAGAGGTCTTCCGTGTTCCATAATCTGCATGGCATATTTAAAACCTTTACCTTCTTCGCCCACCAGATTTTCCATCGGAATATGTACATCTTCAAATATGATTTCTGTTGTGTTGGAAAGCCGGAGCCCCATCTTATCTTCTTTTTTGCCGGCTTTATATCCATGCTTTTTCTCCACTAAAAACAATGTGATTCCTTTGTGCTTCAAATTTTTGTCCAGTGTGGCCGCAACCAGCATTATGTCGGAGATGCCGCCATTGGTGGCAAAGCACTTTGTACCATTTATTATGTATTCGTTTCCCTCTTTTTTAGCTGTAGTACGCATGTTTGCAGCATCGGAACCGGCATCAGGCTCGGTCAGGCAAAATCCCACGTAGGTATGCTCCTCCAGTATTTTTTTTGCCACATATTCCTTTTGTGTTTCGTTAGCACACATTTCCAGCATATCCATTACGCCGCTTCCGCCTGTAAAAGAAAAAGCAAAGCCGCCATCAATTCGAGCCATTTCTTCATTGATAATACAACTTGTCATGGCGTCTATTCCTAATCCGCCATATTTTTTAGGCACATTCAAGCCGTACAAGCCGGCGTCAAATAATTTTTGGGCGACTTCTATCGGGTATTCGCCCTTTTGTTCGTACTCTGCTAATTTGGGAACAAGCTCCGCTTTCAGAATCCGATTTGATAGCTCTACCAGTTCCCGTTGTTCATCCGTGATCATTGAAAAATTGTCCATTTAATTACCTCCTGGTTTAATAATGTATATAGAAATCTCCCTTTTTTACATTGAACTAACCTTTATAGAAAAAGAGAAGATTTTTTGTTGAAATTATTTATCTATAGTAAGCGTGGAATATTCCAATACACTCTCAAAGATGGCTTTGTTGAAGTTGATGCTGCCGAGCTTAGCAATACACAACAGCCATTCATTTCAAATGCTAAAATCGAAAAAGAAAAGCTGATTCTGGATTTTGGCGATGCATGATTTGCTTCATCATCGTTTCCGCTTCGCTCATAAGCTTGTCAGGTTCAACAACTCTATTGACAAGGCATATGGCCTTTGCTTCGTCCACTTTTACTTTTCTGCCCGTAAACAACAATTATTTGGCAATCACTGTTCCAACAAGTCTGGGCAGTCTTTAGGTTCGCAAAAGCAATTTCCTCTCCCCTCTATCGTATCAGCCGATAATTTTTCTTATCTTTAAATCTTTAATTTGTTCCTCCGTATAACCTGACTCTTTCAAAACTTCGTCGGTGTTTTCTCCCAGAAGAGGCGCAGGCTTGTGTTCGGGAGCATACGAGCCGTCAATTTGAACGGGGGGAGCCGGCATGTAGTATTCTCCTGTATGTCTAGTTGTTATCCTATATATAGAATGATTGGAAAGCGCTTGCTCATCATGGACAAGGTCTTTAATATGGCACAACTTGCTGTGGGGGACGTCCATTTTTTTAAACAGCTCTATCCATTCTTCTGCGTTGCGCAGCATAAATTTTTCTTCCATGACGGGAATAAGAATGCTTCGGTTTTCCATTCCCAACGCAAGTGTCGCAAATCTTTCGTCATGGCTCAGTTCCTCCAGCCTCAAGATCTTGCAAATAACGGAAAAATAACGTTCCCACTCAAATACCGTCAATAGAATCCATTCTCCGTCCTTGCATTTGTATGTGTTGAGTAAAGGCGAGGTATCCTTTCTCGATTTAGGGTATTGTACCGCTTGACCCTGTGCCGCTATAAACATCAGGCTCATATTCCAAATTGACTGCCCAAATAAAGAAACTGTTATTTTATGTCCTTTTCCTGTTTTCTGCTTTTTAAATAAAGCCGCAGCAACGCCGCCTGCCAGTACGGAACCTGTATTAAAGTCTCCAAAGCCTATCGGGGGCACTAACGGGGCCGTATCCTTTTCCGAAAAATCAATCAATCCGCCAGTTCTAGCCCAATACGCGATTGTGTCAAAGCCCGGGTCATCGGCGCAAGGCCCTATTTCGCCATATCCGCTTAGATGCGCCCAAATGATATGAGGAAATTTAGCAGAAATCGTATCGTAATCCAATCTCAGCTTCTTTAAAGCCTTCACCCTAATATTGGTCAAAAAGACATCGGATTCCGCAAGCATTTTATAGATAATCTGCTTGCCTTCTTCCGTTTTCAGGTCAATGGAAATGGCTCTTTTGTTGGCGTTGGACACTTCCCAAAACGCGCCTGTACCGTCGATATGGGGCACGCCCATATAATAATCGTTATACCGGGATATATCTCCCTCAAGGGTTTCCACCTTTATAACGTCTGCGCCCCAGTCTGCAAGGATTCTGGCTGCCGAAGGGCCGGCTCCGTAATTGGTCAGGTCAATAACCTTTACACCTTCTAACAGTTTTGAAAGCATACGAAATCCTCCTTAAGAAATTGTTTCCTTAGCTCCATTCAATAATACCTTTATCCAAAGTAGGCTTGTTGGTGGACAAATCAATCAGATTGAAATACGCTTTATGCTCCGTCACCTTCCAGGCCTGCAATTCTACCTGCGAGCCGGGGAAAAGAGGCGCTCTTAACTGGGCGGCATAACGGGTAACTCGCTCAGGCTCCTTGGGAATCATGGCTTTAACAGCCATTCTGCAGCCATAGCCGAAGGTGCATAAGCCTTGTATAATCGGCTTTTTAAAACCTGCCTTGGCCGCTTCACCACTATCCACATGAAAAATATTGGTATCTCCTGTTAATCTGTATATGAAGGCCTGATGCCCTGGAATATAATCAGTTTCCACAAAATTCGGCTCTCTGTCCGGCAATACCACTTCGTTTTTTGGCGGAGCATCAGCATCAAGCGCGGTATAAAGACGGTTAAAATTATCTCCTATATTGGTAAACACCTTTTCGCCTTGTTCATCGTAGGCGATAAGCTCCGTTCTTACAACAACTCCCTTCCCTCCCCCTCTGTCGTAAACATCTGTCACTACGTCGCTAAAAGTCAATTTTCCACCCAAAGCAGGAATAGCCTTGTGTATGATTAATTCCTGCGCCATGTGAAGCCCTCCCTCAGGTTTTAACGCCAAAGATATAATGGCGGGATGAGGGACGGTAATAATAGGCGAAATTCCAAATGTTCCCCAGTAAGGAACCGCGCCAAAGGAAGGAACTGCTCTTAAATCCTTTTCATAAAGGTATTCCACTTCATCTTCCTTTGCTCCCACACTAAGCGCATATAAAACCACATCTCTCCATGTGTACTCAAATGTGCGGGGGCCAACCTTTGTTCCGATAACATCTTTACTAAGCGTATCCATATCATGCTGCCTCCTTTTTTCATTATGTGATAATATGAAGCAAAAACCGTGCCATGCGCAATTTTTTTACCTTGCTTGTGTAAAACCGCTTATTTTAAGGGTTAAAGAACAGTATATACGTTAATAGCAGCCGCAATTTTCTTCAACATAATGTAAACCGTTTTACACTTTTACACTTTTACATTTCTATATTTACACTTTTCATATGTTTATGGTATATTAATAACAACATTATTTTCTGTACTTATGTTCTGTTTTTAAGGAGGGTATTATGTATTCAAATTCATTGTTATATTATGAAAATACACACTTAGACAAATGGCACCTTTTACATGCGGGGGATTATCATAAGGAATTAAGAGATGAAATTGCCGCTTCATGGGATAATTGTTACGCAAAAGGTATCAATCCCCATAAAACAGGATTTGAAAGTCTTGATGACGAAATATTTGAAAAAGAAAAAAAAGAGTCTTCGCCATTGTTTATATATTCAAACTATTTGTTGAAAGAGGCTGCCAGCATCATAAAAAATCCCCGTGTAGGCCTGGCGTTATATGACAGCCAAGGACGCTTGCTTAAGCTGTATTATAACGACCCCGCGTTCAGCAAGTGGGCCGATAGCAAGGGCATACGGGCAGGCACGCTATGGGATGAGGCATCTATAGGAACTAATGCAGTGGCAATGGGCATTAACCGCTGCGCCTATTTTCGGACGGAAGGCCCTGAACACTTCTGTAAGAATCTTGCCGATGCTTTTATTTGCTTCGCCCCCTGCACAACCTGCGACCCTCAGTTTTATGACTTATCCATTAAGCCCCTTGGAGGCATTGCAGCCATTGGCCCTGCTTCGGATGGATTCAACGACTATATGCCCGCCGTTTTCGGCTTATCAAAGGAAATTGATTTGCATATCCGTTTCTCAAGAACAATTCACGAGGTTTATGAGGATGACAAAATTGCCGTTTTTGGTGTCGAAACTTATAAAGACGTTCATCATCTGATATTTACAAGTGAAAATTTGAAGACTGTTTTAGGTATACCCACCGACATCAAATTTTATGAAATTGTCGAAAAAGTCATTGATTCTTATCCTGAAAACAAGGATTTTTGGGAGATTGTTTCCGCCGGAAAAAAAGTGCGGGACTATGATTTGTCATTGAGTATAAAAGGCGTAAAACAGCTTTATACTGTTACAACTAGAGAATATGGAGAAAAAAGGGGGCGTACAAAAGGCATACTGTTTAACATTACATCTGTCAAGAGTACGGCCTCTTACATATCCAAACGAATCGGAAATTACGCCAAGATTACTTTTTCAGATATTTTAGGTGAGAGCAACAGTTTTTTAAAAGCGGTCCAAGTGGCAAAATCCGTATCCCGAATAGATAATAATATATTTATACTGGGAGAAAGCGGCGTTGGTAAGGACCTTTTCGCACAAGCCATCCATAACGCCAGCATTAAAAGGAACAAACCCTTTATACCAATTAACTGCGCGGCTCTGCCAAAGGATTTGATTGCCAGCGAGATGTTCGGCTATGAGCACGGCACATTCACCGGCTCAAAAAAAGGCGGAAATATGGGGAAGTTTGAATTGGCTGACGGAGGTACGCTTTTTTTAGATGAAATAGGAGATATGCCGCTAGATTTGCAGGCAACCTTATTGAGAGTAATCGAAGAGAAAAACTTTATGCGTCTGGGCGGCAACACAAGGATTCAGGTGGACGTCAGAATCATTGCCGCGACAAATGCCAACGTTTTGCAGTTAGTAGCGCAGAAAAAATTTCGGGAGGATTTATATTACAGACTTAGCACCATCAAAATCAATATACCGCCTCTGAGAGATAGGGAAAGCGATGTGATTCTGCTGGCCAATTGCTTCCTTCATGACTTTTCCATCAAGCATAACAGGCCTAATATCGCATTTTCCTCAGAAGCCTTAAAGCTGCTGCAAACTCTCTCTTGGAAAGGCAATATAAGAGAATTGCAGAATTTTGTCGAAAACGCCGTATATTTATCAACAGAGGACATTATTTCTCCACAGTATATTAACGGTTATTTCGACTTAAAGGATGATGGTTTTTCACTTCCTCCGGAGGATAAAGATAATCGGCTTACGCTCCATACAAGAAATGTTGCGTCATATGTTTCTAAAAATGATTTGGTGGAAGCTCTTAAAACCAATATGTATAATAAGCGCAAAACCGCTGATTACCTTGGCATTTCAAGACCAAGCTTATATAAGCTGCTTAAAAAATACAGTTGTACATAATTCCAAATCATTCTATGTTTTCATATTTATAATACTTACTCAAACTTCGCACAAAGAAAAAGCCAATAGGAGTCTAAATTCAGGCATTTATCGGTTTTGAACGAATAAGTAATGTCTGCAATTCTTATTCCTCCCTCGGTATACTTCTTTTCGCTATTTGAAAAACCCTTTATTTTCAATGGTTTACTATACGACTACATGGTCTACATAGGTTTACATACAAGCGTTTAAGCTCCCTGTTATGTCGGGAGCATGAGCTGCCAGAGATAAAACCCCCGTTAAATCCAAGTATATATACGCTGCGGCAACAGCCAAAATCAACCCTCTATGTCAACCATACAGGTCGTGATTGACTTCTGATCTGTAATAGTTGCTGATGGACGTAAATGAGTTATAGAGCGTGGTGAGCAGATAGTTTCTGATGTTGTAAACTCTCGTAGTATTCGTGCTAAGTGTATCTAAAACATATTCGATATACGAGTAATTGAGTTTCAGGAATCGGGCTTTGACTATCTCGACCGGGATATTCTCGCTGTTGATACGCAAATGCTTTTTGGTGGAGCAGATGGTTTCCAGCATCAACTCAATAATTTCGTCAACGTCCTCTTTGCTGTATCTGTCGTTCTGAAAAACCTGCTCATAGTATATATTGTCCTTTATAATCTGCCGGTAAATCTCGTAAGCGTCGTTATGCTGTGGGATGCAACTTGTGGACTGTTCCAGGCTGATAGATGGATTGATGGGTTGATAGATTGATTGATTATCAGTATCGTTATACTTAGTATTATTAATATTAGTCTTATTAGGGTCGGTTTTTCCGAAGTCATGACTTCGGGTTTCAGGAAGTCTTGACTTCGGGTTTTCCGGCTTCTTGATTTTCCGGCGCTTTTTCGCGCACGGGAGGTATGTTTTCATCATTAACGACAAAACTTTTTACATAAATCTTTGCCGGCCTCCCCATGCCCTGCTTTTTGCGTTCTATAAGCCCAATGCCTTTTTCATCGTCAAGCTCCGCAAACAGTTTGACGCCTTTTTCCTTGCCGCAGCACATGGCTTCCATTACATCTTCCAGCGTAAAGAAAATAAATACACGATTATTTTCATCAACCCAATTATTTTTCCTGGAAAGCCCCATACGGTCTAACATAAGACTGTAAAGGACTTTCGCCTCACATGATAACCCCTTAAATATTTCATCCGTAAATAATGCTTTGGGGATTCTGTAAAAGCTGTATTGATTAGCTTCACAACCGTAATGGTAATCAAAATTATATCCGTGCATAAAAAATTCCCCCTAAAAATCAAACTTAATATCCGAGGCTAGTGTTCGGGAATGAACTCGTTCAAGATTTTCCAAGTATCTTTCGAGGTATAAGCCCAAAGCACCGTACTAAGCTCATTTAAGGCTTCCTGTCTTTTGCGGTAGTAGCTGCGATAAGATATTCTTCTTATATGAGGGGAAAGCTTTTCAATGATTTCCTGCACGTCGCTTAATTGCTGCGGCGACAGGAAGGAATAGTATAAAATCCAGTAATACATTTCACCTTTCTTATGCTTCGAGCGCAGGACGCCGATTGCGTGGTTGATTATTTTTATCATCTTATGGCTGCGGTCAATGCACTTTGAATGGTACTCCAATCTTGTGCCGGACAGCTCAGCTCCGGCTAAATAAATGGTGTCCAGATAATCTTCAATGCTACTGCCGTATTCTTTTTCAAAATCGTTCTGTAAACGCTGGACAGATAATTCAAGGCTCCAAACAATATCACGGTATTTTTTCAGCAATACGTAGGTGTTGTGGCATAACTGGTTGGATGGCACCAGATTATCTTTTGCTAATGCGGCTGTACTTGATGGACTCATATGTAATTCACTCCTTATCTTTAATGGGCACGAAAAAAAGCCCCGCAAGAGCAGGGCTTCTAAACAAAATTACTTTATTTTGAAAACGGTATTGCTATTCATCATCTGATTCCAGACGATATAATTTTTCCTCTATTTCTTTCGTGACGCTTTCAAACAGCTTAAATTCCGCCACGCCGATTGGCTTTGTCATATCCTTTAAGGTATACTCAGCCACGAGCTTGTTTTTATCCTTGCATAGTATGATACCAATGCTGGGATTATCTTCGCTCGATTTTAGCTGATCGTCTATGACCGAAAGATAAAAATTAACCTTGCCAGCATATTCCGGCCGGAAAGCGCCGATTTTTAATTCAACAACTACATAGCACCTTAGTTTTACATTGTAAAAAAGCATATCCACATAAAAATCTTGACCGGCAACTTCCAGATGAAATTGATTTCCCATGAAAGCGAAGCCTGTACCCAATTCCAGTAATAATTTTGCTATGTTGCGGGTTAATTGGCGCTCTACCTCACGCTCCTTTAATTCTTCGCTCATGGTTATGAAGTCAAAAACATAGGGGTCTTTCAGGGTTTCTATTGCCAGATCGCTTTGCGGGGAGGGAAGACGGTCTCCGTAGTTTGTAGTCTTATCCGATAAAGCCTGCCGGCTAAATAAATCGGATTCTATCTGCAATGACAAGACGCTGTTAGACCATCCGTTTTGAATCGCTTTCCGCGCATACCAAAGCCTTACTTCATACCCCTTAACCTTGTCCATTAATTTAATAATATGCCGCCATGACAATTGTGCAACCACCAGTTGCACAATTTCATAATCAGGAAATTCATTGGCGAATTTCTGCATATACTTTAGGTTTCTCACCGAATACCCCTTTATTCCCGGAAAGTCGTATTGTATATCTTTTGACAAGTTTTCAATAAACTTGTTTCCCCAGGTGGCATTTTTAATGATATCGGCACCGATGCCCCAATACAGCAATATCATTTCTTTATTTACGGATAAAACCGCTTTATATTGCGCCGCCCTTATTTTATCCTTTACATTTTTCAGCAAATCTAAATAATCCATAGGTACATTAGACATTGATTTATCTTCCTTTACTTTAAACCTATAGGCAGTTGTTATGCCTTTTGTTTAATTTTAACACCTAAAAACCATTCTGTCATGGCGAAGATTTTTGCGTGACGCTTAATCTTCGCAAAGGTATGAAAAAAAGCCCCGCAAGAGCAGGGCTTCAATAAAAATCTTGATTCTATTTTTTAAAACGGCAAAAACGGAAAGGAATTTCTCTTGACGATAAATTTCATACTCTATATAATAATCACTGGAAACTAAGGAAATCAGCTATGTCCTGATAGCATGGTTTACGAAGTAAAAAGTTGTATGAAATTAAA
>Ga0153938_1000588_pt1 | contig 14969 bp, 8 predicted proteins | sample TSNY022MetaG_FD_104740 | JGI IMG/M metagenome (GOLD analysis project Ga0153938, IMG submission 104740) | Attine ant fungus gardens microbial communities from New Jersey, USA - TSNJ022 MetaG | ecosystem: Host-associated > Fungi > Mycelium > Unclassified | place: USA:New Jersey: Brendan T. Byrne... | reverse complement strand
CGGAAAATAATAAAGAAGTTAAAATTTCAAATAAAACTGAATCGGAAGCTAAACCTGAATTAATCAGCCAAAATTACGGAATTGAAAAATACCGGCTTTCAAACGACGCGACGGTATTGATTAATCCTAACGACGTGAATGACATTATAGCCATAAGTATTTTTTCCAAAGGCGGAGAACTCACGGAAAAAATTCCGGGAACTGCGAGTATGACAGCTTCTGTTTTAACAAAAGGCACAAGAAAATATTCTTCTGCGGAACTTGCCCAAATTCTGGAAGATAGCGGCATAAAAATTTCTCCGGGAATCAGATCGGATGCTTTTACTTTGAATGTTTTAACCACAAAGAAAGAATACGAAAAAACTTTGGAATTACTTAGTGAAATTGTTAATAACGCTACGTTTGATGATTATGAAATCGAAAAATCAAGAAATGAAAAACTTAATAGTATAAAAAAGAGCAGAGATAATCCTTTGAATTTAGCTATTGAGGGATATAAAACCCTGATTTTTGAAGGCACGCCGTATTCAAATTCGGCAAAAATTCTTGAAAAAACACTTCCTCAAGTTCAACGCGAAGATATAATTGCATATTATAATAAATTATTCGACCCACAAAACATGGTCATATCCATCAACGGGAATATAAACAAAGAAGAAACCATGGCAAAATTAGGAAAAATTTTCCCGTCTAAAAACGGTCAAAAATTTGACTATGCAAAATATTCCATTCCTGACTTAACATCGCAAAAAACTGCAACAAAGGAAATCAAAGACCTTAAGACGGATTGGATAATAATCGGCTGGCAGACACCGGGTGTATTAAACCAAAAAGACTATGCTTCATTGGAAATTATTGATGCAATTTTAGGAACAGGCATGAGCTCAAGATTATTTAAAAATCTCAGGGTTAAAGAAGGTCTTGCATACCAGTTAGGTTCTCAATTCGGACCTCAGGTCTTGAAAGGCTCACTAATAGTTTTTATAGGTACTAACCCTGAAAACCTTGAAATTGCAAAGTCAAAATTACTCAATGAAGTAAACAGATTCAAAACAGAATTTGTAGGCACAAAAGAATTACAAGATGCGAAAGACAAGCTCATCGGTCAATACATAATATCTCTTGAAACAAACATGGATAAAGCATCCACGATGGGTTGGTTTGAAACTTCGGGACGCGGTTATGAGTTCGGACATGATTATGAAAAACTTATCAACAGTATAACTGTTTCTGACATCATTGAAGTTGCAAATAAATATTTCACCAACAACTATGTGCTGTCAGTTGTGAAAAATTAGGGAATTGCATAATCCGGATGAATAGTGAGGCAAGAAGGGCAATCTGCCTGAATCAAAGTCCAAATCGCAAGGATAGAGGATAATTTTAAATCCCGCTTTCCTTTACCAATTTGTTCTGGTCAAAGTTTGTCTGCCTTTTCTGTCAAACATTTTGTCTTTATACCAGATTCCTTGAAATTCTTCGTTTGGTCCGTACATATACTGCATATCTTTTGAATCAAAATAAATTGCGCTTACCAATTTTCCGGTTACCCTGTATTGTTTTGATACATAAGGATAATTAGGATAATTTTCCGACAAATTATCTATATATTCCAAAGTTCCGCGAGCGTTATAATAATAAATAGTTCTCGGATTATTTTTATATTGAACCGCATACATATATAGTATTCTTTCCTGAAAATAGAACGCCGATAAATTAGCATCCAGTGTGGTTGTAGCGCCATTTCGAACTAAATAATAATGCTGCTTATAATTTGGATCTTTTATGAAATCCTGATATTTTTCTTTAAACTCAGAAGTTTTATATTTAGGAAGAATATCTGCGGAAAAAATAATTTTCCTATATTCTTCAATCCTTGCATCACGTTCAATTTGTGATATATTAGGCCATTCAAAAGTTATTTTACCAGCAAGAGTTTTGGTTTCATTTTCTGCATTAATTTCTTTTTCGTTAACAGAAATGTTTTGAACATCCTCTAATTCGTCGGCATTAATATTTGTATTCAATAATATTTCATTTTTATGTAATAAAACACTATCTGATTGTACCTCTAAATCCGCAGACTGAGCAACTAACGCTGTCATGAAAATACATAAAAACACTGCTATTTTTTTCATATAACCTCCAAACTTACTTTTATTATAAAACGAAAATTCCATAACGATAGACTTGACAATATAATCAAGTAATAATCAAGCTTTCAGCTCTTTAAAATCAAGTGTATAACAAATTGTAACAAAAAATTAACATATTTCTGATAAATATTCCTGATTTTCTTGACTAATTATATTGATGTATTACGATTATATAACATGCAATTAATTTGGGTGAACTATGCCCAAATTAATAAAACAAATAAAAGGCTGGAGCTTCAGGATTGGAGAACCTTTAGCAGTAGGCCCCATAGATTTACAAAATCTATTCCGAAATTATACATAGTACGTACACTTAATTTATAGACGAGGTAATTTAATGTCTAACACAAAATATGCAAAAAGAGTAACTCCGATGGGTATCCCGCATACTCGATTGGATGATTTACCGGACCTTATTGAAGTGCAGAAAAAATCGTTTGAATGGTTTTTAAAAGAAGGTTTGAAAGAGGAATTGTTGTCTTTCAGCCCTATTAAAGATTATACGGGCAGATTAGAATTGCACTTTTTGCCAAATTATACTTTCGATAATGCAAAGTATACAATTGATGAAGCAAGAATTCATGACGCTACTTACGCTAAACAATTACGCGTAATGGTCAGATTGGTTAACCGTGACAGCGGTGAAATCAAAGAACAGGAAGTTTATATCGGCGATATTCCGACAATGACTGACAAAGGTACATTCATTGTTAACGGTGCGGAACGTGTAATCGTTTCTCAAATTGTTCGTTCTCCGGGTGTTTATTTTAAACGTGAAATCTCACCTGCAGGAAAACGTTTATATAATGCAACAATGATTCCTAACCGCGGCGCATGGCTGAAAATTGAAACAGATACTAACGACTTGATTTATGTGAAAATCGACAAGAACAGAAAAATCTTAGCGACAACTTTATTAAAAGCAATGGGTATTACTGTTTCTGAAATGGAAACACTTTTCACTCATTTCGAATTTTTAAAGAGAACTCTTGATAAAGATACAACAGAAACTACAGATGATGCTCTAATTGAAGTCTACAAAAAACTTAGACCCGGCGACCCGGCGTCTCCTCAAGGCGGACGTTCTATTCTTGAAGCGCGTTTCTTTGATGAAAAGAAATACGATATTGGCAGAGTCGGTCGTTATAAATTAAATAAAAAATTAAACTTAAATATTCCTGCAAGCCAAAGAACATTAACCGTTCAGGATATAGTGGCTTCTATCGAATATCTTATTAATTTAACTTATGATGAAGGCGCTGTTGATGATATAGACCACTTAGGAAACAGAAGAATCCGTTCAGTTGGTGAATTATTACAGAACCAATTCAGAGTGGGTCTTTCACGTATCGAAAGAATTGTTAAAGAAAGAATGACGCTTCAGGATTCTGAAACATTAACGCCATTGAATTTATTAAATACAAAACCTTTAGTGGCTTCGTTGAAAGAGTTCTTCGGGTCTTCACAGTTGTCACAGTTCATGGACCAAACAAATCCTCTTGCTGAATTAACACACAAAAGAAGAATTTCAGCTTTAGGACCGGGCGGTTTAATGAGAGAACGCGCAGGTTTTGCTGTTCGTGATATACACCCTTCACACTATGGTCGTATTTGTCCGGTAGAAACTCCGGAAGGTCCGAACGCAGGTTTGATAGGTTCATTGGCAACTCACGCTAAAGTTAACGACTACGGATTTATTGAATCTCCGTTCTTCGTTGTTAAAGACGGCGTTGTTACAGATGAAGTACACTATTTAACGGCTGATGAAGATGAAAATTTCCGTGTTGCTCCGTCAGACGTTCAATTAAAGAAAGATAATACATTTAAAGATGAATACGTTCCAGTTCGTTACAGATCGGAATTTACAATGGGCGAATCCAACAGGGTTGACTATGTCGGGGTTTCTCCGATACAGATTATCTCTGTTGCGACTTCATTAATCCCGTTCATTGAGCACGATGATGCTAACCGTGCGTTAATGGGTTCAAACATGCAGCGTCAGGCAGTACCTTTATTGATTACACAAAGACCGGTAGTCGGTACAGGCTTAGAAGCAAGAGCAGCAAAAGACTCAGGTATGGTTGCAGTTGCTGAAGTTGACGGTATTGTTGAACGTGTTGTTGGTGAAGAAATTATCATTCGCGATAAGAGCGGTGTTCCTCACTTACATCAATTAATGAAATACGTGAGAAGCAACCAGGATACTTGTATTAACCAAAGTCCTATCGTAAGAGAAGGCGAAGAGGTTAAAGCAGGTGATGTAATAGCAGACGGAGCGTCTACTAAAGGCGGAGAACTTTCATTAGGTAAAAACGTTTTAATCGCGTATATGCCTTGGGAAGGTTACAACTATGAGGATGCTATTCTTCTTTCTGAACGCTGTGTTCACGATGATGTATTCACTTCAGTTCACATTGAAAAATTAGAAATAGATGCAAGACAGACTAAACTCGGACCGGAAGAAATTACCCGTGAAATCCCTAACGTATCTGAAGATGCGTTAAGACATTTGGATGAACGCGGTATTGTTCGTATAGGTGCAAGAGTTTATGCTGATGATATATTGGTAGGTAAAGTTACACCTAAAGGCGAATCTGAGCATCCGCCTGAAGAAAAACTTCTTCGAGCAATCTTTGCTGAAAAAGCAAGAGATGTAAAAGACAATTCATTAAGAGTTCCTCACGGAGAAGGCGGAAGGGTACTTGACGTAAAAGTATTCGACAGAGAAAAAGGTGATGAATTACCTCCGGGCGCTAATACCGTTATCAGAGTTTATATTGCTCAAAAACGTAAAGTTTCTGTCGGTGATAAACTTTCAGGGCGTCACGGAAATAAAGGTATCGTTTCAAGAGTTCTTCCTAAAGAAGATATGCCTTTCTTGCCTGACGGAACACCAGTAGATATCGTATTAAACCCTCTTGGTGTCCCTTCCCGTATGAATGTAGGTCAGACTTACGAATTATTATTAGGTTTGGCATCATACTTAACAGGCGAACATTATGAAGCACCTTCATTCGACGAAAGATATGGTGATAACCAGTCTGAAATAGCTACCAAAGCAGAGTTAATCAAAGGTATTAAAGAATCAGGATGCAACTGGGTTAACGAAGACGGTAAAGTAAGACTTATAGACGGAAGAACAGGGGAAGAATTTGATGAACCTGTTGCAGTAGGTCTATCTTATATATTAAAACTTGTACACTTAGTAGATGATAAAATTCATGCAAGAAGTACAGGTCCATACTCACTTGTAACTCAACAGCCATTGGGCGGTAAAGCACAATTCGGCGGTCAAAGATTTGGTGAGATGGAAGTTTGGGCGCTTGAAGCTTACGGTGCTGCTTACACATTACAGGAAATGTTAACTATTAAATCCGATGATGTGAATGGTAGAAACAGAGCTTATGAGGCAATAGTAAAAGGTGATAACATCCCTAGACCGGGTATTCCTGAATCATTTAAAGTATTGGTTCGTGAATTACAATCTATCGGTTTGGATATCACTGTTGCTAAAAAAGACGGCGTAGAAGTTGACTTGATGACAGATATGGATGATATGAGAAGATCAGCTCCAAAACGAACATTGTCTGATATCGATTCAGAGTTATTGAATATCAATTTCTTTGAAACACCGACAACATTAGGTGAACTGTAAATAAAGAAGGAAAGAAGAAAAGAGGAAAGAAGGAAGGTTAAATAATAATATGTCATTGCGAGGCAAAGCCGAAGCAATTCAACAAATTTAATAATTATGTTAAAGGCATTAGAAAACCTTACCTCCATACCTCTATCGCTCCTTCCCTCCAGATATAAAAAAAGAAATTATAAAAATAAAGGAGATAAAATTGTCTACAAGTATTGATTATTTTGACTATATACGAATAAGTATCGCATCACCTGATCGCATACTTAAGTGGTCATATGGCGAGGTTACAAAACCTGAAACTATTAACTACCGTACGCTTAAGCCTGAAAGAGACGGTCTGTTCTGTGAAAGAACATTTGGACCTTCTAAAGACTGGGAATGCTATTGCGGTAAATATAAAAGAGTAAGACACAAGGGTATCATCTGCGAACGTTGCGGAGTTGAAGTTACCGATTCTAAAGTAAGAAGACAAAGAATGGGACACATTAAGCTTGCTGCTCCTGTATCTCATATCTGGTTCTTAAAAGGAATTCCTTCATACCTTGGCTTGCTTTTGGATATGACTTTGAAAGATCTTGAACAAGTAATCTATTTCAACAATTATGTTGTTTTAGATGCCGGCGAAAGCAGTTTCAAAAAATTACAATTACTAAGCGAAGAAGAATATGAAGATTATATGGCTGAAAACGAGAATTCCGAATTAAAAGTAGGAATAGGCGCAGAAGCTGTTAAAGAACTTCTTGCTGAAGTAAATATTAACGAATTGGCTGAAGAAATCAGAACTGAACTGGCAGGCACTATTAATTCAGTTCAAAGAAAAAGTAAGTTAATCAAAAGATTAAGATTACTGGATTCTTTAATTTCTTCAGACACAGATCCTACGTGGATGATTATGGAAGTGTTACCTGTAACTCCTCCTGATCTTCGCCCGATGGTTCAATTAGACGGCGGAAGATTCGCAACATCCGACTTAAACGACTTATACAGACGTGTAATAAATAGAAACAACCGTTTACAAAGATTATTGGAAATGGGCGCTCCTGAAATTATCGTAAGAAACGAAAAAAGAATGTTACAGGAAGCCGTAGATGCGTTAATCGATAACGGACGTCGCGGACGTACGGTTGTTGGTCCTAACAACAGAGCATTAAAATCCCTTTCTAATATTATAGAAGGTAAACAGGGTCGTTTCAGACAAAACTTGCTGGGTAAAAGGGTTGACTATTCCGGTCGTTCTGTTATCGTAGTAGGTCCGCAGTTGAAATTAAATCAATGCGGTTTGCCGAAAGAAATGGCAATCGAATTATTCAAGCCATTCGTTGTAAATAAGCTAATCGAAAGAGGATATGTTCAAAATATCAAATCTGCGAAAAAGAAAATTGAACGTTCCGAAGCAATCGTTTGGGATATATTAGAAGAAGTAATCGACGGACATCCGGTATTATTAAACCGTGCTCCGACCCTTCACAGATTAGGTATTCAGGCATTTGAACCTAAATTGGTAGAAGGCCGCGCGATTCAGCTTCATCCGTTAGTATGTACGGCATTTAACGCCGACTTCGACGGCGACCAAATGGCTGTTCACGTTCCGCTTTCAATTGAAGCGCAAACAGAAGCAAGAATGTTAATGTTAGCAACTAACAATATCCTTGCCCCTGCAACGGGTAAACCTATTATTACTCCTTCTCAGGATATGGTATTGGGTATGTATTACTTAACTATATTAAAAAATCATGAAATGGAGCCGAAAGGTTATTTCTATAACTTCAAAGACGCAATCTCTGCTCTTGAAGTCGGCGTAATTAAATTACACGATAAGATAATTGTTAGAGATGAAAAGAACGAAAGAATAGAAACAACTGCAGGCAGAATCATTTTTAATGAATCTGTAAGAAATTCATTGGTTTAGCGGAGCGGCAGTAAGAGCTAAAAGTGCCGTTAAATGCGAGCAACCGGGTAAAATAATTAAAAAAAATTGAGGAAAATAAATGGAAACAACATATACAAACGCAAAGAAAACTCTGGATTTTATTAACAAGCAAATGGATAAAAAGCAATTAAATAATCTTTTAACCCAAATTTATCTGGAGTTTGGCGGAGCAAAAACCGCAGAATTAGCAAATAACCTGAAAGATCTTGGTTACAAGTATGCTACAAAATCAGGTACTACAATTTCAATTGCTGATTTACAAGTTCCTGAAGAAAAGAAAAACTTATTAAAAGAGGCTGAAAAAGAAATCGAAGTGTCTACAAACAGATACTTGAAAGGTGATATCACCGAAGTTGAAAGATACACAAAAGTTATCGACACATGGTCAGAAACAACATCAAAATTAACTGATTCGGTTGTAGAAAACTTTGACAGATTGAACCCTGTATATATGATGGCATTCTCCGGTGCGAGAGGTAACTTATCACAGGTTTCACAGTTAGTTGGTATGCGTGGCTTGATGGCAGATGCTCAAGGTCAGATTATCGACTTACCTATTAAATCTAACTTCAAAGAAGGTCTATCCGTTACAGAATACATCATTTCATCATACGGCGCGCGTAAAGGTCTGGTAGATACAGCGTTAAAAACAGCTGACTCAGGATACTTAACCAGACGTTTGGTTGATGTAGCGCAAGATGTTATTATTCGTGACATTGACTGTAACACAAACAAATCAATCTTAATGAAACCTATCACAGACGGTGAAAATGTAATCGTGCCGCTTGTAGACAGATTATTAGGACGTACTATAGGTGAAGATATTAAAGATGAAGACGGCAAAGTTCTTCTAAAAGAAGGAACTACAATGGATCGTAGTGATGTGAAAAAAGTCTCACACCTTTCACTGTCTGAATTAAAAGTCCGCTCAGGGTTAACTTGCGGTCTTGAGTACGGTATTTGTCAAAAATGTTACGGCTGGGCAATGACAACCCAAAAACCTGTTGATGTAGGTGAAGCTATCGGTATTATAGCAGCTCAATCAATCGGTGAACCGGGTACACAGTTGACGATGAGAACATTCCACACAGGCGGCGTATTCAAAGGTGCGGGTGCAATGAAATCTGTTGAATCTAATATTGCAGGTGAAGTTGTATCTTCTCTTAAAACCCGCGAATTAAGAACACGTCACGGTGATGTAGTTCAAGTTGCGAATTATGAAGCGGATATAGAAGTTAAAGGCGCTAAAAAATCCGAAAAATATCACATTCCTGCAGGATCTACCGTATTCTTTAATAACGGAATGAAAGTTGAAAAAGGTTTTAAATTGGCTATGTATGAACCTACCAGCTCAGGCGACGGAGGTCGTTTAACCGAAAAAGCAACAAAAGATATTACATCGGACTTAAGCGGTGAAATTTTATATGAAGACTTTGTTGCAGACGAGAAAAAAGACAGACAGGGCAACATCTCAAGAACTACAAATAAACAAGGTATTATTTGGGTACTTGGCGGTGATGTATATAACCTTCCGGGCGGTTCAAAAGTTCTTGTTAAAAATGAACAAGTTATTAAAGAAGGTGAAAAATTAGCTGAAACCTTAACAATCTCCGAACATGGCGGTGAAGTAAGATTTGGCGAAGATTTAATTATTGAAGAAGCAAAATTCGAAAATAAAAAAATTAAAAAAATTATTCAAGGTAAAGAACTTACTATCGTTATTGCTTCTTTAATCCCTGAAAATGCGACTTTTGAACAAACTAAAAAAGAACAAATCTGGACAGTTAATAAAACAGGCGAAAAATACATCGTTAAAGCTCCTGTTGATACAACAGTTGAAAACGGTATGATTATCGCGGAATTAATTGACGATGAATGCTGTGTTACATCTTCAGGTGAAATAAGATACGTTGATGTTGAAGTTGATGAAAATCAAATTATTACAAAACCGGGATCTTTAGTATTTATTCCTGAAGAAATTCATCAGGTTAATAAAGATTCTTCTTTGAAAATGGTTGAAAACGGAACATATGTTACAGCCGGTACAGAAATCGTTAAAGACATTTACTGTCACTTAGACGGTATTGTTGAATTCAAAGAGTATAATGATATTATCCACGAAATTACTGTTCGTCCGGGTGAAATTCATACACTTTCAAGCGTAAGCGAATTGAAAGTAGACGAGGGAGAAGTGGTTAAAAAAGGAACAGTAATTGCTGAAGGAATTAAAACCAAAGCTACTTCTATCGTTACAATTATGGATTCTTCACTGGATGATCTTGATATTGACGATTTGGATGAGGAATTAGATGCAAACTTAACTCTTGATGAGGATAATATTTCTAATCAGCCTATTCAAATTCTAATAAGACCTGTTCAAGTATTGGAAGTTAAACAAAAAGACGTTTCTATTAAATTTAACACTTCTGATAATTTAATTGATATCGTTCCTGTTACACAACTACAATACAAAGATGGCGCAAGAGTCAGAAATTTGGATGGCTCTACTATCACAAGAACAAGCTTAGTTCTTCAAATGCAAGGCTATCTATCTCATTTAAAAGGTATGGTAGAACTTGATGATAAAGAAAACTTGAGAATAGTTGTGCTTGAGAACTTAATCGTTCGTCGTGAGTTTGAAGGTAACTCTAAATTATTATCTTCTCTTCAGACAGAACTTCTGGTTAAAGATGGTGAAGTTATTACGCCTAGAACTCCTGTTGCAAAAACACAGGTGTTGGCAATTAACGATGGTATTGCATCAATTAAAGATGAAAAAGCTGAAGCAAGAAGATTATTGTTAACAAGTGCAACTTACGAATCATCAATACCTATTAAAGGTAAACCTAACGTTAAAAAAGGTGATTTTGTAAGACTTGATGCAATAATCTCAGATAACGGAGAAAAAGCGCCTATCAGCGGTCAAATTATAGCTGTTAACAAAGGTGAAATCGTTATAAGAACCGGTCGTCCATACTTAATCAGCCCGGGTACTATGTTACAGGTTGAGTCAAGTGCTTTGGTGCTTCGTGGTGATGTAATAGCTACATTGGTATTTGAAAGACAAAAAACAGGCGATATCGTTCAGGGTCTTCCGAGAGTAGAAGAACTTCTTGAAGGAAGAAAACCTAAAGATTCTGCTATACTTGCGGAAGAAGACGGTGTAGCTGAAATTGAAACCGATGAAGATTTACCGAGATTGTATCTTGCAAATGACAACGGTAGAGTTGAAATCAAATATACAATTGATGCTAATATAATTGTTCAAGACAAACAAAAAATCAAAAAAGGTCAGCCATTGACGAGTGGTCCTCTAAATCCGCATGATGTTATCAGACTTAACGGACCTGAGGCAGCGCAGCAATACTTAGTAGACGAAGTACAGCGTGTATATCGTTCTCAAGGTGTTGAAATTGCAGACAAGCACGTTGAGATTATTGTTCGTCAAATGACTAAGAAAGTTAAAATCATTGATGGCGGTGATACTACTTTACTTCCGGGTGAATTAATTGAACTTCAGACTTTCGAAAAAGAAAATGAAGCGGCTAAGGCAAATAACGGACAATTCGCCACTTGTGAATACATGTTACTAGGTATCACAAAAGCTTCATTAAACACAGACAGCTTCATTTCTGCAGCTTCATTCCAGGAAACAACAAGAATCCTCACAGAAGCGGCAGTTGACGGTAAACGTGATATGTTACGCGGTTTGAAAGAGAACGTTATCATCGGTAGATTAATCCCTGCCGGAACAGGCTTCCACCACTTAACAAACGCAAATGAAGAGAAAGAACGCGAAGAAAGAAAACGCGCTTCTCAACAAAGAAATCAGGCAAGAAAGCCTTCAGCTATTTTAGAAGAAATTGAAGGGATGTTTGGAACACCTGAATTCAGCCTTGAAGATGAAATTGTAGAATAATTTCAAATATAAATAAAAAAAGAGGACTTAATTTATTAAGTCCTTTTTTTATGCATTCCGTAAAATATACTTTACATAATGGTTATTTTAATATAGGATATTATAAAGAGGATATCCTATGGAAAAAAGAGATTTGAAGTATAAAAGAATTTTATTAAAGATAAGCGGGGAAGCACTTTTGGGTGAACAACAATTCGGTATTGACCAAAATCCCGTGAAAAAAATTGCTGAAGAAATTAAAGAAGCAATAAATATGGGTGCTGAAATAGCTGTTGTGGTAGGTGGCGGAAATATTTTCCGCGGAATGAAAAATAGTGCAAAATTAGGTATGGATCAGGCTTCAGGCGATTATGTAGGTATGCTCGCAACAGTTATGAATGCTATAGCATTACAAAGTGCTTTAATGCAAATTGAAGTTCCATGCCGTGTTCAAAGCGCGATAACAATGAATCAAATCGCTGAACCATACATAAGATATAGAGCGATACGCCATTTAGAAAAAGGCAGAGTCGTAATATTTGCGGCAGGAACAGGTAATCCGTTCTTTACAACCGATACGGCAGCTGCGTTGAGAGCTTCTGAAATTAACGCAAATGCAATGTTGATGGCAAAAAACGGTGTTGACGGAGTTTACACGGATGATCCTAAAACAAATCCTTGCGCTAAAAAAATAGAAAGATTAATGTATGATGATATTATAAAAAATAATTTAAAAGTCATGGACACTGCAGCTTGCGCATTATGCAAACAAAATAATATTCCGATCAGGGTCTTTGATTTTGAAGCAAAAAACGGAATATCACAAATTTTAAACCATGAAGAAATCGGTACATACATAGGATTTTAGATTTATTAATAAAAAGAAAGAGGTAGGAAATGTCAGATGCTTCAAGTGAAAAATTAGAGGAATTATTTTTATTTGGTGAAGAAAGAATGGAAAAGGCTTTAAATCAGCTTAAAAAAGAATTCGGCTCAATTCGTTCAGGCCGGGCTAATCCTATGATTTTGGACAAAGTTGTTGTAGATTATTATGGCGCGCCGACAGCTCTTAGACAAATGTCGCAGGTTACGGTACAGGACGGTACAACCCTTGTAATTTCGCCTTATGATAAATCAATCTTAAAAGAAATTGAAAAAGCGATTATAAAAGCTGAAATCGGAATATCTCCTAATAGTGACGGTATTGTGATAAGATTAGCTTTCCCACCTTTGACAGAAGAAAGAAGACGGGAAATTACAAAAGATGTAAGAAAATTGGGTGAAGATGCAAAAGTCGCTGTAAGAAATATCCGTCGTGATATGACGGATGATCTTAAGAAGCTGGAAAAATCAGAAAACCTTCCTGAAGATGTGGTTAAAGATAATCAGGAAGAAATTCAAAAATTAACAGATAAATATACGGGAATTATTGATAATACCGTAGCTGAAAAGGAAAAAGAGGTTTTAACCGTATAATGGAATTAAAAGGTTTAAATAACAACGCAACAAGAATGCTGACAGGGCTTATAATGGGCACGATAGCAATACTTTGTATTATAAAAGGCGGACTGGCATTATTATTTTTAATAGCAGTAGTCATATATTTTGGAACTAAAGAATATGCAAAAATATTAGAATATAAAGGATTTTTTCCCAGTATTAAGGTAATGTTTCTGGCAGAGATTTTTTTAGCTACTATTGCTTATTTCCAAAGATTTGATCTGGTTGCGGTTGCTTTAACAGCCTGCACAATGGGAGCTTTCATATGGGTATTGTTTAGAGGGCGTCAACCATATATTGCGAACGTTGCAACTACAATACTCGGATTTGTATACGGGGGATGGTTTCCTCTACATTTATTATTTTTAAGAGATCTTCATTCCGACCAATATACAAGCGGTTTGGGCTTCGTTATAATGATGTTCACGGCAATTCTTTTAACAGATACAGGATGCTATTATACGGGAAAAAAATTCGGTAAACATAAGCTTGCGCCGGTGATAAGCCCTAATAAAACAATCGAAGGTTCTATCGGAGGTTCTATTTGCGCGATAATCGGTGCTGTTATTGTGGGTTACTTTATAGGCGTTGAATGGTATATGTCAGCTATTGCAGGCTTGCTATGCACAATTGCCGCACAATTAGGAGATCTGTCAGAGTCGCTTATCAAGCGTGATGCCGGCGTTAAGGATTCAGGTGATATTTTACCCGGTCATGGCGGTTTCCTGGACAGAACCGACAGCTTTATATTTACAATTCCGATAATGTATTATTTTTGTAAACATTTTATACTTTAGTAATATAGGATAAAAAATGAAAAAAATAGAGAATATTTTTGGCATAAGTATTAAAAATGAAGAATATTTCAATAAAGCTTTAACACATTCTTCTTATACCAAAGAAAAACAAATCAGCTATCTTGAAAATTATGAAAGATTGGAATTTTTAGGTGACGCTGTTTTAAAACTCGCGATTTCAGATATTCTTTATAAAAAATATCCTGATTATGCAGAAGGCGATTTATCAAAAATCCGGTCAATAATTGTATCCGACAACATATTGAGCAAAATTTCCAAAGATATAGGTTTGTCTGAATTGATTATTCTGGGTAAACATGAGGAAAAACAAGGATTAAAAAAACTTGAATCAATAAAAGCATGCGTTTTGGAAGCTGTTTTGGGCGCTTATTATTTGGACAGCAAATTTGCTGAACTTTTAGATTTTATTGAAAGAACTTTTTCTCCTTATATAGTGGAAATAGATAAAAATTTCGAAAGATATAACGCTAAAGCAATGCTGCAAGAATATACGCAAAGCAAGACAAAAGAAATACCCGTATATTGTTTGATTAACGAATCAGGACCTGCACATAACAAAATTTTCACGGTTGAGGTTTCATATCAGGGAGAAGTGATAGCTTGTGGCGAGGGAAAAACAAAAAAAGAAGCGGAACAAAAATGTGCATATACAGCTTGTGAAAAATTAGGAGTCATCGAGTGTCAAAAATAATAATTTCACCGTCATTATTATCATCGGATTTTGCAAATCTGGAATGTGAAATAAAAAGAGTAGAAGAAGCAGGCGCTGACTGGCTTCATATTGATGTGATGGACGGTCATTTTGTACCTAATATTACAATCGGAGTACCGGTAGTAAAGGCAATAAAGCGGGTTGCAGGCATTCCTCTGGATGTTCATTTGATGATAGAAAATCCCGAAAAATATATTGAAGATTTTGCAAAAGCAGGCTCAGATATAATAACATTTCATTATGAAGCTTTAAAAATAAAAACACCTGAAAAAGCTTTTGAAGTCATAGATAAAATAAAAAGTTTCGGGG
>Ga0153938_1000580_pt1 | contig 15047 bp, 13 predicted proteins | sample TSNY022MetaG_FD_104740 | JGI IMG/M metagenome (GOLD analysis project Ga0153938, IMG submission 104740) | Attine ant fungus gardens microbial communities from New Jersey, USA - TSNJ022 MetaG | ecosystem: Host-associated > Fungi > Mycelium > Unclassified | place: USA:New Jersey: Brendan T. Byrne... | reverse complement strand
TGCCGGTTCTCGCTTTTTTGTGCTTGTTTTCTCTGAGGGATGAAACATATATTGGAGTACTTACTCCCTTTCTTGCAGCTTGCGTTCCCCCGTTGTCATCCTTCGTGGTGGGGTGTGTTTCATAGGAGGTTAATACGAAAATATGTATATCATTTTAGAAAATATTTATCAATTTTACGGTAAATTGTTTGGCGTGAAATCCCCATCTCCCGCGCAACTTTGGATTTGTTGCCCTTATACTTAATTAATAATGCTTGAATTATAGCTTTTTCATGCTGATCATTGATTTGCTGTATATTATCAATCGTATCTTCCAGTGACTGAGGAATGTGTTGGCTATATGTAGACAATAAATCAGTAGGCAGATCGGAAAGCTCTATCCGGTTTGACGTGCATATATTCAATGCGCTTTCAATCACATTTCTCAATTCGCGCACATTGCCTGGCCACGCATAGGTGACCAGCGCTTGTAAAGCGTCAGGAGATACTTTAATATGGTATTTTCCAAAAGAATTGGCAAATTTGACGAGCATATCCTCTATCAATAATGGGATATCATCTTTACGGTTTCGTAATGGCGAAATCTCCAGAAGGAATACATTAATCCTAAAATATAAATCAGAACGAAACGTCCCGTTTTCAACCAGATTCTTCAAATTTTTGTTGGTTGCCGCGATAATTCTTACATCTATCGGTATAGGCGCATTGTCTCCAAGTCTGACAATCTCTCTTTCTTCAATAGCCCGCAGAAATATAGACTGCATGTCCAACGGTAGTTCGGAAATTTCATCCAAAAACAACGTACCTTTATTTGCTAATTCAAATTTTCCTCTTGCCCCTTTTTTTCTGGCGCCTGTAAATGCCCCGTCCACATAACCGAAAAGCTCGCTGCCAATCAATTCTCGGGGTATCGCTGCGCAGTTAAGCGATACGAAAGGTTGCGAACGACGGGGGCTGGCTGTATGTATGGATTGAGCAAACAATTCTTTTCCCGTCCCGCTTTCACCGGTTATCAGAACGGTGCTGTTGGATTTGGCCACTTTTGCCGCTAAATTTTTACATTGAATAAATGACGGATGATTGCCAACAATATCGTCAAAACTGTAATGGGATCTGAAATTGATAACTTGACGGGTCAGTTTTTGAATCTGCACATTGTCTGAAATGGAAATATACAGTCCTATAATAATATCGTCTCTTTTTACGGGCACACAATCCATAATCATCGGCGTAGTACTGTTATTAATCCGGACTTCTTTAGCAGTAAGACTTTTTCCTGTTTTTAAACAATTATAAGCAACGTCTAATTCAGGCCACTTCTGCAATAAAGATTTTCCGATAATATCAAAAGACGATTGTGCCGTATATGATAAAACATGGGCGTTTAAATCTATTATCACTCCTTGGGCATCGGTTACGATAATCCCTAAATTGTTTTGTTCCATTTGGTAGGTAAGAATTTCTCTGGTAATATGCTGCTTAAAAACACCCCACTGTGTATTGGATATGACCATATCATGAATGGCGTGATAGTATTTAAAAAAGTCCTCAATTTGCGGTGAAAAATTACGAAGACGGGTAACTAGAACAGAAAAAAAAGTAAACGCATTATTTTTCTCATCCGTATAATAAACTGGAATACAGAACATGACATAATCATGTAGACATTTTGCATAATGTTCAGCGCCTATACTCCAAAAAGGCTTTTGGGTAAGCTTTGTTATGTTCAGCGCATTGGTACCAATAATAGATTCGCCTAAATTACTACCGCCTCCGAAATCAATCTGAACCAATTCTTTACGTAACGTCTCATTCCCTTTAGGGTCAAACAGCACCAAGTCCGGATCTGCAAAATAACTAATCACTTCTAGCCGATCCAAATATTTTTTCTGCGTTTCCTGTAATGAAAAGGTGTGACGGTAGGCAACTCTATGATAATCCTTAATCACATTTTGAAAAATATATTCTTTTGGAAGCCGTTCAGGCAGCCCCTGTTCAAATGTGTCGATACCATTCTGAACACAACGCTGCCAAGAATCGTATATTTCCGGACGTAATTTGCTTTTACTAACTGTCTGTCCATTTATAAACGATTTATAGGCCAGCGATATTTTTTCATGGTCATACTGTTCATAATACATAACTAACCTCCACATCAAACATTGCACAGACGTGATATTATCCTTGCTGTGCCATATGCCAGTTAAAGTGTAACATGAGTGTTACAACATGTCAAGGTGATGTAACATTTCTGAAACCTGCTGAATAGTTCGTTTTTAATTAAATTTATAATGTATAAGTGTAACATGTGAGTAACAGTATCCATTGGATCCTTGCATTAAAAAACAACAAAAGCCCGGAAAAATGCTTTTCGTTAATGATATAGCTATTTGGCACGAGATTTGCTATTAATATGTGTATGTTACAAAAATACAAGCCTTTGCTATCAGTACAGGAGAGAGGAGGCAGTGAACGTTTCGCAGTATAACAGCTAAATACGCATTGAAAGGAGCAGCATTGAATGGATTTCCAGAAAACGGAAGAACAAGAATTATTATTGGAAAGTCTCAGAGAGGTTTACGCAAGAGCAGATTTGGACAACTATTTTAAAGACTGTGACCAAAATCATGAATTTCCTGAAAAAGCAATTCAGATAATGGTAGACAACGGGTTTCACATGCTGGGCATTCCGGAGGAATATGGCGGAACGGAAGTCAGTTTGCTGACGCAGTGCATAGTGCTGGAAGAAGCCGTAAGACTAGGATTTCCTGGTTTGGTATGGCCTAATTACTCCTTGGAAGTAGACGATATGCTGGCATTCGGAAACAAAGAACAGCAGGCCCGCATTATTGAACTGGCAAAAGCCGGCAAGAAACCGTTTACGTTGGGATTCACAGAGCCGCAGGCCGGCTCCGACAACAGCGCGATAACGGCGACCGCAACAAGAAAGAACGGAAAAGTTTATATTAACGGTCATAAAACGTTTAATTCCTACGCTACTATTTCACCCAATATGCTTTGCATGGTGAGAGACTTCAAAAACGATGTGGCGACAAAGGATATGTCCATGTGGTTTGTCCCATTGGACGCTCCCGGTGTAACCATTAAACCGATTAATAAGATTGGCAATAATATGTTCCATTCCTGTGAAGTGTATCTGGATAATGTGGAAATAGAAGAGAAAGATTTGGTTGGTCTGGAAGGCAAAGGTTTTTATCAGCTCATGAAAAATTTTGAGATTGAGCGTCTGCTTTCAACCGTTCATTGTCTGGGTATGGCGCAATGCGCTTATGAAGAATCCGTCAGATATGCCAATCAAAGGGTACAGTTCGGCAAACCTATCGGCAGTTTCCAGTTAATCCAGGAAAAAGTGGCGTATATGGCGATAAAAATTGAAAATATGCGCAATATGGTTTATAAATGCGCATGGCAAAAAGATAACGATCAATCCATTTCCATTTCTTCTGCACTGACAAAACTCTACACGGCTCAAGCCGCGTTTGAGGTCATCGACCAGGCGATGCAAATTATGGGCGGCATCGGTTATACCCATGACGCAAGGGTGTCCAGGCTTTGGAAAGATCAGCGCCTTTACAGGATTATTGCTGGTACCGATGAAATTATGATACATATAGCGGGACGGGCATTGGTAAAACAGATGGCTAAATAAAGGCAGGTGACGTAGGTGACGTACAATAAACTGTTGTATCATGTTGAAAATAAAGTAGCTACTATCACGCTGAATGCGCCCGATAAGCTGAATGCGCTTGATGCGGTTATGGCTTCCGAACTTCCCTCATTAATTGAGGAATTAGGCCGGGACAACCATGTACGGGCCGTTGTATTGAAAGGAGCCGGCAAAGCATTCTGCGCTGGCGGTGATGTCAGTACATTTAGCCAATATGACCTTGAAGGCGGAATATCGTTGACTAAAAAAGGTCATGCGCTAATCAGCGCGTTTTCGGATTTACCTAAACCGATCATTGCATCCGTTCATGGTTATGCAATCGGTGCTGGGCTTTCGCTTACCCTTTTGTCCGATATTGCCATAGCATCGGAAAAAGCCATTTTTGGCGCGGCGTTTGTCAACATTGGATTAGTGCCCGACGTGGGCGGATTATATTATTTGCCGCGGCTAATCGGCATGAAAAAAACAAAAGAATTGATATATACCGGAAAGAACATTGGCGCTCAGGAAGCGCTTCGAATGGGGCTTGTAAACACAGTTGTTCAGGATGAAGAACTGGATGCAGCCGTACAGAAAATTAGCAGAATGCTGGCAAATCAGTCCCCTGTTGCAATCAGCGCGGCAAAACGAATCCTGAATATGAGCATGGACTTATCTTTGAACGAGTTGCTTGAGATTGAAGCATTAACGCAGGGCGTCTGCATGCAGTCGGACGACGCAAAGGAAGCCGTCGACGCTTTTATGAATAAAAGAAAACCGGTATTTAAGTAATGAACCAGTATATCTATAAATAGGAGGATAAAAACATGGCAAAAAATATTCTAAGAAGAAATTCCGTTGATACGTTAAGATGGCATACGGAATTAATGCAGGGTGTAGGCAAAGAGAATTATATGGAGTATCTGTGGTTTGACGGGGTGTTTGACGGCGGTTATTATCTGCGGGTTGCGCCTTTTAATTCCCATGCGCCGGGTTCTCATGGGGTCAAAGGTTCCGGCATCCCAAGCTTCGGATTTGACTTGGGGCTGCCGGACGGAAGCGTTATTGACCATGTGGAGATTTATAAACCGGAAGAGTTCAAGACGGCTGAATTTGGCGGATATTGGGGAGATAATGCATTATTAATCGGCAAAGTGAACGATAAAGGTGAAATTTTAGAATACCAGATTAAATTTGATTTGAACAATGTCCAGGTTGATCTGACGGCGACTTGTGTAGCCAAAACAGGCATTCAGTTTGTAGAAAACGACAACGGTTATTCCTATTATCATCCGCAAAAACAGGTTGCAATGGGATGGTGGCCGATGGCCCCAAGATCGGAAGTAAAAGGAACCATTTCATTTAACGGTAAAACCATTAACGTTCAAGGACCGGCGTATTTGGATAAGCAGGTCAGCAATAAAGATGAGACATTCGGCGGCACAGGCCAGGCTTGGTGGACGTGGGGACACTTTTTCTGCGGGCCTTACACGGCGACGTTTACGGATTCAGCGGCGACCGCAAAATACAAATACAGACATTTCTCGCCGTTTATACTTTGGAAAGGCAGTGAAATTGTTCTTGCAACGCTTGATCATACAACAATCGTCGAACAATACTCCATCGATAAGGTCACTAATAAATTTTATCCCAGCGTATTAAGCCAAAAAGCAAAAGATGGATCCGTCGAAGTCTATACACAGATTACCAACGGTGTTGTGACAGAAGTCAAAGAAACCAGTCTGGAATACGTCAAATATGTCCGGCAAGTGGCTGATATCAATTTGGAAGTTTTCCGATTCGGCGGATTCTATGACGAGATACAAGGAAAGATGATTATTGAATACGGCGCAGGAATGCATTATATGCCGTGGGACAAAATTGACTGCAAATAAATGCCCAATTAACGACGTGGGCATGGTTAAGCTGCTGGGATAAAACATAGAGACAGGAGCAATGAAAATGAAAAGAATATTTGATAATATCAGAATACTCGACTTTACAAACACCATTGCTGGGCCGGAAGCGGCTGCTATCTTAGGGGACAACGGCGCTGAGGTCATAAAAATTGAAAAGCCCAATGGTGGAGACGACGCTAGAATATATTATCCGAGGATTGAAACTTCTTCAGGCACGCATATCAGAGGTAACAGAGGGAAGAAATCGCTGGCGGTGTCTTTAAAAGATCCGGATGGTGCAAAAATCATTAATGAACTAATCAAAACGGCTGACGTGATTGTTGAGAATTTTCGTCCGGGCGCCATGGCTAAACTGGGATTTGGATATGAAAATGCAAAAACTATTAAGCCGGATATAATTTATTGCTCTATCTCAGTATTTGGGCAAACCGGGCCGTTATCAATGAAACCCGGTTACGACCCCATTGCGCAGGCCATGACGGGTATTATGGACTTAACAGGCGAACGGAATGGCAGTCCAACCAGGGTAGGTTCCACTATCGGCGATTTTATTGGCGCTTTTAACGCGGCATTTGGCATTGCTTCCGCGCTGTATCACCGTATGCTTACCGGTGAGGGAAACTATATTGACGTATCTATCACCGACGGGTTAATTGCCTCAAACTGCTATCTTGAAGGAGCGGGGATGGGAGATCATCCGACGCGAAACGGGAAACATGAGTTCAGCACGGCGCCTTACGGTATATTTGCAGGCAATGATGGGGAATGCATCATTGTGGCTCCAAATAATAATCTGTGGGCGAAACTGTGCAATCTGATGGGTAAACCGGAATTAATCGACGATCCTAAGTTTAATACGCCGGTAAAACGGGCGCAGGAGAATCTTGAGGAACTTGTCCAAATTATTGAGCAATACCTGAAATCCTTTGGTATGATAGAGGAAGCTGTTGATATACTTGACAAAGCCGGCATACCGGTCGCTAAAATATTAACGACAAATGAAGTTGTTGAACATCCTCATTTCATACATCGGGGGATTATCACGGAGTTACAGACGCCAAAAGGGTTTAAACAAAAAAACATAACGGGACGAGGGGTACATATCCATTTCTCCAACGCTCCGTCGTATATCAGCGCACCTGCTCCCGCACTCGGAGAACATAATGTTGAAATCATGAAATCGCTAGGAAAATCAGATGAAGAGATCAAGGTGTTAAATGATAAGTGGATATTGTGATACAAAATTTTGATAGTTCATTGCCCAGTTTATATCCTTGCCATTCTTAAGTGGAATGGCAAGGAAATTGGTCTATTTGCAGTTGAAATGATTCCCTGCGTTTTTATTCTTTTAGACAGATTAATATTTGTGTATCAGTGAATGATGTTTGGAGGGAGACAGTGTATTCAAATAAAATGAAAATGTGGCATGCGCATTACCCCGAAGGAATTCCCGGAAATATCGATTATCCACATAAACCCATGAAACACTATTTAACTGAAAGCGCACGTGATTTTCCTCAGCGAACTTGCATGATATATCATGACAAGGAAATTAGTTTTGCCGAAGCCAATGAAAAAGCATGCCGGCTTGCTGATTCTTTGCAACAAATAGAGTGCACAAAACGCAAGCGCGTATTAATTATTTTGGCAAATTGTCCGGAATATTTTTATGCTGTACAAGCCTGTTATAAGATCGGCGCAATTTTTGTCCCTGTCAATCCACGATATACTGAACGTGAAATCGGGTTCATTGTGAACGACAGTCAATCGGAATTTATAATCGTGCATGAGAAAACGTTAAGTAAAATTTTAAACTTATCAAAAGAACCCTGTTTCGGCAGCAAGAAAATCATTGTTATTTCTGATGAGCATATCAATTATACCCAAGGAATGAACATCTACGAATACAACACGTTGCTTGAAAATGGCAAAACAGATGAACCAGCAGTAGAAGTGCGTTCAGAAGACCCGGCGACTTTACAGTATACCGGTGCAACAACAGGATTTCCCAAAGGATGCGTACTTAGTAATTTTAACATGGAAGCCGCTGCATTAACATGGTATTACTGGTATACTCATCCAATTAATGAGCCGCTTCGTATTATTAATCCCGCGCCTATATATCATGTATTCGGGCTACTGGTCAGCGTTAATCTAATATCTTTGTGCGCAGGCACTATTATTCTGATCGACGACTTTTCAGCGCCTAATATTCTTAGAAATATTCGGCTTCATTCTCCAAACGCGCTCTATACCGTACCTGCCACAATTGGTTGTTTTGCCAGCTCGTCCGGCATTCAATACACGAAAGAAGATATGGCCAGCATAAAAGTTGTAGCTGCGGGCGGAGCTAATCTTGCTGACGAAGTTTTAAAACAATTTGAGCAAAGAACCGGATTGAAATGCATTACCGGTTATGGTATGTCTGAAAGCGCTGGCAGTATTTCAGGACAGCCGCTTTCAGGCCCGATCAAACAAGGCAGTGTGGGTTATCCATTACCTGATTTTGATATTAAAATCATGCATTTGAAAAACAGATATGAAGAGGCGCCGATAAACGAAGTTGGAGAAATTGTATTAAGCGGCCCGCAAATTATGAGCGGCTACTGGAATAACCCGATAGAAACGGCTAATGCACTGGTAGACGGATGGCTCTATACAGGCGATATCGGCAAATTGGATGAAACGGGCTGCCTTTTCATACTAGATCGAAAAAAAGATATGATCATCTGCAATGGATTTAATATCTATCCAAAAGAGATTGATGAAGTGCTATACACCCATCCTGCCATTGTGGATGCGTGTACTATAGGAATCCCGGACATCAATAAAGGGGAGAAGATAAAGTCCTTTGTTGTGTTACAGCCGAATCATTCGGTAACGGAACAAGAAATCATGGATTTTTGTCGAGTGTATCTGACGGCCTATAAAATACCTCATCATATAGAGTTTATATCTAAACTTCCATTGACTTCCGTGGGTAAAATCAGCCGCCGAGAACTTAGGGAAATGGAATTAGAGAAGATTAATGAAGTAACTTCGTGAAAGGGAGATGAGGAAGATGAATATAGTGGCTTGCTATAAATGTGTTCCTGAAGAAGAAGAGATTGAAATAAAAGGGAACCAGACATTAGACCTGTCAAAAGCGCAGTGGAAAGTCGGCCAATATGATTTAAATGCGGTGGAAGCTGGGATGCAGATCTACGAAGAAGTCGGCGGTACTGTTTCCGTACTTACGGCCGGAGATGCAGTAGTGGATAATTCCAAATTACGCAAATCCATTTTATCACGAGGGCCCGAACAGATGTATGCGGTGAAAGATGAGGCGTTGAATGTGGCCGATAGTTATGCTACCGCGCAGGCATTAAAATCCGCAATCAATAAAATTGACAATGTGGATTTAGTACTGTGTGGGGAGGGTTCCGGCGATATCTATTCTCAGCAGGTCGGTTCTGTATTGGGTTCTATGTTGGGATGGGCCTGTGTAAACAGTGTCGGCAAAATAAACGCGGCAAACGGCAATCTAATTGTCGAACGCAGCATTGAAAGCGGCATGGAGGTACTGGAGATATCCCTTCCCGCCGTGGTATGCGTAACCAGTGATATTAATATTCCAAGAATTCCTGCAATGAAAGATATTCTTGGAGCAGGTAAAAAAAACGCAACCGTATGGTCTCTTTCGGAGTTGAACACGGAAATTAAAAATGGCAGCGATACAATCAGCATATTGGCCCCTGAACAAACAGAGCGTTTACAAACAATTTACGAGGGAGATAGCGATGAAAACATTGACGAGATATATAAACAGCTGCGCAAGTTGAATCTTTTCTAAAATATCGACTGCTAAATATGTGCGCAATTCTAAATCAATGTAATTGTTGTAGGGGAGGAAAATCAATGAGTCAACTGAAAAAAGTGTTGGTGGTGGCTGAAAATGAATCCGCCATTTTAGAGCTGACCGCAGGAGCCGCGTTTCTCGGAGAACATACCGAATTAATTTATGCTGGTAATCAAGACATGGCATGGAACGCTGAAATTGCTTATTATGCGGGTGATTTGCAGGACGCGTCCTTTTTATCCTATACATCGGCCATTTTGTCGGTTGTTAATGAAACGCAGCCGTCATTAATCATGACTGAGGCTACGAAAAACGGCAGGCATTTGGCAGCCGCAATTGCAACCGCGTTTAACTCAAGTGTGCTAACTGATGCACTTGAAATCTCTGTAGAAGAAAACGCCGTTGTCAGCACCCGAATGGTATATGGCGGTGCAGCTGCGAAGAAGGAAAAAAGCCTTGGTGGGATAGCGGTGACCTGTGTTGGTGCGGGAGTTTTTGAGGCCAAACAAATTAAAAAAACAAAAAATATCAGCCCGCTCAATATGGGTGAATCTAAAATACGATTGCTTGAAAGGCGAGGAAAAGCTGTCAAAACGGTGAATCTGTCAGCAGCAAAATGCGTTGTGGGTGTTGGACGTGGGTTTGGTAGCGCAGAAAATGTTGATATAGCAAAACGATTTGCTGAAGCACTAGGCGGTGAGGTTGGCTGCTCGCGACCGGTGGGTGAGGAGGAAAAATGGCTGCCTAAAGAAACTTATTTAGGTATATCCGGGGTCATGATTAAACCCGATGTATATATTGCATGCGGTATATCTGGACAGGTGCAGCATATGACAGGCGTCAACCAAGCCAAAACAATTATCGCCATCAACAAAGATAAAGGCGCGCCAATATTTGAAAAATGCGACTACGGGATTGTGGGTGATCTGAAAAAAATATTGCCCGCGCTAACGGACAAGATAAAAGGTTAATCACAATTTATTACACTATTGGAGGAGAGATAGAATGGATTTTAATTTATCGGATGAACAACAATTGATGCAGGAGATGTTCAGGGATTTTGCACAGAAAGAAATAAAACCGTTGGCGGCTGAAATCGATGAAGAAGAACGTTTCCCTTCGGAGAGTATTCCTAAAATGGCTGAAATGGGCCTGTTCGGTATTCCTGTATCCGAAAAATATGGCGGGGCTGGCTTAGGAAATCTGGAATATACGATTGCAATAGAAGAATTATCAAAAGTATGCGCGACCACCGGAGTCATCGTATCCGCCCACACGTCGCTGTGCCTGTGGCCAATTATGGAATACGGCACCGCTGAACAAATTGAAAAATATGTTTCCTCCTTGGCATCCGGAGAAAAACTTGGGGCGTTCGGGCTGACCGAGCCGAGTGCTGGAACAGACGCAAGCGCGCAAAACTCAACTGCGGTAGACAACGGGGATTATTGGCTGATTAACGGCAGTAAAATTTTTATTACAAACGCTGATAAAGCAGAAATATATGTGATTTTTGCAATGACGGACAAATCTCAGGGAACGAAAGGCATTTCAGCTTTTATAATCGAAAAGGGATATGAAGGATTCCGAATCGGCACCCATGAAAAGAAAATGGGGATTAGAGGCTCAGCCACCGCCGAACTTATTTTTGAGGATTTAAAAATCCCGAAACAGAATCTTCTCGGAGAAGTAGGCAAAGGTTTTAAAATTGCGATGGCAACTCTGGACGGTGGACGGATCGGCATTGGCGCACAAGCCCTCGGCATTGCTCAGGGCGCGATTGACGAGACAAAAGAATATGTGAAAACAAGGGTGCAGTTCGGTAAACGAATCAGCCAATTCCAAAACACCCAGTTTGAACTGGCTGATATGCAGACCAGTGTTGATGCGGCCAGATTGCTTGTGCACCGGGCCGCATGCATGAAGGATGCGGGAGAACCATATTCCCATATGGCTGCGATGGCGAAACTGTTTGCATCCCAGACAGCCAGCGACGTGACCCGGCGCTGCGTGCAGCTTTACGGCGGCTACGGATTTACCAGAGAATACCCTCTGGAAAGGATGATGCGGGACGCTAAAATTACAGAATTGTACGAAGGCACCAGTGAAGTCCAGAAAATGGTTATTTCCAGCTGGATGGGTGTAAAATAAAGAGGACAGAGGAAAATGAAAACAAAAATCACTGACATGCTGGGATTGACCCTATAGAGGCGCTGAGGTATGAGTAGCTGCTGAGGCTGTAAGATGGAAATTGTTTAGCGCATAAAAAGCGAGAACCTTAAATGCCGGTTCTCGCTTTTTTTGTGCTTGTTTTCTCTGAGGGATGAGCTTAACTAATGGCATCTTTAGAAGATATATCTGATGAAATTTTGCGATGGTGTAGATTGTGTTCATCAATTTACATTCTTTGAGAAATGTATTATTCTTGTGCAATAAAAGATAAAGAAGAAGACTATATACTATGGAGAGGAGATTATGACTTGATAAATGATATAATTCTATATGAAGAATTATCAATGAATGCGCATCCGGCAATAAAAACACAATTATATGACGGCTGGATTTTGCGCTTTGCTAATGGTTACACAAACAGAGCTAATTCCATTAATCCTCTGTATCCATCAGCAATACCTATTAAAGAAAAAATAAACCTCTGTGAAGAAATCTATATGTCTCAGAATTTGACAACTACATATAAGCTTACTCCGTCGTCACCCCAAATTATAGATGACGTGCTTAATAAAAAAGGTTATGAAGTAGTTACACCAACGAATGTAATGGTTAAAGCACTTACAGCAACAGGTGCGTTTAAATCTAAAACAACGATTGTAGATAAAATTGACAGGGCATGGCAAGAAAATTACTTCAGACTTAATGGCATTTCAGATAATTTGAAAATTAAAACTGCAAGGGCCATTCAAGGTAATATACTGAACAAAACGTTATGTGCATCAATTGTAGAGGAGGATGCAACAGTAGCGTGTGGTTTATGTGTTATTGAACGAGGGTATGCGGGGCTTTTTGATATCATTGTTGATTTAAATCATCGTGGAAAAGGGTTTGGATTTGATATATGCAATTCATTATTAAATAATGCGGCAAAAATGGGGGCAAAATTTTCATATCTTCAAGTGGTTGCTGATAATACTCCCGCCATTGCTTTATATAACAAGTTATGCTTTAACGACTGCTATCAATATTGGTACAGAGTGAAGAAGAGAGCGAATTTTTCACAAGAGCCTGTATTGATTTAGGGGATTGCGGGTACGCCCGCAATGACGGAATTTTCGGTTTTTCCAGGTTTGGGCCAAACGCCAACGCTTCACGACGTTTTAAAACTTCAACAGAAGGCGCTGGTTATTCTTCAAAGAGATAACTGAGCATTCTCTCCGGGTTCTCCAGAAAACGGCGGGTCAGTTGATAGTGCTCTGTCTCCCGATAGCTTACAGAGTGGATGCCTTCCTCCGACAACTTGTATATATCCGCGCCGGGATACACCATCAGGATGGGTGAGTGCGTCGCGATGATGAACTGTGAATTCTTCCGGGACAGTTCGTGGAGGTGTACCAGCAAAGTCATCAGCCGGCTGGGAGAAAGGGCTGATTCAGGTTCGTCCAGCAGATAAATCCCATTGCCGTTAAAGCGGTTTTCCACCAGAGCAAGGAAGCTTTCTCCGTGAGACTGGGCGTGGAGAGACCTCTTTCCGTAGCTTGTGCGAAGCTCCGCTCTAAACTCCCCTTCGTAGACTTCGTCAATATAGCTGGCGGCATTATAAAAGCTCTCGGCCCGCAAAAAGAATCCATCCTTTGGGTAGGCGCTGCGTGAAAGGGTCAGATGACGGTATAAATCTGAATGGGTGGCGCTGGTGGAAAAACTGAAATTCCGAGTGCCTCCCTCGGCGTTAAAGCCGTAGGCCACCGCGATGGCCTCCAGTAAGGTGGACTTGCCCGTGCCGTTTTCACCTACCAGAAAGGTTACAGCTTTGGAGAAAGGCAGCTCCTTCATATGAGCTAGATGACGCACAACCGGCAGGCTGTGGAGATAGGAGCCCTCGGGCGGCGGTGAGCTTAAGCGTATGCTGCTGATGTAATTTCTCTCCATACCATGCCTCCTATAATTTGTCTTATCGCCCATTGTTAATGGGCGAGAGTGTCGATGATTTAGTGTAGCACAATATGGCTGTGTATGCAGCTTGAAATTTTTCAACCTGTGCAATAGGTTTTCAAGATAATTGAACGCGGATTTAACGGATTTAGCGGATTAACGCGGATTTTTATCACGTTTTGTGTTGACCAGCCTTCGAAATTCAGCCACTCTCCTGCCCTCTTTTTTTTAATCCGCGCTTATCCGCTTAATCCGTTAAATCCGTGTTCATATTTATTTGAATAAGCTGTATATGTGCGGCCTCCTTGGGTGTTGCGGGTCGAAATTTTTAATTTTTTTTGCGTTCAACGGAAAGTATGCTTGACATTTATTTTGTGGGTGCTATACTGACAATGTCAAGTGTGCTTTCCATTTGAGGGGTGTGGTGAATTGAAAAATCGGTTAGAAGAAATAAGAAAACAGAATGATATACGGCAGGAAGACCTTGCCGCCGCATTGGAGGTGTCTCGTCAGACAATCGGTTCACTTGAAAATGGCCGGTATAATCCATCAATCATTCTGGCTTTCAAAATCGCAAAATACTTCGGGATGAGCATTAATGAAATCTTTATTTATGAGGAGGAACAGGGAAATGAAACAGAATAAAATAGGTCGATATGTTTTTCTATCTGTAATCGGGTTTGTTATTTTTGGTGCAGGGTTAGTGCTTATAAAACTGTTGCCGGAGACAGACGGAATACTTAAAACATTGCCGGATATATGTGTAGGCTTGGGTGCGGGTATCTTTGGCGGCAATCTCGGTACAGCAATCAAAAACAAAACGGTGCTTAAAAATCCACAAGCCGCAAAACAAATAGAAGTCGAACAAAAAGACGAGCGCAATCAAGCCATTGGTAATATGGCGAAAGCGCGGGCTTATGATTTGCTGATATACGTTTATGCTGCAATGTTACTCGCATTCAATTTCATGCAAGTTGATATGTATGTTATCCTTACCCTTGTCGCGGTCTATCTGTTCTTCGTCTTTGCAAACGTTTATTTCCTCACCAAATATCACAAAGAAATGTAGCACAATACACCAGCGCGGCGGGCAGGTCAAAACGACCCTCTGCGTTTCTCGGTTACAACTCCATATCGTGCTCCCTCTTGGGTTGCGTCCCGCAGTTTTCCTAGCGCATGATGTCGTAAATATTACACTTAATAACCTCGGATTCCTCTTTCAGCCAGTTTTGGAGTTTGGCAATCTGCGCTTTGAGTCGCCGCAAACGCTGATTTGCAACACAAGTATAAAATATTCTTACTGTACCTGTAAGAAACCTCTTGACAATATTAACGGTACCGTTTATAGTTTATATAACGGTACCGTTAATATATTTTAAGGAGGTTATTTATGAACAATGAACTTTACGAGAAGCTGACACGGCTTCAATGGTTGCTGCACATACGGCAAATGGATGGCTATCGCCAAGGCGGACATTTGGCGGATACCACACGGGGGCAAGGACGGATTCTCGCTGCGCTT
>Ga0153938_1000577_pt1 | contig 15064 bp, 13 predicted proteins | sample TSNY022MetaG_FD_104740 | JGI IMG/M metagenome (GOLD analysis project Ga0153938, IMG submission 104740) | Attine ant fungus gardens microbial communities from New Jersey, USA - TSNJ022 MetaG | ecosystem: Host-associated > Fungi > Mycelium > Unclassified | place: USA:New Jersey: Brendan T. Byrne... | reverse complement strand
TATCTGTTAATTTCCCATTGAGAAACGTAAGTTCTAAAAGAATCCCATTCTTTTTTCTTGGAAGACATAAATTCTTTGAAAATATGTTCACCTAATGCCGCGCGTGCAACAAGTGATTTGTCCAAACAATCAAGCGCATCTGCTAAACTTCCAGGTAAAGAATCTATTCTTTGTTTTTTACGTTCTTTTGTAGACAGCTTATATATATTGCTTTCAACCGGAGCAGGCGGGTCGATTTTGTTTCTTATGCCGTCAAGAAATGCTTCCAAAATAGCAGCGAACGCTAAATAAGGGTTGCAGGAAGGGTCAGGTGAACGAAGTTCGACTCTTGTTGCATTACCGCGTTTTGCAGGAACTCTCAATAACGCGCTTCTGTTGGCAAGTGACCACGCCAAATAAACCGGCGCTTCATAACCCGGAACTAATCGTTTATAGCTGTTTACTGTCGGATTTGTAATAGCGGTTATGCTTTTTACGTGTTTTAACATACCACCTATAGAATATTTTGCTATTTCTGATAATTCAAATTCCGATTTTTCATCATAAAACGCATTTTTACCTTCTTTGAATAATGATACGTTACAATGCATACCTGAGCCGTTAATTCCGTATATAGGTTTAGGCATAAAGGTTGCGTGCAGTCCGTGTTTTGCGGCAATTGCTTTGACAGCGATTTTAAATGTTGCAACATTATCTGCTGTTGTCAAAATATCGGCATATTTAAAATCTACTTCATGCTGACCATCTGCAACCTCGTGGTGTGAGGCTTCAATATCAAATCCCATATTTTGCAATGTCAGTACAATATCAGATCTCACATCTTCACCCAAATCATCAGGTCCTATGTCATAATATCCTGCTCTATCCTGAGTTGTCGTCGTTACTTTTCCGTTTGCATCACGTGAAAATAAGAAAAATTCCGCTTCAGGACCCATATTCATTGATAATCCGAGTTTTTCCGCTTCCTGCATTACTCTTTTTAAATTACATCTTGGGCAGCCTTCAAATGGTGTGCCGTCAGCATTGTGGATATCACACATTAATCTCGCAGAATTTACGCCGTCTCTTTCTCTCCAAGGTAAAATTTGGAATGTGTTTTTATCCGGAAAGAAAAACATATCCGATGTCTCAATACTTCTGAACCCTTTAATTGAAGACCCGTCAAGCATCATTTCATTATTTAATGCTTTATCTATATGTTCCGATGGTATTGTTAAACTTTTAACTTGTCCGTTCATGTCAACGAACTGTAATTCTATAAACTTAACATTATTTTCTATGATAAGTTCTTTAATTTCTTTTTCCGTATACTCTTTGTTGTTCAAAGGAATGTGTTTAAAATCCGTCATACTACCCTCTTTTCTTAAATCTATGTTTTTTGTGTAAATAATATTATATATCTTATTAGAATACTTTTTTATGAAAAGGTCAACCCTTTGTATATTAAGATTAAGTAAAGATAAGGGTTTTGGAGGTTTTCAAATATGTGGTTTTTTTTCTAATAATTAATTTTTTGTTTTAAAACCGGACAAAAATAAAATATTTTTTATAGTAAATAAATTTTTCGCATATATTTATTGTAAAAATTAATAAAAAAACAAAATATAAGTTTTTTCAAATGAAAAGCAATGAATTTTGCGGGTGTCCAAATAATCCATTATATTTGGAGGAGATACCGGACAGCTTTGTTTTTATGTCGCTTATGCTCCTAAAACAATAGCTTCCGGTATGACATAATATCCCGCGTTCGTTGCATATTAATATTATCTTTGCGTTTTATATGGTTCACGAATGATGCAAACCTTGTTTGCAAAAAAAAACCCTATCAAGAAGATAGAGTTTGGAATTCTTTTAGTAATTCCTCGTGTGTGTAGAAGGTTAGTGTGTAGTAGGTAGTGTAAATAGTAGTGTATGTTAGTATATCTCGTGTTTATTTAATTCTGTGTTATTGCTTACATATTAATAAAGTATTTTTAAAGTATATAATTGCTATATATCCTTTATTTGTTTACAAAAGTTAACATCCCGACTGAAAATTCAATCGGGATGTTGTTTTATGAGACTCCATTATGTTTTTATAATTCTACTACCATAGGATAAATTTCATCTATATGATCTTGATATTCTTTTTTATCAAAAAATCCTATCGCAAATTCGGTTTTATTATGACCTTGATGCTGCGCATCAAACACCGGTATAGGAGGACCGGCAGGAGTTGTTCTTGAAGGATTGTTCGGATTTGAAATAATACCTATGCTTCTTAGTAAAGTTATACCTAATTGGTTATTACTTACCATATATTCATTTAACCCTTTTGTAATTACACCAAATCCCTGTGTCCAGACAAACCTTTGCATAGGCGCAAAATTAGTAGGAGCTTCTTTTCCGGGTTTATCCGGCAGACAGGTTCTTATATCAAGATTAGGATCGAAATTTCTTTCGATTAATGTATTCATATCTTCGGAAAATGTTGAGGTTACAGGCTTTTGAAGATTGAATTTCATAAGCCATAATTTGTTAGTTAATTTTTGAACAGAGTATATTTTAAATTGAAGTAATTTTGAATTTTTATCAAGATAAATATTTATGTCATAAAAGTTTGTATGTATATTTAAGCCGACTCTCAGCGGTCCGCTCTTAATGACATGAGCAAAATGTATTTCCACTTTAGTTCCTTTATCTTCTTTGCATACACCATAATTGTATGTGTCGCCTAAATCTTTATATTTATATATTTCTATAAAATTTTCGTATTTTTTGCCATTTGCGTAAAGATTAAGCTGATTATCTTCAATTTTCAGTTTTATGTGAGAGTTTGAGATTTCTTTGTCAGAAACAAAGAGTTTATCCTCACTTGTACTAATTTCTTTTAATTGTGTATAAATTTCCGTATAATCTTCTGTTACAGGGATTCTTTGCGTATCGTGAAGAAGTTCTGTATCAAAACCACATTTTGTTAATACAATCTGAGTTTCGGATTTAATTTCAGTACTTTCAAATTCTAATATATTAATTTTACGACTCGGGTTAAAATTAAATAAACCGGTATTATTTAAGCGTAATTCTTCAATTATTGTATTTGATATCTGAAGAATTTTTTCATATCGTGTTATATTTTCCCTGTGAACAAGATCTGTTGAACATCCGCATATTCCATCATGCGCCTGGTTTTGCAGGAGCAATTTGTATGCATATTCAATAATATTTTCATAATGGTTGCCTAATTTTTTCTGAAGCTTGTCTGCAAGTTCAAGCTTATGCATACATTCCGCATTATACTGTTTAAGTATTTTTCTTGCTGAATAACAGCCCTGTAGTGTAAATGTGATTGAGTTATCACGAAGTTCATCATTCCAATTGAATTTTTTAAAATTATTTTTAACCAGCTCAAAATACTCGAATGGATTAGAAAGAATAATTTCATAATATTCCATTAAAGCATTCACCTGTTCAATTTGTTTTACAATATCAGGTTCGACGCCCAGATGGTCTGCGCCGATAGGCAATAGTAACACATCAGAAGATTTTTTAGCAATCTTAGAAAGATTAGAATTAATAAGTTCGGCTTTCTTTTCTATGCTTATAGGGTTTGAGAAAGTATCCATAAAGTAACCACGGACAAGATTAACAGTATTCATACCGTTGAATGTAAATTCAGCGGGGATAATATCCGGACAGCCTCTCCATACCATACATTTATCTATTCCGAACTCATTTAATATTACAGGAACATTCTTACTATGACCAAATGTATCTGCCTGATATCCTATAAAATCTTCGCAGCCAAAATCTCTTGCTATCTTAAGACCTATTTCAAGATTCTTCTCAAAACAGGTTTTATCAGTTAAAAACTCATCTATAAGGCAATAATAAGGACCAATAAATAATTTTTTATCCGCTATAAGTTTTCTTACAAGTTCTTCTTTTTCCGGGCGAATTTCCAGATAATCCAACAAAGCTATCACCTGACCATCAAAATAAAAAGAAGGTATTTTATTATTTTCCAGTAAATTTAAAACATTATCAAAGACCCTTAAAAGTCTTAATCTAAATACTTCAAATTCACGGTACCATTCACGATCCCAATGAGTATGTAAGTATGCTATAACCTTTTTCTTCATATAAATCCTTGCCTCAAATATACTCTTATTATACCATATTACATATATTTTTATAAACTATTATAGAATAAATGTTAACATTTGCATGCATTTATTACTTTAATGCCGTGGATAATTGTCCTGACTAATAGACAATAGGATAATGTTTATTGTTTTTTTATTCGATTAATCTTTTATGTATTAAGCAAAGAGGATTTATTTATGAAGAAAATGTTTGCATTGTTAAGTTGTTTTGTATTATTTACAGGTTCAGCTGAGGCAGTTACTCATACCGTAATAACTAACACTCCGTTCAAAAGTTATGCTACAAATAACGCTTACAGATATAAAAACTCTCATCGCGTATATAATAACGGACGATATAATCAGTATAATCATAATCCCAATTATCATAATAGTCATTATAATGATTATAACAGGCAATATAATAACAATAGGCAATATTACAATAATAACCCTTATTATGATATTTATAATCAGGGATATAACAACCGTCCGTTAAGAACGATAATAAATCGTATTAAAGGAGAAAAAGAAACTAAGAATAAGAATGAAGTGAATATCTCCTATCAAGGATACAAAGAAGCCCCTATGAGCTATCCAAAAATTAGCGAAGTTGAAAAAACTATATTGGGAAGAACTTATGAAAGTCAGGATCTTGATTCAAGATTAGACAGACTTGAACATTCGGTATTTAAAAAAACTTACCCAAAAATGTCTTATGAACAAAGAGTTAATAATTTGTTAAAGAATTATAGCAATAATAATCAAAACATGAATAATTCAATGCTTGATTTGTCAAAGATAGAACAAGGTGTTTTTAAAAGAAGTTTTGATATGGATGATCCTCAAAAAAGAATAGAACGTATAGAAGAACGTATGTTTGGAGCGGCACAGTCCGGTGATATAAACAAACGTTATGAAACCTTAAAACGCGCATCAAAAAATTACTCAAGAAATAATTCTGCATACAATAGAGCGCCTATGTACAGCGATTCCGGCTTGCCTTATTACACGCCTATCATAAGCGGCAGCAGCGGAGGCTGGAGAAGCTTATTTTCACCGATGATGGGACAGACGCTTATGGGTGGAATGGGTGGAGTTCCGACAGGTATGACCCCGCAAATGAGTCCTTCTTATATGGATTACATGGATGCGCAAAGCGCAGGCGGTGAAGGAAGTTTTAACAGATACCGCAATGGCGGTTATGATTATGACAACAGATCAACGGGCGGCAGAACCGGAGTAACAATTTTGGATTAAATTTATTACGTAAATGCATATATATCTTGAAAAATAAGAAGAAATAGGTTATAATAAAAAAAGAACATAATCTAGGGATATTAAAAGTATGAAAAAAGGATTTACTCTCGCTGAATTACTTATTGTTTTAGGCATAATAGGTATTATTGCGGCATTAACAATGCCAAATTTAATACAAAGTTATGAAAAAAAAGTAATTTCTACACAATTAAAAAGTACTGCTTCTATCATATCTCAAGCATTTGCGATGGCTCAGGCAAAATATGAATCTGCAGAAAATTGGATTCCTTATTCTCAACAAGAAACAGTATCTTATGTCACTGAATTTTTAAACGCTAAACCTTGTGAAGGAAATCAGTATGATAAGTATCTTAATGAATTAGCATTAGGGAGCGGTCAGTTCAATATGATGCAAGTATATAATACTAGTCCTCTTAGCTGCTGGGTATTAAATAATGGCGCTATTGTGCATGGCTGGACAGACTGGAATACGGGAAATGAAGTAGGCTCAAACTTAATTATAGATGTAAACGGCTTGAAAAAACCTAATATTGCTTATAAAGATAATTTTCCATTTTATTTAATATATTATAGCGACCGTCGTGCGATACTTAGTTCCGGCAGTTCTAATATGCTTTTAGAACCCAAAATGTCCGGACTTTATCCCGGTGGTTTGGGTATGGAGAGTTATTATCCTTGCACAACAAAAAGAGATCTCGGATGTCCTGCAAGGTTAGTTAAGGATGGTTGGGAAATCAATAAAGATTATCCATGGCAATTGAATCAGTATTAAATCATAGTTATTTTAATACCATATATTGACTATTTGCAAAATATTATTAATATAATCTCATACATTTAGATGTGTATAAAACTTGGTTAATATCAGATAATAATAACCAAGAGAGTGTAGTTAAGATGCCTTTTCGTTATCGTTTACAAAAAATACTGGATTTCAGAATCCGAAAAAAAGAAGAACAGCTTATAGTTGTTCAAAAAGCCCAGCAAGCCGTGTTAATCGCAGAAGAAAATATAAGGCGGAACGATGAGGAAATTCACTCAACTAAAGTAAACATGCGTCAAGCCGATCCTATGATGTTTGAAACTTATGATAAGTATTTGAATCATTTGTGGGAAAAAGCCGAGCAGCTTGAGCAAATTCGTGTGGAAGCTCAAAGACAATTAGATATTGAACTGCGGCGTTTGGTTATTTTAGAACAGGCTGTAAAAGTGCTTGAAAAACATAAAGAAAAGCACAAAGAAATATACCTTGAAGAAGAAAAAGCAGCCGAACTGAAACAATATTCCGAACTCGGAGTAATAAGATTCTTCCGGCAATCACTTGAAAAAAAAGAGGAAGAAGAAAAAGAGATACTAAAACAGTTGACAGAACTGGAAAAATTGGAGGGTAGTTTATAGTATGAATGTAGATACAAGTACAACAGCAGCATCAGGAAGTTCAGCAACAAGCAATACTCAATCAAAAAGTTCTCAAGCCAATAATAAAGACGGGGCTTCTTTTAAAGACGAATTAAAAACAGCTTCATCTGAAGAAAATGCTAAAATCTCAGAAAATAAGACAGATGAAGATTCATCTGCTGCAGATGAAAAAACTTCTGATTCTAAAAATGATCTTAATTCAAATATAACTCCATTAGTATCTATAAACGGAAATTTAGATTTTACTGATTATAAATATTCAAATATGCATCAATCTCTTTTGCAAAAAAATATTCAAGATTTGATGAATACACAGGATATGCTTTTATACGGCAATCTAAAAGATTCGGACAGTGCTATAAATTATCAAAATATTCAAATGTCAGACGGTGATGCTTTGTTCTTTGCAAATCTTGTTCAAAATACAGATATGTCAATGCAAACTATATCATCTCAGTTACAAAATATGATGGACAGCAATGTTCAGGAAACTCAACAAACAGCTCAGGTTTCGGCGACTCTTTTAAATTCATTAAGTGAGGCCATGAAAACCAATCAGCCTATTAGAATAGATTTTGACAAAGATGTTTCTGTCATTATAAGAATAGACAAAGACGGTAATGTTTCCGCAAACTTTATTCCGGGGGATAAAGCAGTAGAACAGTATTTAAAAAATAATATAGGTTTCTTGAAACAACGTTTTGATGAACAGGAACTGCCATATTCCAGCTTATCATACAGCAATTCAAAGCAAGATCAACAAGAAGAAAATCAAAAACGTAATAAAAAGGAGAGCAACAATGAATGATCAGTTTATTACAGCACTGAACACACAAAAATCAACCCAAAACTGGATGGATGTTATTGCTCATAACATGACAAACATCTATACGCCGGGTTTCAGAGAACAGCAGGTTAATTTTAAAACATTCCTCAACGGCGCGATTGCTGATGATTATGATAAAAAGATGAGCCAGGGTAAATCCACGCCCGGTACTTCTAATGAAAACGTATTCTTAGAAGGAAAAGGTTTCTTTTTGACAAAGACATCCGAAGGGAAAAGTGTTTATACGCGTTTAGGCGAATTTACTTTTGATAAAGAAGGTGTTTATCGTGCAAAAAATGGTAACACAGTTCAAGGCTATATCCTCAATGACAAAGGCGAAATTATGCAGGGTACAAAAACCATAACGGCTGATTTATATCAGGAAACTGCATTCAAAGGCGGTTCTTTGGATATCCCGACAACTAATATAAAAATGTGGATTGACCCGAATAATGGTAAATATTTAGGCAAATATGACGACTACGAAATAAAAGAAGACGGCACAATATACGGTAAAGCAGACGGCGGCAAGCGTACAGTTCCTTTATACAGAATTACCACAAGAAATTTCCATAACGCGCCTGCTTTATATGAATTCAAAGAAGGATATTTTATTGAAACTGAAGAATCAGGAAAACCTGTTTTAGGTTCAGGCGAAATCCGTTCGGGACTTATAGAAATGTCAAACGCCGACTTCAAAGCAAACATTTCATATTTCCAAATGGCAAAATTGCAAATGGAAATATCAAACAAACTTGTTTCAACTACAAAAGACCTTGTAGAAGAAGCGTTAAGACTGGTTGGTAATTAATAATTAAAGGAGATACCGGACAGCTTTGTTTTTAAGTCGCATTTGCTCCAAAAACAATAGCTCATCCCCCCTTCTTTTCGATACTCAATCGAAAAGTGGGGTCCTTGGTATGACATGTAATAAAACAGAGTTAAGTATTATAAGTTAAACTCCATATTACAAGGGACATAAGTCCCTTTATTTTTTGAAAACATAATATTTTGATCATTTGTTAAATAGTCAAAAGTCAGCAGTCATAAGTCAACAGTTCAGCAAAAAAAATAAAACTGTTATCCCGAACTTGTACTGTTATCTTGAACCCAACATGTCATCCTGAACCCCATGTGTCATCCTGAACCGACTAAAAATCGATTGAGACACGGTCGAAATCTGATTTTTGTCGCCCTGAACTTGATTCAGGGTCTTATTGATTCAGGATCTATCAATGTTTATTAAAAATTAAATGGATAGATTCCGGGTCGAGCGGATTTTGGCAAGAACGAAGCGTAGCGAGTTCGTCCGAGTGAGGCGGACGTTACTCCGCCGAACTGCCAATAATCCAAGACAGCCCGGAATGACGAAATGATGCTAAACCGTGCATCAACATCACATTAAACTTAATTCAGGATGACACGGTTGTTCGGCAACCTACTTATTCTTTAATAATTGATATACCTTAACACTTTCAGTGTTGTTGTTTTCGATTGTTGTAGAATAACTCATCTCGCCTGCCAATTTGCCGACATTTTCTATACCTGTTACATCAGCTCCTATGTGGTTTTCTACTGCTTTTGCAGAATCATACATTCTGCCTGCCAATCCGCCGACCCAATTTCTGCCTGTTACATCAACTTCTATGTGGTTGTCTACTGCTTTTGCAGAATCATACATCCATCCTGCCATTCCGCCGACCCAATTTCTGCCTTGTACATCAACTTCTATGTGGTTGTCTACTGCTTTTGCAGAATCATACATCCCGCCTGCCAATCCGCCGACCCAATTCCCGCCTCTTATATCAGCTTCTATGTGGTTGTTTACTGCTTCTGCAGAATCATACATCCATCCTGCCAATCCGCCAACATCATTTTCACCTGTTATTTTAGCATCTGTTAATATAAGATTTTCTACCTTTGTATAAAACTTTAATTCACTAAATAACCCCACCCTGTCCTTATCAGGCTGATTAATTCTCAGCCCTGTTATGGCAAAGCCGTTTCCGTTTAGCTCATTGCTGAATTCAGCAATGGGGTTCCAATTATTTTTAGAATTCGGGTTTAATTTGATATCAGACATTAAACATACTTTTTTATTTTTATTTAAAGCTTTTTGGAGTTCTTTTGCTGTATAAACACAAGTATAGCCTTGTTTAACTGCTTCTTTGCGGGTTAATGGGGTTATTTTTTCGGGTAACAATCCGATATTATCATTCCCTTTAAATGCTACATTTGCGCTTTTGCAAAATGTATCACTTGCATTTTGTATATATTGTTGAGTACGCTCACTTTTTAAAGCGGTGTTTTGTCCGATGTTTTGGGCTTTAAACATTGAAATAGATGAAATTTGCATATATTCTCCCTTTTTTTATAATTAATACATGTTTTAAACCCTGTAAAAATAAATTTTGCCTGCGACTTCATAAAATGTTACAGTAGTCAGGTGAATAAGTTCAATAAATGCAATGACATATTTTATGCAAAAATCTATGTTATAATTATTAAAAATCAGTATAAATCAGGAGAATAGCATGGCGAATTTTATATCAATATTAAGAATATTTATTGCGTTTATAGCAATAGGACTGTTATACATAAGAACACCCGAGGCGTATCTCTGGGCTTTAGTTTTGACAATTATTGCGTTTGCAATGGACGGACTTGACGGCTGGGTTGCAAGAAAATTTAATGAAACATCAGATTTAGGTGCTGTTCTTGATATTATGGGCGACAGGATTGTAGAAGCGTCTTATTGGATAGTTTTTGCAGTTTTGGGCTGGATAAGCATTTTATTCCCGCTTATCTGTGTAGCAAGAGCGTTTACGACAGACAGTTTAAGAAGTGTTGCGCTATCGCAGGGCTATACCGCTTTTGGAGATAAAAGCATGCAGCAAAGCAAAATAGGTTATTTTATTTGTTCTTCCAAATTCATGAGAATCGGATATGCGGTTGCAAAAGTTCTGGCATTTATTTTATTAATCATAGCATTTGCTCCGGGCGCGGAATTATGTCCGTGTAATCCGCAGGTAAGACTTGTTGCAATGACTTTTGCATGGGCTGCTATTATATTCTGTGTTGTTAGAGCTTTGCCTGTGATTTTTGAAAGCGGAAAACTTTTTGAAAAAAAATAGCAAAAATTAGATATGAAAATTTCACAAATACAATCGCATAACAATATAAATTATTATACAAGTAATAATCTTTCTTTTGTGGGCAAAAAAAATCCTATTGATAGTCGGGTTATTCTTGGTATATATGGTGATTTAGGAATTCAAGCAGCTAAAAACAAGAATGATGAAATAACCTTGTCACACTATGCAACTCCTGAATATAATCCAAGATGGGAAGAATATGGTTTAACAGAAGAAAATTATGAAAATAAATTATTGGAAAATATTATAAAAATAAATAAGCAAGCAACTTTTTCGGGAGAAAATAATATAATTGCTCCTAAATTGAAAGAAGTTGGAGGATGTTTTTGTGTTGACACAAAAAGACGAGCGTGGATTAACGGAAGATTAACAACACTAGTTTCAAGATCTTCTTTTCCTGTGCTTGAATCTACAGGAAATTTTGATTTAAGCAATTCACACTGGGAAGATTCTCACTTGGAAAAATATTATCCTTCATTAAAGTTAATTCGCGGAATAGCAACAGTTCCTGTAAATTCGTTTATTTCAATAAATGATTTTTATAATATTGAGGTGTATAACGATATCATAAATGTTTGGGACGATAATTTTGAGTACCAATATACGTAAGATTATGCTACAATTGGTTTATGAATAAGAAGCTTAATATCGTTCTGTATGAGCCGGAAATTCCTCAAAATACGGGGAATATTGCACGTCTTTGTGCTTGCTGTGATGCGAGTTTGTATTTAGTCGGCAAATTGGGGTTTTCATTGTCGGATAAATATACAAAAAGAGCAGGATTGGATTACTGGGACAGTGTTGATATTCAACGTGTTGAGAGCCTTGATGAATTAATCGAAGCTAATAAGGATTCCACATTCTACTACTTGACAACTAAGACAAACAGACTTTATACTGATGTAGAATTTAACGAAAATGACTTCATTGTTTTTGGACCTGAATCAAGAGGACTGCCCGAAAAATATACCGGCGATAAAAATGCCGTGACAATTCCCATGAAAGAAGGTCAAAGAAGTTTAAATTTATCAAATTCCGTTGCTATTGTTGCTTATGAGGTAATCAGACAAAATGGACTTTAAACTACCCAAAAGACCTGAGGATTCACACAAAGGAACTTTCGGAAAAGTTATTAATGTTGCAGGCTCAAGATATATGCCGGGAGCAGCTTATTTGTCAAGCATTTCAGCATTAACTGCCGGTTGCGGCTATCTTATCCTTGCAAGTGAGGAAGAAGTAATTCAAGCTGTTGCCGCACAGACTCAGAATGTTGTTTTTGCACCGATAAAAGAAATTAAAAATATTCTGAAAGATGCGGATGTATTAGAGTTAGGCTGCGGACTTTCTACTTCAAAAAAAGCGGTCAAATTATTCAAAGATACCATTAAAAATACGCCTGATATCCTGACTGTAATTGATGCTGACGGTTTGAATATCCTGTCAAAGATAAATGATATTAGATTATCGGAAAAATTAATTTTAACACCTCATCCGAAAGAGGCTGCCCGTCTTTTGAATAAAAATTTAAAAGATATATTATATAATATGGAAGATTCTGCAAAAGAAATTTCCGCTAAGTATAGCTGTGTAACTGTTTTGAAATCTAACAAATCGATTATATGCGATAAAAACGGTAATATAACATATAATGCAACAGGAAACAGCGCTCTTGCAAAAGCGGGAAGCGGGGATGTACTTACAGGAATAATAGCCGGGCTTTTAGCGCAAAAAATGAAACTATATGAAGCGGCGGTTTTGGGATGTCATTTGCATGGTTTATGCGGAGATTTGGCAAAAAATGACCTTACCGAATACGGAGTTTCTGCTTCCGATTTGATAAGGTACATTCCTTATTCTATAAAATTAATGCTTGGTAATTAGCCTTCAAAATCTATTTTTTTATAACTTGTCGGTTCTGGTTCAATTGGATTAATATTTTTTCTTGAGGCATTAAAAGATTCTAAACTTTTATCAATAACAACTTTTGTTTTATCTTTAATCTCTTCGGCAGGTTTGCCTATAGCTGCAAATGGACTTGTGTATCTTTCCGCTATTTCTTTTGGAACACTTGTGTCAATAATTTTTTTAACGAATTTTTCTTTTGCTCCGGTAAATGTAATTTTTGGTATCATTGTTGTCTCCTTTTTTTCTTTTCCAGTTATATTAAAACCGAAAAATTTTTTTTTTGCTACCAAAACATAAGTTTGTACATTCGCCGCTCGCGAGCTGTTGCGAGTGCTTGCGGCGATGGATAAGGCTCTGCGTTAGATCATTCGTGCGCCTTAGAAACGCATAAATATTCTTGAAACGCCACATGCGCGGGGATAATTTATAATGATTCCGAAATCGCCAAGCATGAAATTGACTAATTCATGAATTAGCCAATTTCCCCAACACCACTCTTTTTTTAGCGCCCGTGCAGGAAGGTAAGTTGTTTGGAATGCCGTAATATGTGCAATATCCGAGAAGTGCAAATGCCATTGCTTCTTTGAAATTATTAGAAATCCCGTAATCTTCATGTGTTTTAAGTTCAATATGTTTTGGCAGATAATTTCTTAAAAACTTCATTAATGTCGGATTATATGCACCGCCTCCGCCAATTATGACTTCTTTTATATCTGTTCCGGGGTATATAAATCTTTCATAAGAAGATGTTATAGACTTTGCTGTTAATGCGGTTACTGTCGTAATAATATCTTCCGGCTTTGTTGGTCCTGTCTTAAGAGCATTTTCTATATATTGAGGAGAAAAATATTCTCTGCCTGTAGTTTTTGGAGGGTTTTTGAAATAGTAATCATCCTGCATTAAGCAATCAAGCCAGCTTTCATCAACCTTGCCGCAGTTTGCAATTTCACCATTAAAATCATAGGATTTATTGAAAAATTTATTCATACAATAATCAATTATGATATTGCCGGGGCCGTTATCAAAACCGTATGTCGGAATATCTTTAGATACCACCGTAACATTTGATATCCCGCCTATGTTTTGCACCAGAACATTTTTATCGGAATTTTTAAACCATTTTTCATCGGCAAAACAAACTAAAGGCGCGCCTTCGCCGCCTGCTGCGATATCCGCTTCTCTAAAATTGGAAACGGTTAAACAACCTGTTTCTTGTGCTATAACAGAACTTTCTCCGATTTGAAGCGTGCTTTTCAAAGAAATATTATCTAACTTTTCATCAAAAGGAAAATGATATACGGTTTGTCCATGACTGGCTATTAAATCGGGTTTGCCATGTTTTTCAATCAAAATATTTGCGGCATCGGCAAAACACTTCCCTATTGCAAAATTCATCTGACAAATATCTTTTATCGACGCATTTCCTGAAAATATTTGAAATAGTTTACTTCTTATATGCTCAGGATATTTAAAATTAATCCCTGCTGTAAATTTACAGCTTAAATCAGGCTTGACTTCGCACAATGCCGCATCAATGCTGTCGCATGATGTGCCGGACATAAGTCCTATGATTTTTTTTGTTTCCAATTCATTCATATGCCAATAATAGCATAATACGCAATTTTTAACAATAAATCTAGCAGTTTCGGAATCATTATAAAGCATCTACGCGCATGTGGCGTTTCTATATTAACTTAGCATTTCACGGGCGCAAAAATGATCTAACGCAGAGCCTTATCCATCGCCGCAAGCACTCGCAACAGCTCGCGAGCGGCGAATGTACAAACATAATGTTTGGTATAAAAAAGCTTGCGAATTCGCAAGCTTATAATATACGTTTACAACTAATTAAATCCCAAAATCTCCAACGTAATTTTGTAAAATTTATTTTATCTCCCCAATAATAAATATCCCTAATCTACTACTTTGCAGTTCTTAACACATGTTTTTTGATCATCTTCTTACTGATCGGACTGCGTTTGCCATCACCTCGTTTTCTTTTTCGTCCTGATTCTTAACTAGTACTTTTCGTCCGGTAACCGTTATCCAACTATAACTTAATTGCTGTTTTTTGATAACTTATCTCGTACCCCATAAGAAATAATGTAAAACAATGTTACATGCTTGACAAGTAAAGAAAATAAAAAAAATTTTACAATTGACCATGCCCTTTAATACTCTAAGTGAAATACAAGTTCTTAAATCTTAATGAAGAAAATTTAATGAAATTAAGTAAAAATTATGCTATTTTTTTATTGACAAATAGAAATTTTGAAACATGCATAATGATGTTAAGCATGCCGTATACTTACATCTATTTTTATTGTAAAGTATAAATAAGGATATTATTTTAT
>Ga0153938_1000574_pt1 | contig 15108 bp, 21 predicted proteins | sample TSNY022MetaG_FD_104740 | JGI IMG/M metagenome (GOLD analysis project Ga0153938, IMG submission 104740) | Attine ant fungus gardens microbial communities from New Jersey, USA - TSNJ022 MetaG | ecosystem: Host-associated > Fungi > Mycelium > Unclassified | place: USA:New Jersey: Brendan T. Byrne... | reverse complement strand
TTTCCCCCCTTGTGTGCCTTGCGATCCACTTATGTTTCCTCTCGTTCACTCGCTATCCAATGGCTTTGATTGATCCGTGAAATTTTCGGCACTCTATATTTGGCTTGTTTTGGACGATTTGATATCTTCGACGACGTCTTTTCGTTATCAAATCCGATCTACTGGTTTCTTCTCATGGAAAATTTGTTGTTGACTTTTTGGGTATTCCTCGGTGCTTTTGGTTATCCTCGGTGCTGTGCCGTACCTTCGGGCTTCCTGGCGGATTGTCTGTTTTTTTTCTTGTCCTCGGGGAACCTTTGGGGGGAACCTGACTGATGTATGGGGATACGTCTTTGCTGCTTCTGTGATTTTATTATCTTTTGGGTGGGATTCGGGATTTGGAATTGACGATTAATCTTTGTGGATGGTATAGTGATGCTGTTAATGGTGCACCTCGTTCTTTGTCTGTTGGTATGGACATCAGCAGTCCTTTGACGAACGAACTTTGTACCGCTGCTTGCTTCCAAAATGGTTATGGTCTCGCTGGAACGGAATTTGCTGGGTGAGTGGTATAGCATCGCGTTCATTCATTCGTGTGGATGGGAACTGACAAGTAAACTTTTCTCCACCTGACGTTTATAATAGGGAATGCTGTATGTCTCGTATAAGCTTTTTTTTTCATTAACGTTAGTTGACTGTTATTTTTTGATAGATTGCGGTACCGCTTTGAATGCTGCTGCGACTCTGGCGAGTGACACGGATTGTTCTATGAGTTGCAATGGAAACTCGTCCGAGATTTGTGGTGGTCCTAACAGATTAAATGTTTATAATTATACAGGCACCGATTTGCCTGTGAATAATGGAGGAGGAAATGCGGGTGGCGGAGGGCCCGCTACTGTGTTCCCGGTCCTCAGTGGTTTACCGACTGGCTGGGCGTATAACGCTTGCTGGATGTGAGTGGTATCCGATATGTCAAGGAATTGTTGTTGATGTGATATGGGCAGTGATAATGCCAATGGACGCATTCTACAGAATCAGATTCCCGATGATCAGAATATGACAGCCGAGCTTTGTGTCGAGACTTGCGCTGCTCAGAACTTTACGGTTGCTGGCCTTGAATTTTCTAGTGGGTCCCTTCTGTTCCGTATCCTCAGCAGATGATTGACGAACAATGCTTAGCCCAATGTTGTGAGTGTGGGCTTTCAGACACAAGACTATACGTTGTCATTATGTGTCACCTTTTCTAGTCTGTGGTCCCAACTTGGTCGCTGGTGCTGTTATTGCGGACGATTCCTCTTGTAATATGGCATGCGGCGGTAATGCTACGTACGTGGCTCTCGTCTCCTTTCCGTATGTGTCATAATTTGACTGGGCGCCTGACATTTAGTGAAGCATGCGGTGGTGCCGCCCGTACTTCTGTTTATTCCATGGGCGAAGTCGTAGCTTTCCCTGTTCCGTCTCCGCAAAAGGATAATCTGCCAGGAAACTATACATATGCTGGTTGTCTACAGTAAGATTTTCATTGATCTGGTCTCAGAATATGATAAATGATCTTTGTGATAGTGAGGCACAAAATGCACGCATTTTGCCATGGATGATCGAATGGCCCCTGAATATGTCTGCTACCGTTTGTATGGAGCAGTGTGCGGCATTCGGCTATCCTGCCGCTGGTGTAGAGGTGAGTAGTCTCTCCTTATTGTATGCTATCGCCTGCTGTTGACTGAATCCATGTCTAGTTTGGTATCCAATGCTGTGCGCCCTCAAGTTTTCGCGCTGGAATCGATACTGACCTTGCTATGTAGTCTGTGGTGATATCACTGATGTCACAAGCGCCAATGGTGTTATTGGAGACGAAGCAGACTGCGATATTCCTTGCCCAGGCGATCCCGTTCATCTTTGTGGAGGCGGCGATCGCCTCAACTATTATACTTGGCAAGGAGATCTTAATGTTTGGCACAAACCTGCTGTGACTGGCTGGTACGAGGTGAGTCTTGCACTATGCCCGTGTTTTGCTATTTGATGCTGATTCTGCACTATATAGTTCTTCGGTGAGTCTTGTGTGTTTTCTTGAAGAAAGCTTTTAACGGGCTTGCCCCTCTGCGTTGCCAGTTCCTGGGTAAGCTTATAGTCTCATACAATCCCAAATGTAATTCTGACACTGCGCCAGTGTCATCGTCCCTTTAATTGCTACTGTCGGTACCAACTACAAGGTCAATTTCCTTGAGAAACACGGAACGGGGTATGTGATTTCTGACTGCATTCGGCTATTATCACTCACTCTCAAGTCACTTTTTAGATTCCCCAATTCTACGGGTGCATTTGAGCTGGATCTTAGTTTAGTTAACAATTTCGATGCGGCATGGAGAGAACTCAACGGTGTCAAGACTGATGTCTTCTGCGCCGGAAGCGTTACTCTTCCCGACAAAGTTGGAAGGCAGATCAACGTTGGCGGATGGTCGGGCGAGTCGACTTTCGGACTTCGTCTTTTCACCCCGAATGGTGCTCCTGGTGAGAATTCGACCGGTGACTGGGAAGAGGATTATCCTACCCTTTCTCTACAGGTACGTGAGTGTCGGATGTGTCCTGTGTCATTTCTGATTGGTGGTATACAGAGAGGTCGCTGGTATCCTTCCGTCGCTGTTCTTGCTAATGGCTCTGTCCTTGTAATAGGCGGGGAGATTGGCAGCAATGATAAACCCCAGCCCAACCTTGAGGTCTTGCCCAAGCCCGAGGGTGGTGACACCGTAGTTGATCTTCCTTGGCTTGAGAGGACAGATCCAAATAATTTGTACCCCTTCGTCTTCGTCCTCCCCAGTCAGAACCTCTTCGTTGGTATGCTTGAGTTTTTTTGACAGTTGAAATTGGTCCTGATGTGCCTTTGTTAGGGTATTGGAACGAAGCCCGTATTTTGGAACCCGTCAACTTCGACACTATCCAAGAATTGCCCAACATCCCTGGGAATGTGAATAACTTCCTTGCTGGCCGTACATATCCCTTGGAAGGAGCTGCTGTTCCTCTTCCGCTTCATGCTCCTTACACTGATCCTTTGGAGATTCTTATCTGTGGAGGCTCTACTGTGGGCGCTGCGGAAGCCTCTGATAACTGTGTATCTCTTCAACCCGAGGCAGCCCAGCCTCAATGGGTTCTTGAACGCATGGTGAGTAGTCTAGCCAACGACCAAGGCATAGTTTTTGCTTATGAAGTCGATGAAGCCTTCTAAACGTGTTCTTGTGTGCATGGTCCCTCTTCCGGATGGTACATACATGATCATGAATGGTGCTCATGCGGGCGTCGCTGGCTTTGGTCTGGCGAATGATCCTAACCTCGGTGCTGTTTTGTACGACCCAACTCTTCCCCGTAGTCAACGCATGTCCATCCTCAACAACACGATTGTGGCTCGCATGTACCATTCTGAAGCTATCTTGATTCCTGATGGACGTGTCCTGATTTCTGGTTCTGATCCACAAACAAATTTCTCCAATGGCACTGTCGAATATCCTGAGGAATTCCGTATTGAGGTGAGTATGTCATATGCAATAAAGACTGGAACTCACTACGTCTGATAGGTCTATGTCCCTCCTTACCTTGCCACTGGCCTGAAGCAACCTACGTTTGACCTTAGCGAAGATGATTGGAGCTATAGCGGCCAATACACAATCACCAACGTCCACCTATTCCAGGGATCTATGTCTGGTCTTCGTGTATCTCTCCTTGGAGGTCGGGCATCATTATACTTTATAGCCCCATGTCATGCTAACTAAAAGATATTCCTACAGCTGTATCAAGCACACATGGGAACTCGATGGGCGCCCGAACAATTTTCCCTGCCTTCTCCTGTACAGGCACTACTTGTACCATCACTGCACCACCGAATGCTGGTGTCAGTCCTCCAGGCTGGTTTATGCTGTTTATATTGGATGGACCCACACCCTCAGTTGCTAAATGGGTCCGCATTGGTGGTGACCCGTCCCAGCTCGGCAACTGGCCAAACATTACCGGTTTCACGCTTCCTGGAATTTAGCCAGACTCTGAATCGGATTTCACAAATTATGCGTGATTTTTTTCTCATGGACTAGGATTTCCTCTTTTATACCTTTTCTAGCTAGGAAGTGGAACCTTGTTATTAGTTATTGTTATTTCTTAACATTAGGTGTTTCTGCGACTTGAACTTGAAAGAACTTTTAAGAACGGGAAATCTCTCTCCCTCCGAGTTGTCTCGTTGAGACAGCGTGGTGACACCGGAACCTGCTGTTTGCAACAATTGATTGAAATTTTCAGGGGATTGTCAACTTTCTCAAGGTTCGAATCTATGTCAGGATTCATAGTGGATCAGGGTTTTCCCTAAGTTGACACATTTTCTCGAGGATTCGAAGGTGATACAATGCGGGTTAACGTCAACGTCCAGCCACGCTTCAGAAATGATACTACCTCTCACGGTTTTGAACAAATATGCCATGTAATAAATCTTGTAGGGGATACTCACGTAAAACATCTCCTTAGTTGCAATACACATATCATTGGTGGTGGGCTTAGCTCAAACATGAATGATGATTGCTAGTAAATCTTTCTAATAACCGATAATGCCGTAGTTACAAACAGCAAATCATATAGGCTGTCAAATTTATTCCGCCCTGACACAATGTATCTCAACGACGTGAGATTGGCTCACAATTGTCACAACACTGTCATACATTCTGAAACACAAATGATCTTTTATCCCTTGATGGACAGGAATGTGCTAGGCGGTACCTGAGCGAAAACAATGATTTTCACTACTGTGTGAACACCATCAAGGGCGGATGAATCTTTTTTGGATCAACGTGCAAACAGGTTAAAGCCGGTAGGTGCTTCCTTCACAACTTTCCCAAAACCAGACAACCGAGGGATATTGTTGAAAATCGCTTTCTTGAGGGTTGCTGGTAATTGAACAGTAAATCCGAAACATTGATCTGACACATGCCACGTGCATTACACCGGCTCGCTCAGATTCCAGCAAGTTGATGGATACCTGATGATGGATTAATTGGCTGTGCCTGTAACTCAATCTCGGAAATAATGGTGGCCACAAGAGGATGTCCAGCAGTCTTATCATTTTCTTAGACCTGTGCTCAGTAGTCTCCAGAAGATGGCTTATTACACATAATGACAACATGATAACACAAGGAGAAATGCATCAAAGTTGATGCCTGTCTTACAATCATCCTTAGTCTAGTTGCTGCTATGATGTCAATGCCATGACAATCTATGTTAACAAAAACAGGCATATCATGAATGATACCCCGACATGAAGTAATATATACACAATTTTTGAATATCTATCGTCTATTGTTGGAGTGAGTATAAGTATTGATCCAAGTCCGAAGCGAGGAAAACAGAAGAATCGATGGAATGAATAGTTATGGTGAAGCAACAATAAATGTTCGCATCATATTAAAGTAATAACAAGAATGCAATGAGCGAATAATGCCGCTCAGAAAGAGAAAATCATGAGCCAAGGATTGAGTATAATCTTTTCATCAAGGTTAGCTCCAATTTTTGTCAGATAAGGAGGCATACTGACGGGGAAGAGAATATGTCCACCAACTGTGACACTAAAGTTGGTAGGATGAGAAATTGAATCTGCGAAAGAAGCTGAAAACATACGCAAGGGGAAGAATGACGGCCCAAAAGTCACCCGTAACCTGCCATTCTGGTGGTACCACTGGTGTCGCCATGATGATCATTCCAGCAATGATAATAGTGCATATAAGGAATGTTGGCCAATAACGCTTGAGTACTCTCGGAACCTCTTGGAAGAAATTTGATCGCTCTACTTCCTTGGCCGTGGCTCCCCAGGTGATGTTGAAAGAAAACATATGAGCGAGTAAAGCAGTTGTCAGGTGAATGCTCAATCCAGCGAAGAAAAAAAAGCTGACGAGAATCCAGTTGAATCATGAGAAAGGATTGATAGATCTGGAGACGTACAAGAACGGAATCCACGTTATATTTTCGATAACCGCAGATAGTAGATGGCGATGCCCAATGCGATATTCCAGGAGTGTGAATGCAAGGTTACCCGCCCCCGGGAAAACAACCATACATGCAAGCCAGATCTCGAAACTTTTGAGATAGTAACCATCAACCTCAAACGAGAGGCCCAAAAGGCAGTAATTCAAAATCGAGAGCATCGCAGCAGCTGCAAGGCCGTAGTATGAGAACATGTAGGCCATCATGCTAAATTTGTAATGCACAGGGGCATTGGACCACATGAAGATGCGGAGCTGTTTGTTGATGGGCCCCAGACGCCACCAATTTTTGAGGGGATTGAAAATGAGCTCATTGCAGCCTAGACAGATTAATGAGAGCAAGACCGCACGAGCAGACAAGGACGTACCATACGAGTATTTTTGCCAACGATTCAGTTCATCGTCAACCGTCAGTGAAACACCTTCTTTAAAACCGCCCTCAGAATAAGTTGCCCATCGAATGACGTAACCTGCCAGCTGTACCCAATCCCTATTCATATCACATGATTCATATCTACAAGATACGAACTCACCTGAAGCCGGAGTGCCATATCGAAGTCTTCAGATACATTATTCTCAGACCATATTTTCGTCACACCGTCGGTATCGACAAAAGCAGCATCTTGTAGTGCGGACCAGCGGAGGAATGCGTTATGACCTACGAAGGGAGCGACTTCACCATTGGCACATCCGAACGAGATAGCCTTATTGATACGACGGGTGAAGTGTGTAATGCCATTCTCAAAGTAGTGGTGGGCAACTTGCATAACATCTGGAAAGAATTCAAGTCAGTCAAATATAACGCTACAGAAGAAAAGAACTTTCCTGACTCATGTTGGATGATACCAACCTCGGGGCATTCTGCCATTTCACGCGCCGCATCTCTGAGGCAATCCTACAGTCATTGATCATCTGCTCAGTGTTCAGGAAAGCGATATATCAATTACCTCAGGGACCACAGTATCTGAATCAACCAATAGAATTATATCACCGACACGGAGAGCGCGCGCGTTACTAGCCCAAGGTTTCCATTTCCGCCCTGTTGTTTCATACATCTCTTCGATTGCCATCTCAAGTGCTTTTTCTTCAAGCAAACTAGAATTTGGGTCTCCCGGCTTTTCAGAAGCTTCTAGATTAAGGATGTGCTTCTCCATCAGGAGCGAGAGCTAGGAAGATAAGAAAATGGAATCTAATCATGTGAAGGTTCTAGACTTACACGAAGACCGTGATTCATGTTTGAAGCCTTCTTAAACCTTCCAGCACGTTTGAATCCATCCGGTGAGTTACTATGTGGTGGTCGGGCTGTCCATCCGATATTCTGATTTCTGTAGAACTCCCTACGCTCTTCACGCTCTTCCTCGTCGATCAGCTGCATTCCATCATCGTGGATGATGATTGAGGAGGTCCCTCCTTGGCGAGCATATGTCTGCATGGCTTTCTTGATGTGAGCTACAGACTTGGATCTAGTTATCCATAAGCATTTGAACATAACGATCAAAGGTCATGACCAACATGGTATCCTCCAAACTTTCCTTGTACACTGGCATCTCAATTGTAATGTGAGGCAGTTGAGAGTCAACATCCGGATTAGGCCTAGGCTTCTCTGCAGAGTAATATCGAGAGTTTTGATGATATTGTGCCACTGGGCCGATTCTAAGGTATGTATTCATCAGCCAACCTTGAGGTTTTATTCGTAGAGAAAACTCACAACATACAGATAGTGCCGATAAGCTGCGATGAAAAGAACTTCCCACCAAAAATAGTATCAATTCAGTGCCTACTGAAAACCAAGCGTAACTCACAAGTGATACACAAAACAGAAACGGTGCCGTAGCCAAGAGCGCAAATCGCTGATAAGTATGATCCAACTTGAACTCGAGGAGAAGGATAGCAAGGCCACTTCCAACGAAGTCTTTTCTCAAACTTCAGTTTAATGACATGGGAAGAATTGCATGGTACATACAAAGGGAGAGGGCAGCAGCCAAACCACCGTAAATGGGGGCAAGGAGTTTCATCGGACGGGGCGGAGGTGTATCAGCGCCTTTTTCGGGATCAACCTCATTGGTTTTCGACGTGGTCCGTCTCCAGTTAAGAATCTTGCACGTCCTTGATTTCTGTGGCTTGGTTTGTTCAGGTGGACTAGCTGCAGTGACTGCTCCAGCTCCAGCACCTGGGAAGGATGAAGACTGGAGATCATTGAGGTTCATATTTGAAGCAGCAGTCGAAGGAGCGACAGAAGGAGCGACAGAGGTTGATGCCGAATGTATCTTCTCTCTTGTACGCCAAACGTACTTCATAAGTTTCTCGTTGAATTCTTTACTCATAGGAATGATCTGGTCCAGGTCCTCCGTCCATATAACCACAACTCGCTCATCCCGCTATCCAGTATCCTTTTGAGTCCGCGGATAGCAGTTTATATGAAGAAACTCACAATAAATGCAGCACATTGCTCCTTATCGGCGTCGGGGAGGAGGTCCATAGATTCAAGAATCTGAATGCGAGTATCCGATTCGATTTGGATGAAAGGTGCATCTTCTTGGCTGGGTATAGCATAAGATTGAATTGAAAATGGGTGAGGAGGGAACATACACTGTCGCCATTGCAGAGTGCACAGCCGCGCTCCTTATTTTCACCGCCACCAGGGCATTGAGCACACGGACAGCGGCCTCGAAGGGGACTAGAAAGGGATTTTCGTAGGGGAAAACACGGTACTGTCCAGGTTCAAGTCTTATGCAAACACCAGCAGAAACATTCTCCTCGGATGGTTTGAACCAAGCATCACTTTGAGTCTAAAGATATTATTTTCATTGATTTGGGAGAATAGTTAATGGGGGGACAGGAAACGTACTGAACGGAAAATGTGATGAAGGATGGCATCGTAGGAGTCGTAGTCCATTAGGGGGCTAACAAGGGAAATGGCCGAGAGCCTGAGGAAGCAGAGTAGGATAGTATCACCGGTTGTTGAGAACTGAAAGAATCACGACCGAGGGGGGATCGTGAGTTTAAAACAGAACCTCTGGTAAGAATGTAATCGTGGACGTCGGTGACCGATACCATCAAACCCAAAGTCCGCGTACGCCCTTGGCACGAGAATCTGACGGAATAAGAAAAATTCTACACGAGTCAGCTCCATTAGGAATCAGCATAGATGACAGGTTCAAGATGGTTCGCATTCCTTCCGCAGGCTGTACCAGTGGATCAATACTAAATTATCATTAAATAATAGACTATATATGGCACAAAACGCCATATATAGTCTAGGCTGAATCCAATAGCCCACGCGGATAAGATCTGAACGTCAATGACTTGATTGGATGTAAGAAGGGGTGCAAAAAAACCATCAGACTGCAGCGTTCGACATGGCTTGGACTTGTGAGGAATGCAGAGCCCATTGCCTGTGTAGAATTGTCCTTGAGCTAAATTTTCACCGCGTATCTGAGTTGCCTAACCGTGGGAAGGTCGATTTCTTTTCATCATCACGTGTGTCATTGTTCTGTCCTCTCCCGGGATACACAGATGCTGCTTCGCATATATAACCCTATCAGATTTCGTTGGATTGTTTCAAGGTTTAGAAATCCATCACGTCAATGATTTCCTTCCAGAGTAAAATGAGGTCTGGTCAGGGAGAGTAGTAGAATTTTAGATCTGCTGCAAATTTGGAACAGCATCCGACTTACATGAAATGTTGAGTACCTCCAACCCCTGTGATGACGCACTTACTTATCATACTATGTCACATATTGTAGTACCCGCTAGAAGAAACTTCGACAATGCTGTATAAGCAGCACTACCCTTGAATAGTTTTTTCGATATGGTTTGAATAACGGTGTGCAATGTTCTTAAACTCTCTGCTATTGCCAGGAGGCATCGTGCCAATAACGACGTGCAATGTTGGTTTAGATAGGTCCGCACGAAAGAACTTTCTATTCCTGATGGGGATATGATTCCTGCGGATCGCGCATGAATCTAGGAGGGTGCGATTCCCACCTTGCCCATCTTTGCCTTGATGCCAGGAACAGTAAAAAGTGTTCGGGAGAGCTGGTCATTTATCATTCAATTTCGAGTCGGGAATCCCACGCCCAATCTTCCGTTTCCCGATTTACTTTTTTAAACTGGATATAGATGTCGAGTCGCTTCATCCTGATTTTACTGCCATGTCCTCCCATTCGATACAGCCTGCTCAAGAGGAGGAGGCCCTTGTCTCCCCTCACCAATGGTCAAGACCAAACACAGCAATATCAACCTCAAGCTCACGGTCTTTGGGTGACCAAAGACCTTCGACCGCCGTCTCCAACCCCTTTTCACCGCCCGGCAGCACTACTCACCTGGAACAAGCAAGCAACAGAGCTCATTCCGGTCACCGTGTCGTCATGTCTTCAGATTCTCTATATTTACCGCAGAATGGTTTTCACTCTGCAACTACGAGTGTCGTTGACTTTTCTGGAGCGTCATCTCTATATTCCGGGGGTAGTAGACCCGGAACCGCAGGTAGCAGACCTGGAACCGGAGTTAGTCGTGTATCCTCCAGTCGACTTAGAGAGTCTTTCGCTTCACCCAGGCCTCGACAGTTAAAGATGTATCGTTCATTACAGCGTCCTCAGGCAAAAATTCAAAGAGAACGCCCTAAGTCTACAATGCTTTCTGCACGCGGACCTGTCGAGAAACCTTGGATCACTACACGTGATCCATCTGCTCGCATCGCATACTTCTTGACCTACGGCATGATGCTTCTTGGAGTTGCGGCGAGTGCTATCCGCTGTTGGTTCTCGTGGCGTGATACGCCCATGCTACCTGGAAACCTCTGTCTTGTGATGGATGAGAATTTTGACTCCGCAGATGGTATCTTTGGGGAGAATGGCAAGTTCTTCCGTGAGGTGGATATGAGTGGCTTTGGGTAAGTATTCGAGAATTCAAGCACCCCCAAAGCTTCTCTGACAGCTTTTGCAATATAGAAATGGAGAATTCGAGATGACCACGGCTTCCGAGAACAATTCATACGTGCGCAATGGTCGGCTTTACATCACACCGACGTTCACTTCCGATGTCATTGGTAATGCAGCTGTTCTGGATGGCCACGTCTTCAATATCACAGGCTGTACATTCAATGTCACACAAGGCATAGGATACACATCCTCCATATCACAATCTCCCGATGACAGTGCAATAGCAATGGATCAGGCCTTCGATGAAGAGGAATATTACCGAGCTTGTTCGGCAGTCAGCAATTCAACTACCGGTAAGATCATAAATCCCGTTCAAAGCGCCAGAATCAGTACAAGGAAGACCGCGAGTATCAAATATGGCCGGGTGGAAGTCCAGGCCAAAATTCCTAAGGGGTCAGTCTTGTTTCATTGATTTGCTTTGATGCTTCTGACGGCGTGCCGTCGCTTCGTTCCTCCAGTGATTGGGTGAGTAATTTCTCGAAAATATACCCTCCGTAATCACCTGTGTTCATTGATGATAATCTAGCTATGGCCTGCCATCTGGATGCTCCCAGTTGATAGCAAATACGGCCCATGGCCTATGAGTGGTGAGTCTTCTTTTGAGTTTATTCCCTCTCGTTACTTCAAACCTCGTCCCCGAGATCTATTCAATGTACCCCTCGCTTGGATAGTACCTCCGATGCCTCGCAGGATTTTTTCATAGGTCTAGACTAGAGACGTCATCTAATTAGTTTTGCTCATAGGTGAAATCGACATTATGGAATCTCGTGGAAATGGCATTCGCTATCCAAAACAGTATGTCCTTTGCATTCCTTACATACGACAGTTTCTAATGTTAAACCTGAACCATGTTCAGGGGTAGCAATTATGTCCGCGGCTCGCTAAACTGGGGGCCTACACTTTTTCTGAATCGTGGGTGGCAAACGTATGGATGGTGGAGTCAGCGTCGCTCAAGCTATGCGGACGACTTCCATACCTATGCTCTAGAATGGACTGAGAATTTCATGTAAGCTTCGGATTGACTTGTCCTGATTTCAGGAACTGACAATAAGTCTTAAGTCGTATTTATGTTGACACCCGGTTACATCACGCCCTAGATCTCAGGGTCCAAGAGTCATTTTGGGATCGTGGTGATTTCCCCCAAATTGTCCAGAATGGTTCTGAAGCAGTGATCTTGAACAACCCTTGGGTTAATGGAACCAAATCTGCGCCATTTGACCAACGTGCGTTCTCTTGGATACTGGCTTTCATGTCACTCACTGACATGTTTTGGTTGTTTCAACTCGCGATTGATCCTCTATCAATTTATCTTTCGTGCTATCAGCGTTTTATCTCATACTAAATGTTGCTGTGGGAGGGACGAACGGTTGGTTCCCTGATGGTAGTGGGCAGAAGCCCTGGTTCGATGGATCGAATAGTAAGTCACTGTCCTTGGCGACTTGTGATCCATTGCATCTATCTTCCTTGATCGTGAACTTGAAATGATGCTGATGATAATTCCAGCTGCCATGGGTGACTTTTGGCGTGCCCGAGATCAATGGCAGTCCAGTTGGTCAAATGATCCCGAGGATCGCTCTCTTGTCGTGTATGTACTCCCGGATTCCCTTGTATCTATCCTCATCAACTCCTACAGCGATTCGATCAAGATGTGGCAGTTGTGCTAATGAATCGATTCGGATTAGTCCGATCTTCATCATTCCAATTACGGTCATTGTGAGTACACTGAGCATGGGAGGGCTTGTAAGGTTGATGGGCAGTTAACTGTTTTAGTAATCAGCCATACCCTAGATAACATTTTTGGCTTGGAGTCATTGCTTTTTTGGATTGGTCTGGGACGGACGATGGTCTACTTACGATAGTCTACTTTTTGCATGTGTGTCCCACAGATAACGGTGGCAGATTAAATTAGTAATACCAAATGCCCTCTGGGAGCTGGGGTACGCATCTTGCTTGACAAGGTATACCGTGTCCTGCCTATACTAGAGGAGAAGGTGGTCAGGGAGACGAAGAATATCCAATGCAAATTTTTGAGATAGAACGCAGCATCGGGCAAGATGAGAGTAGCCAAAGTTGGTTAGATTAGGGCGGATGGAGCGTCTTTTTTCATACAGGCATTTAGGATAGAGAATGATGGATTATCTGAGAAACTCACCGGAAAGAACGGGCTAGCTTCATTACTGACCCGATTAATTCCCGCTGGTGCCATACTCAATGAATAGAGGATATTTTACGAGGACTTCCTGAGCTCAACTGTGGCGGATAAATCACACATCATTCCAAGGCTGTCGTCGCAAGCATCCCGGGAAGCTGATTGGTAATCAATTCAGGTCGCATACTGATACACGACATTGAAATTTAGGAGACATATGGCAACGTCAGCCCGGCCCGACGTACAAGGTGTGCCTAGTTTGTGTTCTTGAGCTGTCAGAGAGATTAAGTAACTCAAGGCTCAATCAGTTGTTACCGCTTATGAAGGGCAGGTATGAAATTTATTTAGGCTTACCCCTTATACAATGAAAATCGGCTTAGTCGGAGTCTTGATAGTGAAGGTGTGCACGGACGTATAAGAAACTAAATTGTTCAATCAAGTTAACCTACTCATCCCATCAACATCAGGGAACACATACCCAAATTCGGTCATGCGACACCATCACCAGCAGCCATAGGGGCTTGATGTCTAGGTTGTCGGTCTTGTGATATCAAAGGTTCATGCTCATCCTCTGTCAAGTCTCCACTTGATTCACTATTGCAACATCCCGTAAACTCTGTACAAGAATGACCTGTGATCGTCAACAACCATTTTTCCAATCAGGTTTTTGTTAAAGATAAACGGAGTAGGAAGACATACGAATGGAGGTGAAGTCCAGAATACAACCACTGCAAATACCACAGCATCCGGTAACACAGATCGCGAGAGCTTCACCGATGCCAGAATCCGCCATGCAAGTAAGCAAATGGTGTGCAAATGTATTGATTGATAGTCTAAATGAAACTTCCCACGACTACAGCTGCACTGGTATTTACATAGTTGAAAATTCGCGATAGCTTCAAAAGCAGGAATAACAGATCTGTATGAAGACAATACAGATCCTATTATGAGAAATGTACTATTTATTCTAGACGATAGAAATCATTGGCACTAAAATTCTTCCGTGCACACAGATAATCCTTTGTTTGTGTCGGACAACTCCTATCTTTGCACAATGCAACCAAGGTCAGCTGATCAAAGACACCATAATATGCCCTTACCAGGGACAAGCAAAAACAATGCTGACGTAGAACACATACCGCAAATCGCATTTAAAGGAGTTCGATGGAGTGCAAGCTTGACCTTATCAACAGATCAAAGGAGTCTTTGGTGAACGTTCATAAGAAAGAGAGGAACGCTCCAACAATGTTTTGCAAGGCAGTGTATTTGACCCTGAAAACCGTGACCCAATATCTAACTGGCATTAGTGATCATGATGAAGCGCAAGAGACAGCTCTTTTATTCATATACTCAAAATTACTCAACAGGCCTCGCATCTTATTTTCTGCCATTAGCAATAATCACGTTATTAAAAGAAACCCATGGCAGCATCTAGGACGATGTCCCCGGGTTTGGGGCATCTGAGGGAGGATTACCAACAGTACCACAAATCAATTGATGTTGCCTCTTGACATAGCTACGGGTTTAATGTTGATCGTCGGTTAGGAACACCAAGAATAGATGGGCGTCGTTGAAAGTGCCTGTCCTTAGGCACTTTGTAGATCGTCCATGAATTGGTCCACGAATTTTGGAAGGTATGATGCCTGGGTCAGGCATGGCACTATCCAAGCCTTGCTTTGTTGCTTTACCCCATCTACCACAAAGTCTTCATTTGTCGAGATTCTCGAGCGCATTCTAAATGGCTGGATGCAAAGGGTTCGCTGTCCAATTTGATCTTCTACATTTTTATCAAGCGATTTGAAGATAATTTCCTGTATTTCCTCTCTGGTTCTGGTTCAGCCACGTTTTTTCAGTGCAGCTGCCTTCACGGCACCTATGACCTCAGCTTCATTATTCACTCATCAAACTTCCTGTGCTTCCAGAATCTCTGTTATGTAAACAGCCCGTGGGTTAAGACCAGGCCCGGTCAAGTACCGCGATGCTGTGGATGGTCCGGTCGAAGAAGCCTCCAGCTTGATATAGCGTTCTTCGT
>Ga0153938_1000573_pt1 | contig 15114 bp, 12 predicted proteins | sample TSNY022MetaG_FD_104740 | JGI IMG/M metagenome (GOLD analysis project Ga0153938, IMG submission 104740) | Attine ant fungus gardens microbial communities from New Jersey, USA - TSNJ022 MetaG | ecosystem: Host-associated > Fungi > Mycelium > Unclassified | place: USA:New Jersey: Brendan T. Byrne... | reverse complement strand
TGTTTTCATATCCCACATTACTTTCATCTACGGTAACACTACCTGGGATAAAAGTTGTATTTAAATCAATTTTATCTTGAAATAATACATTTTCGACTTTAAATGGAGACTTGTTAGAAATGATAATATCATAAGTAAGAGGTGCATTTGAATAAGCAATAGTTTTATCCGCTTTCTTTTCTATGTTTAAAACATTAGAAAATTCAAATTTACGAATACTGATGTCATCTATAGCATAATCATTTCCAGTAGCATCAGGATTTTCTGTTGATAAAGCAAGTGTTAATTCCGTATTATTTCCACTGTTAAAAACTCCACCTAGTTCTGTCCAAGTAAGGGGACTGGCTGTTGGTAAATCATTTAGATCTTCAGAATAGATAATTTCAGAATCTTTATTGGTTACTCGAATCCCCATTCTTGGTTCTGACAAGTATGGAAAATATCTAGGATTATCCAAATTTGTTATCCACATTGATAAAAGATAATTACTGTTAGGTTCAACAGTTATAGTTTCTTTAAAAAAGACTGCACCAGGATTTGCACCATTTACAACTAAGACTCTTCCTGTTTCATCTCCATGCGTATGATCCGTTATATACCACCATTCCCCATATGTATTAACCGTGTTTGTCACGGTGATTTCTCCAGCTCTTGGCGGATATTCATTTCTATATTCTAATCCAGATAGCATATTAGGATAAGGATTCGTTTCTTCTATTGTTTCATAATCAGAACCTGTGGGTAATTCTCCCCAATTACCCTTATTTGCATTCTTAATTAAATTGTCTCCAAGTATATTACCGACTATTGATAAGCTTCGATTAACAATAGGGGCATCAAAAAAGATTAAATTTGTAATATCAGCTTCTGCTACTTTTACAATAATCGTATTTGGACTAGTAGAATCTAATTTATTGGCGCTAGGATCAGGATTAGTTACTGCTGTAATTGGTGGATCCTTTGGAATTGGAGCACTTATAGCAGTAGCCTTACTATAATCAGCCGTTCCTATATTTGTGGTATCCGCTCCCCACGCTTCCACTATACGGTAATCTCCATTAATTACATTCTCAAAACTAAAACTACCATTATTATTAGTTAATACTCCAATTCCCAATCCCGTTGTTATATTATATAAAAAAACTGGAACATTTATAATTGATTGACTTTGTGGTTCTATTAACTGTACTCTTCGAGTATCGTATATTACTCTTCCTTGTATTTTAGACATTAATAATTCTCCTTTTTATTTTTTTTATTATATGATTAAAGTAAACAATAAGAATGTGTGAATATCCCTATTTTGAAAAAATATTATCATAAGTTAAATCAATTCTTTTTTACAAACCCATAAATTTACCATATTATTCATAATATTTTTTTTGAAAAAAAACAAAAAATTATAAAATTTCTTCTTCTTTTTTAACTGAATGATAAGAATTAATTAATAGGTGTATTATTAGTTATAAAACAAGAAACCATTTCGGCTTTTTTATGTAGAACAATTTCTAAAGCACTAATGGCATCAATCGTTTCTTTTACACTTTTATTAATAGCAATCAAATCATCATTCGTATTATTAGGAATTTTTGCCAATTTCTTAATTTTTTCTGCTTCAGCATTTATGATATGAGATAAAGCCGTTTGTTCCAATGCAATTGATTCTATAACATCTATTATTTGTTGGTCAAAGTTATTTGTAAAAACTTTAATAGATAAATCATTACTATCTACATCCATTCTAAAAACATCCTCAATTTCTGATTTTAGATAAATATAAGATGCCGTTGCCTTATTATGAAGCAATCCATTGCCAGGTGCTGAATTTATTTGAACTTTGAATTGTATTGTTTTTTGACTTTTAGGTTCAATATTGCCAATATTAAAACCTGTGGTTGGATCACTATTTTCATATCCCACTTTACTTTCATCTACAATAACGCTCCCAGAAATAAAAGTTGTATTTAAATCAATTTTATCTTGAAATAATACATTTTCGACTTTAAATTGAGACTTGTTAGAAATCGTAATATCATAAGTAAGTGATTCATCTAAATAGGCAATATTTTTATCAGCTTTCTTTTCTATGTTTAAAACATTAGAAAATTCAAATTTACGAATAGTGATGTCATCTATAGCATAATCATTTCCAGTAGCAACAGGATTTTCCGTTGATAAAGCAAGCGTTAATTCCGTATTATTTCCACTATTAAAAACTCCACCTAATTCTGTCCAAGTAAGGGGATTGGCTGGTGGTAAATCATTTAGATCTTCAGAATAGATAATTTCAGAATCTTTGTTGGTTACTCGAATCCCCATTCTTGGTTGTGATAATCCCGGCAAAAATTTAGGATTATTTATATTAGTTATCCACATTGATAAAAGATAATTACTGTTGGGTTCAACAATTATAGTTTCTTTAAAAAAGACTGCACCAGGATTTGCGCCATTTACAACTAAGACTCTTCCTGTTTCATCTCCAACCGTATGATCCGTTACAAACCACCAAAAATCATATGTATTAACCATGTTTGTCACAGTTATTTCTGCAGCATTTGGCGGATAAGAATTTTTATATTTTAAACCAGTTAATATATTGGGATAGGGATTAGTTTCTTCTATAGTTTGATAATTAGAACCTGCTGGCACTTCTCCATAACTACCATGACCGGCACTATTAATTAAATTTTCTCCAAGTATATTACCGACTATTGATAAGTTTCGATTTATAATAGGAGCATCAAAAAAAAATAAATCTTTAATATCAGCTCCAGCTACTTTTACAATAATCGTATTTGGACTAGAAGAATCTAATTTACTAGCAGGATAAGGAATAGTTAATGCTGTAATTGGCGGATCCTTTGAAATTGGTGCATTTATAGCGGTAGCATTATTATAATCAGCTATTCCTATATTTGTTGTATCCGCTCCCCACGCTTCCACTACACGGTAATCTCCGTCCACGACATTCTCAAAACTAAAATTACCCGTATTATCAGTTAATACTCCAATTCCAAATCCCGTAGTTATATTATATAAAAAAACGGGAACATTTCTAATTGGTCGACTTTGTGGATATATTCTCTGTAGTCTTTGAATATCAAACATTACTCTTCCTTGTATTTTAGACATATATTAAACCTCCTTCCTATTTGCAAATTTGACAACTAACTAATTCAAGTTTTCCTTGCAATATAATTTCTAATTTGGTAATAGCATCAATAGTAGCTTTTACCGATTCATTTACTTTAAGTAGTTCGCTTGTTGTTGTTGCATCTTTAGCAATAACTGCCTGTATTTTTTCACCTTCAGCATTTAAAATGTGTGATAAACCAGCTTGTTCTAGAGCTATTGATTCTATCATATCAGCAATAGCATTTTCTAAAGTAGTATCACTAGTAGTTATTATGGGCATTCATTAAACCTCCTTTTTATTTTTTTTATTATATGTTTAAAATAAAAAATGGGATTGTGTTCATATCCTTAAATTTTTAAAAAGTTTAAAAATTTGTTTTTACTTGACAAATAAAAAAGAAATCCACATTTCTGCGAATCTCAAGAAGTCTTTAAGAAACTGTTTTTTAGTTTTTTTGTTTATAACTATTATAAACTTGTTTATAATTTCAAGATTTTGCAACTAAAATATACAAATTAACTTTGTTAGTTTTCATACATTAAATTAGACTTTTTGATTATTTCTTTTAGTTCTTCATTACTAGAATTACTAATCTTTTTGAAACCTACATCAGTATAATAAACTTTATAATTGCTTGGCAGATTTGTGCCATTTATAAATATTTTTTGTTTTGATTCTAAGTCATTTATTATATTGATTCCATTACTTCCTGAAAAGTCAATTTTTTCATTTCCTTTTTGTTCTAATGTTTGCTCTAAATATACAAATATTAAACCGATTTCTTCATCATTTTCTTTATAAGTCGTAAGTAAATATTTAATATTTGCAATTCTATTTGTTGCAAAAAATAAATTGCCATCATCAACATTTTCTATTACCATTTTTTCAGAGTCATATTTTTGAAAAAAACCATAATTAATATAGAAAATATATGATACAAACCATAAACAAACTAAAACCATAATTCCAATTAATATATTAGTCAAAATATTCCAATTATGATTGTTCTTATCTACTTTAGATATTGTATTAACTACATTCTTTTCAAAAGTTTCTTGATATTCCTTTTTATCGACTATTTCGCCATTCATTAAATCATTCACACTTACTTCTAATTCTTTACTTAATAATGGAAATAAAGATAAGTCGGGCATACATTTTCCGTTTTCCCATCTTGATATACTTTTATCAGTAGTACCCAACTTTTCTGCCAAGTCCTGTTGTGTCATTTTTTTATTTTTTCGAAGTTCAGCTATAAACTTTCCGATTTTTTCTTGATTCATAATTTTTCTCCTATCTAGTGTAATTATGTATGCTACACCGTGAGAATTACAGGACACAAAGTGAGAATTTAACATTATAAATAATATTCTTCTTGTAATTTATATAAATATTTAGCTTTATTATTTCTCTTGTTTGATAAATAAATCAGGATATGCTTTAACAAGTTCATCTACTTTTATATATTTATCTTTTAATGCTTCTTTTACAGTAATTTTTAGTTTTGTAGTTCTAAATTCAATGAACACTTTATCACTTTTAATACAATTAAAATAATATTTAGAATTATTATCTTCATATATCAATTCTAATGCTTGATCATATTCTTCTGAATAATCATAAATAGTATAAAACTTAATTCCTGATTGTTGCTCTATTATAATGTTTAATGTATTGATATCTGTTGATTCTAAAGAATATTTACCACATCCACCACGATCAATACTTTTTGGCATTATCCAACCATCAATCCATACGTCAACTTTGTCAATTAATTTATTATCAATATCATACATTTCAAAAAATAGAGTAGCTCCCATACAATTATAATTTCCATTAATAATAGTAGTACTATTAGCCATTATGGATATTATTTCTTCTATAATATTTTCATCAGTAATTGTTCCTATAATATTATCATCATTGTCAACATTCTCATTTATCATAACAATTTTACTTGTTGCTGATAGTCTTTCGATTATTTCTGTTGAAATTAAAGTGTCGTCTAAATAATGTGGAAGACTGATTGTTGCTGCAATTACTTTTCCAAACATAGTCATTTCCGTTTTTATTATATTTCCTTGATAATCTTTTTCAATATCAATTTTATATCCCAATCCATCATATCTACTTATATTACCTATATCTTCATTTTTTCTTGCAAAAATAGGTTCTCTTGAAGAATATACTCTATTCATATCAAAAGAGATCAAAATACAATATAACGTTAGTAGAGATATAACTATTGCCAAACTAATTTTTAATGATTTCTTTTTACAATATTTACCTACTAAAAACATTGATATTCCTAGTAATATGAATATCATCATTACTATCTCCGTTATATATTTCGCCATTTCATAATTACCTCCTCTTTTAAAATTATGATTACTTAATAATATTATAGCACATGTTTAAAGTATCTTTAAAAGTGGTAGATTAGCTCTTTTTTTAATATTTTCAATAAAAAAAGAGTACGCATTATGAAGTTACTTACTAGCCAATTGATGTGCAAATCTTTCTTAAAAAATTTGAACAAAAAAAGTGACCCGCATTTCTGCGGATCTCAGGGGGTTTTGGTTGATTCGTCCTCACTCTAAATCGTAAGAACGAACTGCATGACGTTTATAATCATGCTATATAAATAATATCTTGAAATATATTTTTTGTCAATATGTTAAATAACTAAAAATTATATTTTTTAAAATGTATGAACTTATATTTATGTTAAATAATAAATAAAAGAGGATAATTTTGAAATATATTTTATGCTATAATTTAAAAAGGTGATATAAATGGAATTAAGTAAAAAAAGATTTGAAACAAAGGAAGAAATTGATCTTTACCTAGAATTTATTAAAGAAGTAAAAAATACTATGGATCATCCTGAATGGTTAGGTGATTTTACAAAAAAAGAATTATTAAAATTATTGAATGAAGGTATGATTATTTGGGGATATTATGATGAAAGTAATTTAGCTTCTACAAGTATGTTATTTCCTTTCACGGCTAAAAACAATAAAGATTTTAATGTAGAATATGAACCAAATGAATGCATGGATTATGGAGTACAAGCTGTGAAAGCAGATCACCGAGGCATGAGCATACAAAAAGTTATGTTGTTGGAATTAGATGACTATTGTAAAGAAAACAATATTAAAAGAGTATTTACAACTGTACATCCTGATAATATTTATTCCATCCGAAATATCTTAACTCATGGATTTGAGTTAATTAATCAAAAAAAATTTAAAAGAGGAGATAGAAATATCTATCAAAAGAATTTAGAATGAGACAAATAAGAGAAAAAGAATTTTTTCAAAGATCTGCTTTTGTCGTGGCTCATGAACTAATAGGAAAGTTTCTTTGTCATCAACTTTCGTCTGGTGAAATATTAAAAGGACAAATCAATGAAATAGAAATCTATTATGGAGAAGAAGACACTGCTTGTCATGCAAGAGTAGGAAGAACAAAAAGAACTGAAACATTGTATCAAAAAGGAGGACTTACTTATATCTATTTGTGTTATGGCATTCACGAATTATTAAATATAGTTACTGGAAAAGAAAATCATCCCGAAGCTATTTTAATTCGTGGCATTAAAGGCAATGTAGGACCAGGAAAAGTAACAAAATATTTAAAAATAAATCGTTCTCTTCATGAAGTTGATTTAACTACTTCAGAAGAACTTTGGTTAGAAGATGATGAAAAAAATTATGAATATACTGTTGATAAGCGAGTAGGCATTGATTATGCAACTGAAACCTATAAAAATATTAATTGGCGATATATTATGAAAGAAAAATGACTATTTTTAAATATTATAGTATAATAGAACAATAAAGTAGGTGCTGATATGAGTGATAATATTAAGCTTATTGATAACTTTTCTAATGATGAAGCAATCTCTTTGATTAAAAGAATGACATTTACACACTTAGATTCTTTGGGATATAACCTTTTTTTCGTGGAAAATGATTCAGATAATATATCAAATTCCAATGTTATTTATGATAACAAAAATAAAACTATTTCTGTTCAATTGAGAGAAATCAATAATAATCGCGATATTTTAGATTTATTAGAAGCAGTCTTTCAAGCAATCCATTTTGCCGTGCTAGAACAACAACTAGAATTAGGTGAAACTCTTGAAAATGAAAATATTATAAAATATGAGATTAAGATGTTGCAGGATCGTAATGCTTATCTAAAAAAATTTGATAAATTGTATATTTATTATCTTGCAAAAAGAAATGCCATTGAAAGTATAAAAGCACAATTAAAAGAAATCAATTTAATTGCTCATAATAATTATAGTGTTTTTTTATTTCATCAATTATCCGCGGCTAACGGAGAAATGAGAAGATGTTTAGAAGAAAATGATTATAGTCAAATAAATCAATTAGAAGAAAATTTGAAAACCAAATAAAAAAGAAAACTTTAAAGGTATTATAATCCTTCAACTTTGTTTTCTTTTTTCAAGTTCTAATAACTGTTCTTTGATTTCTAATCCAAGAGCAAACCCAGTTAAAGATCCATTACTTCCGATGACCCGATGACAGGGAATTAATAACAGAAGAGGATTCTTATTACAGGCATTACCAACAGCTCGGCTTGCTTTTTCATTTCCAATTTTAATTGCTATTTGTTTATATGTATTTACTTTGCCATAAGGAATACTTTTAAGAGAAGACCAAACTTTCTTTTGAAATTCAGTACCAATTAATTCAATTGGAATAGAAAACTTTGTTCTTTCCAAATTAAAATATTCGTCTAATTCTTGAAATAATTGAGTAATAATAAAAGGTATATTCTCATTCTCTTTATATTCTTGACAGTAAGAAATAGATGTAATTTTATTTTCTTTTTCTATCACTCTTAAAGAACCAAAAGGACTTTGATAGTAATACATAATAATCACCTATCTAAATTCTAACATAACATCTTTAAATATTTTATCTTTTTTAAAAAATTGGAGTTGTCGAATCTTGTCGAAATTATGTTATAAATAATAAAAAAAGATTCATACTAAAGATAAGGTGAGCAGTATGAAGAAATATTTTGGAATGATAATAAGTATGGTATTTATAGGGTTATTAACCATAATTCCTAATTCTAGTAGTTATTCAATTAAAGAATGTGAAAAAGAATATCAAGTAGATTTAAAGCTTAATCAATTATCAAGTTTTGTTAATTCCTTAGATTATAATTACTTAATTGAAATATGTACAAATGACTATTGTAGTTCAAATTATTTTTTAAGTACCAAAAAAACGATTGAACAATTTCAAAAAGAATATGAACAATATGTTAAGCTAAAATATGGTGAAGATCAAGCTTATGAAGTCTCAATTCGTAGCGTTAACATAATAAGCATCAAAATGAATACTTGTTATTAAATAAAATATTATTTGCAATTCATCCCTTGATAAAGCTCTCTTTTTTTCATTTCTTTATCAATATCGTTTAAAACTACAAATTTTTTAATTAACCAAAATGGAGCGACTAGCTCCTCTTTGTTTGGATCTCCAGTTAAACGATGAATCACAATATTTTCCTTTAAATAAGTTAGTTGTTCACATACAATATCAATATATTCCTCTTTGGAAAGTAAAGAAAAAGGATTTTTTTCATACAGTTCGGCAAGAGGAGTATCTTTAATAATAGATAACATATGAATTTTAATACCATCAATCTTTAATTGATTCAAATATTTCACCGTTTCAATCATATCCTCTTTTGTTTCATCAGGTAATCCATTAATAATGTGGATAACTACTGTGATATTTCTTTCTTGCAGTTTTTTAACACAATCTTCAAATACTTGTAAATCATGTCCTCGATTAATCAATTTTAATGTTTTATCATGGATGCTTTGTAATCCAAGCTCAACTGTTAATATTGTTCTTTTGTTTAAATCAGCTAAATAATCAAATACTTCATCAGTTATTGAATCAGGACGAGTTGAAATGCTAAGTCCAATTATATTATCAAAGGTTAATACTTCTTCGTAATCTTTTTTTAATTTATCTAAAGGTGCATAGGTATTAGTTCCAACTTGAAAATAAGCTATGTAATAACCATCACTCCATTTTTGATGCATCATCTTTTTAATATCTTCATATTGTTCTTTTAATGACTTCTCAACATCACCAGCAAAATCACCACTTTTATTACTACAAAAAATACAACCATGACCGTTTTTAATATTTGGACAAGTAAAACCAGCATTTAAACTAATTTTAAAGACTTTCTTATCAAATAATCCTTTATAGTAATTATTAAGAGTTAAATATTTTTTATTATCATATTTATTTTGAAACATAGAATCACCAGAACCATTATACAATATTTTTAAATTTTTATTAGAAAAAAACTGGATGAAATCTAATTAATGTGTTAAAATAACTTATTATAGGAGATTGATTACTAATGAATAATGAACTAGATAAAGAACCAACTAAAATTGATGAAGAACTAAAAAAAATTGAAGATGAACTAGATATAATTAAGAAAAGAATTACTGCCTATTATGAAGAATTTATTGCAAAGGGTATGGAAAATGTTGATTTTGTAGGATATGAACGATTAATACTTGAAGCTAATTTAGCAATCGAAGAAAGAAAAGCTTTTCCTGATGAAGTAAAACAATATGAAGAAATAAGAGAATTTTATATTAAAGAAATAACGGATATTATAAATTCAACTTTACAATTAGAAAACAAAATTACTTATGAACAATATTTTGAAAAAGTGAAAGAAGAAAAAACAATTTTAAATTTAAAAGCTCGTTTAAAAGTATTAGAAGAAGCAATAATCAAAGTAACTGAAGAAATAAAAAAGGAAAAAGATCCTAATGAAATAAAGAGATTAGAAGCGCAATTACAATCACATACTAATGCTAAAAATAAAATTAATGTAATGATAGCAGCACAAGAAAATCTAATTAAAAAATTAGATAAAGATATATCGGAATTAAATAAAGTTGAATCGCTTCCAGAAGAAATTCAAATTGATGATATATCACCATTTGTCTTAGATATAGAACCAGTAGCTAATGTAGCAGCACTTTCTTATCATGATAAAATAATTCAAAAAGCAAAAAATTCTAAAGTTGTTAAAGGGCCTAAATTAAAAATCAATCTACCAAATTCCGAAGCAGATAACAACATTTATCGATTTAAATTTGATGGAGTTTCTTATGTTGGTAATCGCACATTTTTAAATCAAACATTAATAAATAATCCAAATATTCAGATAGATGATCCACAATTTAATCTAAAAGCTATTTCTTTAGAAGGAATAGCCAATAATTATAAAGGATATAATGAAGTAAATATAAATAATCAAAATTTTTATGTATCAAAGAAAGGAATTGAAAAATATAGAGAGTTTTTTCCTCAATTAACTTTTATTCCTGATTACAAAGTAATAAGTAATTTAGATACGAAATATCCTGATTATAGTGTTGATGTACCTCTTGAAAGAGGTAATTATATTACTGTTAATGTCTCAAAAAAAGATTTTGAATGGTTGCAAAATATAACTCCAGCTATAAGTTTTAGAAAAAAAATCAAAGGTTATTTGAAAGAAACAACTGAAAATTTAAAAAAATCAATTCCCGAATTATCAGAAAAAAAATTAAATATAATAAACTTAATTAGAAATAAATCATCAATAATAAAAGATAAAATACAAAATAAACAGATTTTAATAAATGCTTTATTTCATGTTGATAGACTATTTATAGCAGAAAAACTAATAGATATTGAAACAGTAATTGCAGATGAAGTTTTGCAAATAAAAAATTACTTAGAAAAATTTCAAGAAGCAACACAATCTAATAAAGAAGAAACAATAAGTTATTTATTTGAAGGAAATACTTATATAATCAGAAAGTCTTTAGTAGAATCATTAAATCAATCCTTATTGCCTTTAGAATCATTAAAAAAAGAACGGGAAAGAGTATCTGATCTTTTATTAGAAAAAACAAAAAATAGAAATAAAGCAATTGAAGCAGACTTAATTTTTAAAGAGGAAAAAGGAAATTATTGCTATGTTTCGATTGCAACAGGAAGTATTCCAAAAGGAGTTACAAAAGAAGGATATGAAAAACTGCTTGCAATTTATCCAAACCTAATCGCAAACGAAACATTAAAACAAGCAGTAATTGAAAAAACAAAAGTAGTAACTGCCGCTTTAAATATAAAGGAAAAAGAAAAATCGATTACAGATATTCGTCAAAAATTAATAGAAAAGAAAAAAAATACGCTTTCTTCTTTAAATAAATTCTATGAAAAACAAAAAGAAAAAATTCAAAAAATGCATCAAGAATTTAAGGAAAATCAAAAAATTAAGAATGCAATGAAACAACAAGATGCCATTAAGAAAAATAAAGAAAAAATTGAACGTCTTTATAAGCAACAAGAAGAATTATCAACTGCAGATTCAAATAAAATAAATGTGCTTAGAGTTCGTCATACTGCCCAAAATTTAGGATTACCTACCGCAGCAATCCTGGGTGTAGCATTAACTGTGGCTCTTACTTCAGCTAGCTTAGCCTCTGCTGAAAAAACACAAAAACCGCTTGAAGCAGAAACAGCGATAGAATTCAATCTTGATAATACAGAAACTGTTGGAGTCTTAGAAAAAGGTCTTGATAATTTAACACAACAAACCATAGACTTAACAACAAACGTTAATAATTTAACACAACAATCCTTGCTTAATTTGAAGAAAGCAGCATTGGAAATAGCAAAAAGCGTAAACGATAAAGAAATCAATACTGAAAAATCAGATAAAGTAGTTGAAAGTAATTTCATCAACGTCGGAGATACCTTTAAATCCGTAGATGGCTTAGTTGCTTCAAGTAGAGATGACTTAGAACAAGGAAAAATGCAATCACTAAAATATGATATTGAAATGACTGCAGTAAAAATTGATTTAAGACTTGCTAATGGAAGTATAACAAGTGTAAGTATTTTTGAAGAAAATGCTCAAGATAAAGTACTTAATTTAATAAATGAGGGAGCAGAAGTAATAGCTTACTTAGGATATCCACAAGAAAACTTAGATGAATATTTAAAATCAAAAGGTCAAATAGTTGAAACTGGTCGATTTAAAAATATTGAAAAAACAGAACAAAAAGGGTTAGGAGGAAGAAGCTAATGAGATACGAATTATATGATATTATCACCCTGGATGATGATAAACAATATGTACTTTCTTATGAAGCATTTTACAATGAAAAGAAATATTATCTTTTAATTGAAACGAATGATCAAGAAGAACTGCTTGAAGGTGCAATGTTAGTTAGGTCAGAAATAGAAAATGATCAAACTAATTTATATATGATTCAAGATGAACAAGAATTAGAAACTGTTCATAATATCTTCCAAAAATTAATTGAAGCAGAAGAAAAATAATTCTGCTTTTCTCGTAGAATAATATAAGAAGATGTGTTAAAATCTTTATAGGATAAAAGAGGGTGATTAAAATAACTCCAGATAATAATCAAAAAAACCCTGAAATAGGAGAAGAACAAGTTGTTTCTTATGATTTAAAAGAAATAAAACCACCAGTTTTAGATAGTGCTGAAACAATAATTGAACAAGTGGAAATACAAAATGTTGAAGAAACAAAAAAAACTACACAAAATATATTTCAAGGAAAAACATATCGAATCACTATTTTAACTGAACGCTTAATACGCTTAGAATATCATTCTGAGGGTAAGTTTTTAGATGCCTTTACACAACAAGTGATTAACCGAACTTTCCCAAAAGTAGAATTAACACTTGAAGAAGATGAACGAAGAATCTCTATTACAACTAAATACTTTAAATTAAATTATGTGAAAGAAAAACCATTTCAAGGAAGTAGGCTAGCACCTTTTTCAAATCTAGAAGTAAAACTACTTGAAACAGATAAATCCTGGTATTTTAATCATCCAGAAGCCAGAAACTTTGGTACGACTGGCAATGGTTTTGATGAAAAAGGAAAACCGCTTATTGATAAAGGTCTTTATTCAACTGATGGTTTTGCTAGTTTAGATGATTCTAATACTTTAATTATGAATCAACAAGGATTGCTTGAAAGATCAACAGAAAAAAGAACCGATCTTTATCTTTTCATGTACAAAAAAGATTTTGGTTTATGTTTAAAAGACTATTTTACATTAACAGGAAATCCTCAAATGGTCAGAAGACATGTTTTTGGAATCTGGTGGAATCGTAATGAAATTTATAACTATCAAGATATCAAAGAACTAATTCAAAACTTTGCCAAATATAAAATTCCTTTAACTAATTTATTATTCGGAGAATTTTGGCATTTAAAAGATAAAGATGATTTAACCAAACTAAAAACAGGATATACCTTTAATCGAAATCTATTCCCAGACCCAAAATCATTCTGCGAATCAATGCATGATAAAGGAATCTATGTAGGCCTTCAAATTAATCCGAGTGAAGGTATTATGCCTCATGAAGACGCTTATAATACATTTGCTAATGCGCTAGGATTATCAGAACAATATGTTATTCCTTTCAGTGTATTAGATAAATTTACTATTATTAATTATTTTGAACATTTATTAAAACCGTTGAATAACATAGGAATCGATTTTTTTTGGATTGAACATCAAAATATCGAAACCATTAATGCCTTAAATCATTATCATTATAAAAATATGGAACAAACAAAAGAAAAAAGACCTATGCTTATGGCCAGAAATGGAGGAATTGCAACCCATCGTTATCCTATTCATTACTCAGGAGAAACGAGTGTATCTTGGGAAGCATTAAAACGATTACCATATTATAATTCCCTAGCAGCTAACAAAGGAATTTCTTTTTGGAGTCATGATGTTGGAGGATATAAAAATGGCACAGAAGACAGTGAATTATATACTCGTCATGTCCAATTAGCAACCTTCTCTCCAATCTTCCGTTTCAGTTCTCAAAAAGGCCATTATTATAAACGTGAACCTTGGAAATGGGATGCAAGAACATTAAGTATTACAAAAAGTTATACAATCTTAAGACATCAGTTAATACCGTATCTTTATACGGAAGCATATAAATATTATTCTTATGGAACCCCAATTGTAAGACCGCTTTATTATTCACTTCCAGCAATTGTTGATGAACCAACCTATAAAAATGAATATTACCTGGGAAGTGAGCTCTTAGTAGCACCAATTACCGCTCCCAAAAATAAAGACATGAATCGAGCAGTCGAAAAAATCTATTTGCCAAAAGGAATTTGGTATGATTTTAAGACAGGAAAAAAATTCATAGGAGATAAACGTTATATAATTTTTTATAAAGATGAAGATTATCCTGTATTTGCCAAATTTGGATCCGTTATTGTTTTAACCAGCAAAGAAGAAAATTTAAATAAAATGACAAATCCAAAACATTTTGAAGTTCATGTTTTTCCAGGACAAAGTAATACTTATACTTTATATGAAGATGATGGAATTAGTAATTTATATAAAGAAGGATATTATATTAAAACCGCCTTTGATTACAATTATCTTCAAAATAACTATACTTTAATTATTCGACCAATCGAAGGAAAAACTGGATTTATTCCTGAAAAAAGAGATTATACAATTCGTTTTAGAAATACAAGAGAAAGTGAAAATGTTACAATTTACTTAGATAATAAACAAATTATTTTTGATTCATATGTTGAAGATAACGACTTTATTTTAGAAATTAAAGATGTTTTAACTACAAGTCAAATAACAATAAATTGCAAAGGAAAAGATATTGAAATCGATGCCATTCGAATCATTAATGAAGAAATCGATTCAATCATTAGTGATCTTCATTTAACAACTAGAATTAAAGAAAAGATTGCAAGCATTATGTTTAGTCCAATTAGTATTGATAAAAAACGAATCCAAATCAAAAAGCTAAAGAAAATAGGTGTTGATAAACGATTCATTAAAATGTTCCTAAAATTATTAG